>Ga0163163_10001084_pt1 | contig 23106 bp, 9 predicted proteins | sample S65metaG_FD_119766 | JGI IMG/M metagenome (GOLD analysis project Ga0163163, IMG submission 119766) | Switchgrass rhizosphere microbial communities from Kellogg Biological Station, Michigan, USA - S6-5 metaG | ecosystem: Host-associated > Plants > Roots > Rhizosphere > Soil | place: USA: Michigan...
CCCGGTTTCCACCGACGGAGTGAGAGTTCCATTCAGCCTCCCGACCGCCCGCCCGCGCGGGCTGTCACATGACATCACGATGCCCAGCGTACTCGGCGCTCCGTCGCGTCCGGCTCCACGAAGGCGAGAAGCGCGTGACCTTCCTCCTCGAGCGCGGCCCTCGTGCGCTTCGGGATGCTACCGAACGGCTCGATCACCAATACCGCGGCCGTCCTCTTTCGTTCCGACTTCCACGTGCCGGCAACCATGCCGTCCACGAGAAACGTTGCGCGCACCTGCAGGTTCTTGAGCGTGACACGGCTGCGATGCGCGTCCTCCATGATCCGCGAGCGGTCGTCGTGCGAGAGGACGAGGTTGTCGAAGTCAGGAATGAAACGAACGGGCACCTCGGTGTCCTCGTCCGGCCTGGCAGCGTGAGGCAGGTCGAACAGCTCGCGCTTCCGTGCGTCGCGAAAGGTCACGAGCGACGGCCTCAGCGACTCGAATACCTCACGAAGCGCCGGCAATCCCGACCATGCCTGCGCGTCGGCTGGAGTCGCGGGGCCAAACGCGGCGAGATAGCGGAGCACGAGTGCTTCCGGACTCGTGGTCGACGTCGAGACCTTTTTCGAGAGCCATCGATCGGCGAGCGCGAAGTCCGCGGCGGCCGGAAACGCCCACGATGCATCGGTCGGTACCTGAACGAGCGGGACATGGGTCCTGATCGCGTACGCCATCGCGCGCTCGTCGGCACCGGGGAACTTGGCCTTGAGGTGATCACGCAGCGCGTCGAACGTCGCGCCTGACTTTCCGAAAAACTTCCGCGCCTCGACGTCGAGCGCGTCCAACTGCAGCAGCGCGCTCCGCCCACGCAGGACCGCCTGCATCCCGCGGGTGAGCATCGGCTGCATGGCGCCGCGCATCGCGATGTAGTCCGCGGTGGTCATCACGTGGAGTGTGCCGCGCATGGCGGTGACACGAACCGCGCGTCGGTCGTGAAGCACCGTCGCCAGCTCGCTCCTGTCGAAGCCATGCAGTCGCGTCCACAGCCCAACGAATGGCGGACGCGCCACCTGCGCCTGCAGTCCCACGAGTCGTTCGATCGCGTCGAGAGCCGATAGCTTGTGCCGCTCGAGCAGCATCTGGCGCGCAAGCAGCGCGCGGTTGAGCGCCCGAGTGGAAATCGTAGCGCCTGATGTCGTCCGCTTTCTCGCAGGCGTTACCATCGGTGGACCAGTCCCGCCCCAACGAAATAGTCGGGATGGGCGCCGTTGAATCCCATCCCGCCGCGCAGGTCCATCTGGTAATCAGGCGTTAGGCTGAATGTCAGTCCCGTGTTTCCGTACCGAGAGTGTCCGACCTTGCTCAGCTGCGGCGCGAACCCGAACACCTCGGTGTACGCGCCGAGTCGCGATGTGAGATCGAAGCCGAACGACACGCTTCCCTCGAAGACCGTGTAGCGTCCGTTCTCGTCGTCCCGCGGCCGGGAGACATTGACGTTCGTCGCGACTCCAATGCGATCGCTGAGCGTCCACTCCGCCGCGAGCTTGGCTTCCGGCTGCAACTTGGTCTGCCGGAACTCGGAGCTTCCGGTCGGCACGCTCGTCAAGACGAGCAACGAGACGGCCGGCACGATCGACGGCCTTTCGTCGCGCGGTTCGTAGAGACGCAGCTTCGTTCCGAGGGCAGCGTCTACCCACCCGCTGCCGTCCCCGTCCGGTGACCTGACCGTCGTGTACGATCCCGGCTCGATCCGAAGCTCCGCGCGAGACCCGAGGCCGATACGGAGCAGCAGCTCGCCGATCGTGTTCGTCTTCACCGATGCAACGTGCTCGAACGTGTCTCCGCCTTCGAGTTGCACCTCGCCCCGCTTCATCGTCGCGGTCGACTCCGTGAAATCCGGGCGATCGGACGTGAGCGCCTCGCGCGACGGGTTGGCCGTCGCGCAGCCCATGATTCCGGCGGTGACGAAGCCGCCGACTGAACGCGCGAGGATCGACCCAGCGCCTGGAGCCGAGCGTGTACTTGCCCAGGGAAGCTGCACCATGACGTGAAAGCGATGATGAATAAGTTGGTCGAGACCCACATGTTCGGGGAATCCCATCGTGCGGGTTGGCAATCGCGAGACGATAGACGAAGTGCTGGGCCCAAGCTGGCGATGGCAGTGTCCGCGTGACCTACGTGTGCTCCGGCATCGCAAACCCCAGGCGCGCCGCGAGCGCCGCAAGCGTGTGGTCCAGCTTGGGACGCCCGTCAGCGAGAAACGCGTCGTAGAACCGCGTCTGCGCATTGAACGGCACGTGGAGCCGCTCGATCTCGAGCAGGTCGAGCAAGGCGCTCAACCTCGTTAGGTTCCGTGAGCGATCGTCACCGAGTTCGGCCACCGCGTCGACGACGGCGCTCGATAGCAGCTCGGCGGTCTTCCCCGCCTCGAGGAGCGGCACGTCGTCACCGAATGCCGCCACGATGAGGCGCTGCCGAATTGCATCGGCCACGACCGCACGCTGACGCTCCGTCATCTCCGCGAGGGAGACATCGGTTGGCGGGTCGCTGAGCTGGGCGGAGATCAGGGACGGTGACCACCCTTCCGCATTTCCATCCCGAGTTGCGTCGATGCCATTCGGGAGGCCGCTCACGGTCACTGCATAGGTCTTCTCCTCCCCGCTGCGGTGCTGGTGGATCGTGACCGAGCCATCGCTCGCTCGAACGTCGAGTGCGCGGCTCGCTTCGCGAGCGCGTGGGTCGTCGCCGTCGATCGTCTGCGCCACGGCAACCGACGCGGCCAGGCGGGCGAGCGGGTCCAGCCTCGGCTTGGCGATCCTCAGATACACATCCCGACCGGTCCCGATACTGGGGTCGTTGCTCTTCGCATCAGCGAGGCGCGCGATGAACGCCTCTTCGAGCGGCACGCCCGCAGGCCCTGCCAGCTCGATTGCGCGCGCGGCGTACCGGAGGACCTCGATGGGCTCGAGCCCGCCGATATCGTCGAAGAACCAGGCGCACGAGGTGAAGATTCGAAGCGCGCCACGTTCCATCTCCAGGAGAGATTGGGCGCTCGGCCGGAACGATCCCTCGCTGGTGCTCGGGACAGGCTGGGGACTGGGGACTCGGGACTCGGCAGCCCCCGAGGTGGATGACGAAGCGGCCGGCCTTATGCGCTCGGACACCCAGGATTCAATACGCTCCGGCGTCGCGACGACTTCGCCGTAGGCATCACGAACGGCCCACGGGTCATCGAAGTAGCGGGTTGCTTCCCGCTCGTAAATCTCGTGAATCCCTTCGGCGAGGGAGGCGATCGCGTCCCGCAGTGGCGTCCGCCACTCCTGGTCGGTTCCACCGCGCATACGACAGCTGCAGTTCGACCGCCACCGTTCCACCCCGTGCGCGCAGCTCCACGCGCTCGGCGCGACGATTTCGATGTCGTCCGTTGCGGGATGGTGTGCGAGGAAGGATGCGAAGTTCTCGACCCGCACGACGCGCGTGGCCTCGAGATCGAGCACGACACGCGCCAGCGCCATCTCGCCGAAGCGGTGGTGGTGACCGTAGGTCTCGCCATCGGTGGCCGCCGACAGCAGGCGATGGCGCAGCCGGGGCGGCGCGAGCTCGCCGATCGCCGCCCCGGCGTGAAACTCCCCCGTGGTGAGCGGCCGCGTTCCCCCGTCGCTCTCCGGCGCTGGCTCCCAGTGCCCGGCCTCGACGGCGATAGCATCGCGCGGCGTGTGTCGGCGTTCCGACCGCGCGAGCATCCGCTTCGCCCAGACGTGGGCATCGACCAGCAGGCCGCCGAACGCGATCCCGTGCGAGATGTCGCCGTCGTAAATGCAGAGGGCGATCGTGCGGCCGTTGGCCGTGGTATAGCGTCCCGGATGTCCGTCGTTGGGCACCGACCGCACCTGCCCCGGCGCGACGATCGTGAAGCGCATCCCTTCCTGGGCCAACACGTCGAGCGTCTCATCGTCGAGTGCGGTCTCAGGTAGCCACATGCCCTCGGGATCACGCCCGAACCGACGTCGGAAGTCGGCGATGCCCCAGCGGACTTCGGTGACCTTATCGCGCCGGCTGGACAGCGGGAGGATCGCGTGGTGATACGGCTGCGCGATCGCGTTGCCGTGGCCGAGCCGGGCGACGCTCTTGCGGTCGGCGTCGAGCACGCGCGCGTACGTGTCGGGCGCCGCGACCTCGAGCCACTCCAGCAGCGTGGGCCCGAAGTTGAAGCTGATGTGCTCCAGCGTATTCACGATGCGGGTGATGCGCCCGTCGCCGCCGAGGACACGCGCAGCGACGACCGGGCGGTAGCACTCCTGCTCGATGCGCGCGTTCCAGTCGTGGTGCGGCGCGGCAGAGGCTTCTCGCTCGATCTCTTCCAGCCACGGGTTTTCCCGCGGTGGCTGGTAGAAGTGACCGTGGATGACGATGGAGCGCATGTGAACTGCCGGGGACGGGGGACGGGCGACGGACGACCGCTAAGAAGCGTAACCTCGGGAGGCTCACCTCACTGAGAGAGGCCTCCCGAGGGTTCTCGCGTTCTAGCCGTCGCCCGTCGCCCGTCGCCCACCCCCGGCAATTCGTCGCCCGCGGCCCGTACGCTTTTCAGCACAGCGCCCACAGACTCCAACACATTCGGAAACAGATCGTCCTGCACGTTCAGCTCGCGGGAAAGATTCGTGGCGCTCGTTAGGTCGCCCGTCGCCAGGCCAGCCTCGATCGCGCCGAACAGTCGGTCGCACGCATCGGCATGGCCGTTGAAACGGCGAATACCATAGTCGGCGACCGCCCCCGTCGAGATGATGAACTGCCAGTCCGACGATTGAAGCAGGAGCAGCTCGCGCGCGGCCTGCGCCAGCGCTTCGTGGGCAGTCGGCAGCTCGATCGCCTCACGAGCCATCGTCCAAAAGCGGTCCTCGAGCTTCCAGATCCTTGGCCACATCCACGCGGTTCCCGGGTTCAACCACATGGTGTAATCGCCGTTCGCTCCCCACGAGCCCGCACTCAGTCGGAGTACGTTGCGGACCCGGTACGTTGCCAGGTGATCGGAGGCGGTCACCGGCCGGACATGAGGCTGAGGCCGAAGCGCGCGGTACATGTTCCCGAGAAACTGCGGGCCCTCGTACCACCAATGGCCAAAGAGCTCGGTATCGAAAGGCGCGACGACCACGCCGCGTCGGTGTGCGGGGTTCGTTGTCGCGATGGTGGCGAGGAGGCTCGCAAAGTGCGCGGCGTGCGCGGCGGTCATGGCGCTCGCGGTCGCGGGATCATACGGCTCCTTGAGGCCCAGATCGACGTCGTTGCCGGTCACGCGCCAGAGCTTGAGGCCACCGGGCCACCGAATCTTGTGGAACTCGAGGTAGCGGCCGTCGCCGGGATATCCCTGATGACGACTCCATACCTGCGCCGACGACTCGGGATCGCGAATGAACGCGGCCACGGTTTCCGCGGTGTACGCCGACGTCACCCGATAGGCACGGTAGGGCGTGCGCGTCGCCTCCCATTGCGCGTCGGGCGAAGCGACGTGCTCGAGCTCATTCGCCACGACCTGACCGTAGAGCCCGAGCGGGCTTCCCGCGCGGGCCATGTGAGCGTCGGCGAAGAAGAAGTGGAAGCCGGCGGCGGCCAGATATTCCTCGATCCCCGGTCGTTCACCAGTATCCGGCGCGTTAGGCAGCGGCTTCCACGGGCCGCGCGGGCGGTACGCACACTCCGGCACCCAGCAACCCCGCGGCAGGCGCCCGAAGAGGCGCCGGTGCTCACGCTGGCCGACGTCGAGCTGCAGCTCGATGCTCTCGTCGCGCGACAGGAGCGGCAGGAACGCGTGCGTGGCCGCCGACCCGATGACCTCGAGGCGCCCGCGGTCCTCGAGGTCGCGAAAGGCGGCCACGATGTCACCGTCGATCGACCGGAACAGGGCGCGGAGCCGGGTGAGACGCTCGCGCCAGTAGTCCACGAGCGGGATGAGGTGCGCGTCCCCCGTTTCCGCCAGTGACGCCGGCGCTTCGTCGCAATGCGTTAGGCGCTGCTCGAAATACAGATCGAGCTCGCGGCGAAACGTTTCACTCGCGAGCTGATTAGCCAGTACCGGCGTGAACCCGATCGTGACCGGTGCCTTGACGCCTTCGGCGTCGAGGCCGCGCAATGCGTCGATGAGCGGCAGGTACGTGTCGATTGCCGCTTCGGTGATCCAGTCGGTCCCATGCGGCCACCGTCCGTGGTTGAGGACGTACGGCAGGTGGCTGTGAAGCGTCAGGACGAAGTCCATGCGGAATGTGGACAGGGTCGGACAGGAGAAGGAACGACTGAACGTCACACGGTCACGGAGACTCCCAGCGCTCTTCGATAGACGTCGCGGTATCGGGATTCCGACCGCTCCCAACCGAAGTCGCGGGACATCGCCTCGCGCATCATGCCGCGCCACGCTTCGGCGTCGTGATAGGTATCCAGCGCTCGCGTCGCGGCGTTCATGAACTCCTCGGACGTGTAGCCGTCGAACAGGAACCCCGTCACGCCATCCTCGATGGTGTCGGCAAGACCGCCGACGCGGCGCGCGACCGGGATCGTGCCATACCGCTGCGCACGCATCTGTGTGAGCCCGCACGGCTCGTACTGCGATGGCATGAGACACATGTCCGCGCCCGCCATGAGGCGATGCTCGAGCCGGTCGGTGAAATTGAACTCACACGCAATGCGACCCGGCGCTCGGCCCGCCAGCTCCGTCAACTCCTCCATGTAGCGCGGATCACCCGCGCCGAGGAACAGGAACTGCGCATCGAGCGCGAAGTAGTCGTTGTACCCGAGGATGAGCTCCAGCCCCTTCTGGTACGTTAGGCGCGCACTCATGGCGAAGATGGGAATGCTCGCCCGCTGCTTGAGCCCGAAGGCCCGCTGCAGCGACGCCTTGCACTTCCTCTTCACGTCGAGCGTTTCCGCCGTGTAGTGCGTGGTGATCTGCTTGTCGGTCGCCGGGTCCCACACGCGCTGGTCGATGCCGTTGACGATCCCGACGAAGCGGTCGCGCAGGCCGATGAAGGTGTCGTGGAGGCCGAACCCGCCGAACGGCGTGCGCAGCTCGTGGGCGTGCGTCGGGCTCACCGTCGTCACCATGTCGGAGAACGTGAGCCCGCCCTTCAGGAAGTTCATCCGATCGTACCACTCGAGATGCCGGTACGTGAAGAGGTCCCACGGCAGCCCGACGTCGGTCATGGTGCGCGCGGGATACTGCCCCTGGAATCCCGCGTTATGCACCGACAGGACCGCGCGAATCTGCCGGTAGAACGGGTCATTCATGAAGTACGTGCGCAGGTACACCGACGCGAGCGCGGCATGCCAGTCGTGCGCGTGCATGATGACCGGCGCACTCGGCGCGATGCGCTGCAGCGCCGTGAGCGCGGCCAGCGAAAAGAACGCGTACCGGCGAGGATTGTCCGGATAGTCATACCCATTCTCGCCGTACAAGCCCGGGCGATTGAAGAAATGAGGATGGTCGATGAAGTAGACGCGTGGTCGTCCGCGCACGCGCCGATCGGGCGTGATGTGCCAGAGCCTCGCCTGCTCCTGGTGCGGTCCGAGCTGCACGGTGAACGGCTCACCGACCTGCTCGAGATTCGGCGCGACCGTGTGCACTTGCCGGTAGAGCGGCATGACGATCGCCGTCGGGATCCCGGACGCGCTCTGGAACTCGGCCAGGCTCTTCACCGCTTCGCCCAGTCCACCGGTTCGCGCGAACGGTGCCAGCTCCGCGACGACGTGAACCACCGACACGACGCGGCCGTCGTTGGTCTTGAGCGGCGTGAGTGACGACGGCACCGCAGATTGCGACGCGGGTGTGCCGCGCAGGCTCGTCACCGGGGCCGCTGCCGCCACCACGTGATCGACGTCATCGGGCGGCACCGACACCAGCGAAGCGCCTAACCCGACCTCGCGCTCACCAAATCCGGGGCCGGCTCCGGGCGGCGCGGGCGGGGCGCTCGCGCCCGTGTTGTACGCGGATTGCTGTTCACCGCCTTCGCCCATGGCTGGCGTCTCGCCGCGTTCTTCGCCCATCGGGCTCCTCCCGGAATTCTCAGTTACGCCGTCGGCGGATCATCCGCCGTTGGGTCCCCGAGTACGGCGGGCACGTAGTACTTGGTCACGTACTCCTGCAGCATTCGGCGGGCCGTGAAGAACGAGCCCGACACGCGCATCGCGTGTTTCATCTTCTGAACCCAACCAACCGGCACGTTGTCCTCGTTGCGATCATAGAACAGCGGCACGACGTGGCGCTCGAGCAGAATGTACAGCCGCTCGACGTCTTCGCGATCCGCATCTGTTCCGCGAGCGGCCGTCGGAATGGCCCAGCCGTTCAACCCGTCGAATGCTTCGGGCCACCAACCATCGAGCGTCGAGAGATGCGGCACGCCATTCAGGGCCGCTTTCATCCCGCTCGTGCCGCTGGCCTCCATTGGCACTCGTGGCAGATTCATCCAGAGATCCACACCCTGCACGAGGACGTGTGCAACGTGCAGGTCATAGTCCTCGATGAAGGCTACGCGCCCCTCGAGACTCGGGTCCCGGCTGAAGTTGTAGACCGTCTGCAATATTTCCTTGCCCGGATTGTCCGACGGATGTGCCTTGCCGGCGAAGATGAGCTGTACGGGCCGGCGCTGATTGATCAGGAGCTCGCGCAAGCGCTCGAGATCCTCGAAGATCAGGTTCGCGCGCTTGTAGGTCGCGAACCGTCGCGCGAACCCGATCGTGAGGGCGTTCGGGTCGAGCAGCGTGCCTGCGCCAACGACATGCGCCGCCTCTTTCCACTGCCGAGCCCATCGACGGCGCGCCTGCTCTCGAACGAAACCCATGAGGATGCGCTTCATTCGATGATGGACCCGCCAGAGCTCGCCGTCATCGATGGACAGCACACAGTCCCAGATGCCTGGCTCGTCGAGCCGGTTTCCCCAGTTCTTGCCAAGGCGCTGGTCCAGCAGGTCCATCACGTCGCGCGCCATCCACGTTGCGAGATGCACGCCGTTTGTGATGTGGCCGATCGGCACGGCGTCGGCCGGACGCTCCGGCCACAGCGTGCGCCAGATGTCGCGCGAGACCTCGCCGTGCCGCTTCGCGACGCCGTTCACGTGCGACGACAGTCGGATTGCGGCCACCGTCATGTGGAACTGCCCGTGATTTTCTACCGGGTGTCGACCGATGTCGAGCACCTTTTCGCGCGGGACCTTCATCTCATCCCAGATGGGTCCCGTGCACTTTGCCACCTGATCCACCTCGAACGCATCGTGACCCGCCGGCACCGGCGTGTGCGTCGTGAACACGCTCGTCGCCCGCACGCGTCGCGACGCCTCGTCGAAGTCCATCCCCGCGAGCACGAGCTCCCGCACGCGCTCCACGAGCATGAACGCGGCATGGCCCTCGTTCGCATGCCACGCGCGCGGCTCGATGCCAACGGCCCGCAGCACTCGCACACCGCCAACGCCGAGGATCCATTCCTGACGCAGCCGCAGATCGGGACCGCCGGCGTAGAGCTTACTCGCGAGATCGCGATCCTGCGGATCGTTCTCCTCGAGATTCGTGTCGAGGAAGTACACGGGAACGCGGCCAACCATCATCCGCCACGCGCCGACGTGAATGTCGCGGCCGTGCGTGTTCACGACCGCGAGCCAGGGCTTCTGCCCAGCCCCGAATACCTGCTCCAGCGGGCCGCTCGTCGGGTCGAACTGCTCGTCGGAATCCTCCTGCCAGCCGTCGAGCCGCAGGTGCTGGTCGAAGTAGCCTTTCGTGTAGAACAGGCCGACGCCAACGAGTGGGACCCCAAGGTCCGACGCCGCCTTGCAGTGATCGCCCGCGAGCACGCCCAGGCCGCCGGAATAGATCGGCACGGAGTTGTGCAGCCCGAACTCCGCACAGAAGTACGCGATCGGCCGCTCGACGAGCTCGGGGTATTTATTCGCGACCCAGGTGCCCTCGCTCGTGCGCTCTCGGTCGGCTTTGCGCATGAGCCGATCGTAGAGCGCGAGGAATTGCGGATCGCGGGCAACGGCGCTGAGCCGCTCGGGATGCACGCGGCGCAGCACCATGATCGGATTGTGTCGCGTGAAGTGCCACAGCGGCTCGTCGATCGCGGCGAAAAGCGATCGGGCGCTGCGACTCCAACTCCACGAAATGTTCATCGCCAGCGACGCGAGCCCTTCGATCCGCGGCGGCAGGTACGGGAATCTTCGTCGGTGAGCCATTGGGACATAGGCTAACCGCTCTGCCTGGCTCTAGGAAGCGGACCAACGTAGCGAGACAGAGACGCAACAGAACAGGTAATTGGTTACTGGGATTGGTTATTCGTGATTTGCACGCTCGGGATGCCTCGCTTGGCGAGATGAGCGTCTCGCTTGGCGAGATGAGCGTCCCGGGGGTCTTGATCACCGATAACCAATTCCAGTAACCAATTACCTGTGAGCCGTCGGCACTTTCACGACCGTGGAGTCCGAACTCCCCTTGCAGAAAACCTCGACCTGTTTTGCCGACACCGGCTGGAGCTGCGTGAGGTAGTCCTGGTACTGCTTGACCGCCTCCGCCGCGATGTCCGCACCCGCCGCGAGGTTCGGTTGCGCGATCGCGATCATCTCGAAGCCGAGCCGACTGAGCTCACAATCCTTGGTCTTCGGCGCCTCCGTTGCTGCGCTGAGCGCGACGTTGGTAGCCGTGATTCCCATGAGGAACTTCGCGTTCGGCGTGTCACGAACGCTGTCCGCCAACGACGCGAACCGCATCGCCAGCAGGTAGTCCTCCCGCATCTTCGTCTGACCCGCGGCACGGAGGAGCTGGTTCCCGCGGGCCAGCGCAAACTGCGCGACGAGCGAGCTGTCCTCGCCAGCGGCCAGCGCGCGCTTGAGCGACGCGTACGCGCTGTCGTTCTGCCCGAGGTCCGCCTGCGCACGCGCGAGCTGGATCTGCCCGTGCTCGATGGTCGAATCCAACGCGAGCGCGGCACGCATGGCATCCACGGATTCCTCGGCCTTGCCGCGAACCTTCAGGTCCTGCGACTGCATGACCTTGAACTCGGCGTTCTGCGGGAACGCCGCCAGACCTCGCGTTAGGCCATCGACCGCTTCGCCGCGCACGAGCTGAACATACGTCGAGAAGATCCGCTGATCCCCCGGAAACGCCTGGAGGCCGCGAGCCGCGACCTCCACGGCGCGCACCGATTCGCCGTTCGCCTTGTACGCGCTCGCAAGCCGAAGCAGGAACGTCGAGTCCTTCATCGACACGGAGTCGGTCGCGAGCAGCATTCCGCCGACGCGGCTCGCTTCCTTCCACGATTTGTTCGCGAACAGCACCTGCCAGCGGAGTCGCAGTAGCCCTACGTGATCCGGCGCGGCGTTCGACATGCGCTCGATGAGCGGTTCGGCTTTCTTCGAGTTCCCGTTGGACAGGAGCGCCGCCACGACACGCTCGCTCAACTCGACGTCCACGGTGTCGATGCTGTGCAAGCGCGTCCACATCGCCGCGGCGCGCTCCTTGTCCTTCAGGGCATCGTACGCTTCCGCCGCCCCCTGCAGCGCGTAGAAACTCGCGGAGTCGACGCGGAGCATGTCGCCGGCGATCGCCAGCACGGAGTCGGCCGACGTGCCGACCACCAGCTGCGCCGCGAGTAGACACCCTCGGGCGAGCGTGGACCGAGGGTAGAGTCCCACGCCCTCGACTGCCGCCAGAATCGCCTCTTTCGTTCGGCCCTCGCGGAGATGATTCTCACAGCGACGTTGGGGGGCGAGCTGGCGGCGAGCCTCCGTCACGGCGGCAGCGACCCGCGCGGCCGCTCGATCGGCATCGGGATCGACGGCTTCCGGCAATGGCTGCTGCATCCGGACATCTCGAGCGAGAATCAACCGCGCCCTGATCCGGAATCCGGCCGGCGTCCTGTCGACGGTCCCCATGAGGTACTCGTCGGCCCGCAGGAACCGCGACAGGGCGCGAACCTGCGAGAGATCGGGAGCCAGGTCGGGCGCGAACCCGGCGTTCGTCAGGGCGTTGGACATCGCCCTCTCGTCGATGACCTCCAGCTCGTGCTTGTTGGCCGCCTTCTCCACTCGCCCGCGAACCTCGTCGGCAACGTGGTTGCCAAGCTTCTTCTCGGCACTCGAGAACGGCGAGACGAGCAATCCCTGTTGCGTGAACTCCTGGCGCCGCTGGGCGCCGAGTGGGTTCCGCACCGGGGTGATTGCTGTCAGGAGCAGGATCGCGGCGCCCAGAGCTCGCGTCAGGCGTCCGAAGACACACAACTCCACTTGTGACCCTCGTGGGTGCGAGGATTTGAGCCGACCGTCCCCCGGCCGACTCATTACATGAAGAAACCTCTAATTCGTCGGTCGCCCCAGCGTTGTCAAGCTGGGCACGGTCAAAGTCCTACTCTGCCCGGCAAGCGGAATGCTGGGCCGAGTGAGCACCTCGTGTTCGGTACCTCGAGATCATCCAATCTCGACGTTCACGTCGTGGCGCCGACCATCGTCCTCGAGCGAAATCGTCCGGTCGCCGCGCTCGACGCCGTCGACCGTAACCCGCAAAACCTCAGCGCCTTTTCCGCTCCTCGCGACGCGGATCGCGTACACCGCCGCGCCGTGGCGATAGTCGAGCGAGAATTCGCGCCACGCCTGCGGAACGCACGGCTCGATGGTGAGCGTATCGCCTTGCCTCGTAAAGCCGAGGAGGGTCTCGAGCCCGATTCGATACATCCACGACGCGGAGCCCGTGTACCACGTCCAGCCTCCACGCCCGAGGTGGCCAGCCGCGGTATAGACGTCGGCCGCCACCACATAGGGCTCAACCTTATACCTCTCTACGTCCTCTGGCGTTACCGCATGCGTGAGCGGATTGATGATCTGGTACAGCTCGAACGCCCGATCCTGCTCTCCATTCAAGGCCGTCGCCAGTACGGCCCACAGCGCCGCATGGGTGTATTGGGCGCCGTTTTCGCGGACCCCCGGCAGGTAGCCCTTGATGTAGCCCGGATCGTGTACGGTTTTGTCGAAGGGCGGCGTGAGCAGCATGATGAGGCGCGCGTCGTCACGCACGAGCCAATGATTGAGCGAGGCCATGGCACGGTCGCGCTTCTCGACCTCCCCGGCGGCCGAGATGACGCTCCAGCTCTGCGCGATCGAGTCGATCTTGCACTCGTCGTTTTCGGCGGAGCCTAACGGTGTACCGTCGTCGAAGTAGGCGCGCCGGTACCAGGCGCCGTCCCACGCCGACTCGTTGGCGGATCGCGCGTACGCGTCGGCATGCACCCGGAGTTCGCCGGCGGCCACCCCATCCCCTCGACTGTCACAATGGTCGGCGAAGGCGCGGAGCGTGTCGTTGAGGAACCACGCGAGCCACACGCTCTCGCCTTTGCCCTCGATGCCGACGCGATTCATTCCGTCGTTCCAGTCACCCACGCCGATGAGCGGGAGCCCGTGCGCTCCAATGGTGCAGGCGCGGCGCAGCGCACGGAGGCAGTGCTCGTAGAGCGACCCCGACTCGTCGGAAACGGTTGGGAGGTCGTACACCTCGTGCTCGTGCGGTTCGAGCGGTCGCATCTGGAGGAACGGGACGACCTCATCGAGCACGGCATCGTCGCCCGTGATCCTCACGTAGTGGTCCACGACGTACGGCAGCCACACGAGGTCATCGGAGAATCGCGTGCGCGTTCCCCGTCCGGTGTGCGGATGCCACCAGTGCTGCACGTCGCCTTCGACGAACTGTCGCGAGGCGGCGCGCAGGATGTGCTCGCGCGCGATCGCCTGGTCGTGGTACACGAACGCCATGACGTCCTGGAGCTGGTCGCGGAACCCATACGCGCCGCTCGACTGGTAGAACGCCGACCGCGCCCACATCCGGCAGGATAGCGCCTGGTAGAGCGACCATCGGTTCATGATGGCGTCGAACGTGGGCTCCGGCGTCTTCACCGTGATGGCCGAGAGTCGACGCGCCCAGTCTTCGGCCATGAGGTCGATCGCGTCGTTGGCCGCGCCGGTCGAGCCGTATCTGGCGATCAGCTGTCGCGCGGCGTCCGCGCCGCGCGCGGCCCCGAGCAGCACGATGACGTCCCGCGTTTCGTTAGGCGCCAGCGTGAGGTTCACCTGCAGCACGGCACAGGGGTCGAACGCGGCGCCGGTCGTCTCGCCTAACGTCGCCTCGTCGGCCAGCGCCGCCGGGTTGGTGAGGTTGCCGTTTCGCCCGATGAACTCGCGCCGGTCGGCCGTGTACCCGGCCAGCGGTTCACTGATCCAGCTGAATGCGACGCGGTCGGCGAAGCTCGTGTCGAAGAAATTGGACGCGAAGATGGCCTGGGTGTCGCGATCGAAGCTGGTCACGATCTGATGCTGGGTGTGCTCCCGCATCACACCAAGGGCCCACTCGACGAAGCTCGTCATCAGGAGCGACGCCGGACGGCCGGTCCGGTTCACGAGACGGAGTCGCGTAATCTTGACGGCATCGTTCGGCGGCATGCTGACGGTCAGCTCGCTGCGGATTCCCTCACGCTCGTGAGTGAACGTGGTGAATCCCGCCCCGTGGAGCACCGTGTAGGACGAGCTGTCGAGCGCGATGGCCGGCGTCGGCGACCACAGCGCGCCCGATCCATCCCGCAGGTACAGAATCTCGGTCGCCGGATCGCTCACCGGGTCGTTGTACCACGGCGTCAGACGGAAGAAATAGCTGTTTTCCACCCAGGCGAATCCGCCGCCGCGTTCGGTGATGACGAAGCCGGCTTCCGGGTTGGCGATCACGTTGGACCACGGCGCCGGAGGAAGCGCGTCGGCCGTCAGCTTGATTTCGTAGTCCAGTTGCGGCGTTAGGCCATGCGAGGGAACGGGGAACCGCGAACCGGGAACCGGACCTCCGCTCAGGCGCACGGTTCCCCGGTCCTTGTTCCCAGCCCCCTTCCGGTCCAGCTCTCCGTTCCCCGCCTTGCCAATCCGAAACTCCGGCAGCTCGAAGCTCTCGGCCAGATCGAGGGCGGCATCGCGCGCATACGCCGCCGCGCGCGCGAGCACGGCGCTCATCACGCCTTCGCCGCCGTTTGCGCCGCGTCCGCCGGAATCCCACGACGCGAAGCCCGAATCGCGGTTCGAGAACCTCGACAACCGTCTCGGACGCTCTGGCTCGTCAGGCGGCTGCTCCTCGACCTCGGGCATGTCGAGCACGCGGCCCAGGCCCAGCCCGTCGCAGGCCATGTGTACGCGCGCGGTCGAGCGGAGCAACTGCAGTACGTCTGGCCCCAATACATCGGCGCGACGGATGAAGACGCCGCCCGGCTTGTCCGCGAGGTGCGTCTCGCTGGAGCCCATCACCGTCGCCAGCAGCTGATCGGCCAGCTCCTGCTGATACGACGGCGGCCTCGTGATGAGGAATACGAGGTCGACCGTCATCCCCTTGAGCCGCCAGTAGTGATGTGCGTGCAACAACTGCCTGACGGTCGGAAGCCCCTCGACCGAATCGATCGTCGCCAGAAGGATCGGCCAGTCACCGGACAGGCCGATGCTCCAGAGCTCCCGCTGACCCAGCTTGTTCGCTCGAAGCTCCTGCTGCGGCGCGCGCATCGGCGGGTTCGAATAGAAGAGGTGCCCGGCGATCTGCTGGAAGAGCGCCGCGTCCGACGGCGTTAGGCCGAGATCGCGAAGCTCCACCTGAGTGCGCGTCCATGACAGGTCGAGCGCGCGCTGCGCGCTGTACGGCTGGCGGTAGAGATCCGCCAGCTCGATAGCGCGCTCGCGGGTTTCGGCGACCAGCGTCGTGAAAGCGACTCGGGCAGACTGACCGGGGGCGAGCCGCACGCGCACGCGTAGCGCGAAGATGGGATCGAGCACGGCGCCCGCCGTTCCGCTCAGCGTCGACGACGCCTCCATCGCCACCGGGTTGCGCACGGTGCGGCCTCGCCCCACGAATCGGGCGCGGTCGGTCTCGCACGTGATGTCCCCCACCAGCTCGTGGCCGACGGCCGCGACGTGCGCGAGCCAGCGCCGTGCCTCATTGCTCGCCCGCGGCCGTCGGGTGGCCAGGATGGCCGCCCCCGCCGGCCGCCACTCCGTCTCGACGAACAGGTTCGCGAACGCCGGGTGGGCGCGGTCCGCATCCGGTGGCGCTAGCACGATCTCGCCGTAGCTCGTGAGCTCCATCTCGCGCTCGACTCCCGAGTGGTTCACGAGCGTCACGCGCCTGACTTCCGCCATGTCGTCCGAGACGACGGTCACATCGAGTCGCGTCTCGACATCGCCGTCCCGGCGATCGAACGAGATGCGGTCCGTCGCGAATGACGCGGTGTACGCGTCGGCACGCTTCGCTGTTGGTTGGTGCGTGACCGACCACACCTGATCGGCCGTGAGGTCGCGGACGTAGCACCACTGCCCGTGATCGTCGCGCGTGCCGTCGGCGCGCCAGCGGGTGATCGCCAGCTGGTCGTATCGGCTGTACCCGGCGCCGGCGTTGCTGAGCATCACGGTGAACGGCAGGCTCGCCAACAGGCCGACGCGAGGCTGCGGCGTGTCCGGTGTCTCGATCTGCCTAACGGCTGGCTTTTCGGTCTCGATGGGCATGCGACCTCCTTCGCCCTCGGTCTCCTGGGCGTCCTGCATGACGAGTCGGCGGGGAATCCGCTCGTGCAGGACAAGCTCTACCGCCCGCGCCAGCGGTTCAGAATGGAACCGGCGTTGCCACAGATGGTCGCCAAGCGCATTCGCGAGCGCGACGAACGTCATGCCGATGTGGTGCGCCATGTAGGCACCCACGACCGCCTTCGTTTCGCCCGGCTCCGGGCGCGTGTAGTCCACGGCCTCGCGGAAGCCGTACGGGCCCAGCACACCCTCGCGTTCCAGCACGCCGAGATTCCGGATCGCCTCGTGTGGCTCGACCAACAGCGCGAGGGCCGTCGCGTAAGGCGCGATGACGAGATCTTTCCCCAATCCCCGTTTCAGCGCGAGGTCGGGCACGCCGAACGCGCGGTACTGATACGTCATGTGGCGATCGCGCACGTTGTACGCCGACTCCGATATTCCCCACGGCACGGAGCGCTCGGCGGCGTACTCGATCTGACGGCGAACGGCGCCGCGATAGGTCTGATCGAGCAGCGTGTGCGGGAACGACCGCATGACGAGCAGCGGCATCAGATACTCGAACATGCTGCCGCTCCACGACACCAGCGCCGTCGCATGCGACGATGCGGTGAGGGAGCGGCCCAACCGGAACCAGTGCTCGACGGGTACGTCATCCTTCGCGATCGCGACGTAGCTGGCGAGTCGCGCCTCGGACGCGAGGAGGTCGTAGTACGAGTTGTCCAGCGTGGCCGAGTCGGCGCTGTAGCCGATCGCGAACAGCTTCCGGCGTGCGTCGTACAGGAACGTGAAGTCCATCTCCGACACGTAGCGATGCGCGGTGAGCGCGATCGCTTCGAGGCGCTCGATCCGTTCGCGTACGAGCGCGCTGGTCGCGGCGCCCTCCCGTAACGATTGCGCCGAGGCGGCGCCGAGCGCGGTCCGCTCCGCCACATGCCGCTCGGCCAGGTGAGCCGACCACGCCAGCCACTCTCTCGCCCGCGGCGCTTCCTTCGGCCCGAGACCGGCAGCGCTCAGAGTTTGGTCCGCGTCCGACAGCGCGCGCGCGACGTGCGCGAGCCCAGCATCGTCGGTGGTCGTGGTCAGCTCGCTGCGCGCCGTCTTGAGCAGTCCGGCTGCCTTGGAGACCGCCTGCCATTTTGCGGGATCGCCAACGCGTCCCGAGCTCGCAGCGTCCGCGAACGCCTCTCGCGTAATCGCGAGCGCGGACGTCAACGCGCGCAGAGGTGCGCGCACATCAGGAGGCTGCTCGATGATCTCGCGGCATGCCTGCTTCAGGGCCAGGAAGTGCCCCGCGAGGTTACCGCTGTCGACTGTCGAGATGTACGCTGGCTGAAGTACGTTCAGCCCTTCGAGCTCGTACCAGTTGAAGAAGTGGCCGCGATGCCGCCGCATCCGCTCGAGCGTCTTGAATACGTGCTCCAGCCGCTCGACCATCTCGCCGAGCGTGAGCAGCCCGAGATCGTAGGCGCTCGTGATGCCAAGCAGTTGAAGCCCGATGTTGGTGGGCGACGTGCGGAGAGCGACGACGGGGTCCGGCTGCTCCTGGAAGTTGTCCGGTGCCAACCATTGAGTGGCTTCGCCGACGAATCGCTCGAAGAACCGCCAATGGTAAACCGCGTAGCGCATCGCGCGATCGCGATCGTCGGGCGCAAGGCGTAGCTCACGGCGCAGCGCCGGCGCGCTCAGCGCGTGGGCGATGACGGGACTGATCAGCCAGAGCAGAATGAACGGGAGAACGACCACGAGCGTTGGACCGTGCGCGCGTCCGATGGAGAGCTCGGTCGGCCCGAACGGCCACACGGACACCAATACGAGCACGGCAATCGCGACCGTGACCAGTTCGGCCGGGAGCATGCGGCGCCACACCTCGCGGAGCGAGTTCTTCGTCGTCCGCTCGGTCTGCGAGGCGGTCTGCCACTCGAGGAGATGCCGCTTCGAGATGAGAAGCCGTGATAGCGTGCGCGCGATCGCGTCGGCCGACACCCACGCCTGATGCGGGAGCACCGTGACCGCCAGCGCGAACTGGTTCGCGGACGTGACGGCGTCATGGGCGATGGCCGAGTAGTACGCCCGAAGCGACTTGTCGGTCGGCGGCCGCAGCGCGGCGAGCGTTAGGCTCAGCAGCCACGGGAACGCGATGGCGACGAGAATCCCCGCCGTCCAGGCGACGCGCGACGTCGGGAGCACGGTCCAGCCGGCGACGAGGAGCAGCAGCTGGAAGATCTCGACCGTGCTGCGCCGCAGGTTGTCGAAGATCTTCCAGCGGGAGATCGCGGAGAGCCGGTTCGGCTCCGGCCGACCATCGGCGCGCGGAATGGCCGATCTGATCCAGCGGAGTATCTGCCAGTCGCCGCGAATCCACCGATGCTTGCGGCGCATGTACGTCAGGTAGCGCGTCGGATAGTCGTCGTACAGCTCGATGTCGGTGACCAGCCCAGCCCGGGCGAACGCTCCCTCGATCAGGTCGTGGCTGAGCAGCACGTTCTCGGCGAATCGTCCGTGCGTCGCGCGCTCGAACGCATCGACATCATAGATGCCTTTCCCGGTGTATGACCCTTCGGCGAACAGATCCTGGTAGACGTCCGAGATGGCGGTCGTGTACGGGTCGACCCCGGGGTGTCCGGAGTGAATCGACGCAAAACGGGACCGATAGGCGCTCGTGAGCGAGACGCCCACGCGCGGCTGCAGAATGCCGTAGCCTTTCGTGATGAGCCCGCGCTCCTCGTCGAACACCGGGCGGTTGAGCGGATGCGCCATCGCGCCAACGAGCAACTGTGCCGCGTCAGGCGGCAGCACGGTGTCCGAGTCGAGCGTGATGACGAGCTTGACGTCGCCAAGCGACGTCGTGTCGCCGACAATGCGCGAGAAGGCGTCTCGTGCGCCGCCGCGCAGGTACTGATTGAAATTGGCGAGCTTGCCGCGCTTTCGTTCCCACCCCATCCACACGCTCTCGCCCTCGTTCCAGCGACGCGGCCGGTGAAAGAGGTAGAAGGGCGGAGCGTTGCCTCGCGCGTACTGGTCGTTCAGCGCGGCAATGCCGTCGGCCGCCGCATCAAGAATCGCGGCGTCGTCAGGCATTGTCTCGCTCGGGGCATCGAGGAAGTCGGTGAGCAGCGCGAACTGCAGGTGCGGATCGCGGTTCGCGAGGAACTGCACTTCGAGGTGCTCGACTGCCTCACGCGCCGCCTCGACACTCCCGATGAGCGTCGGCACGACGACCGCGGTGCGCCACGCGGGGGGAGCACCCCGCTCCCGAAAATCCATCTTCGGGACAACCCGCGGCTGCGTCAGCAGGGTGACGAGCTGATTCACCGCACTGACGCCGATCTCGCTCGCTGGAACGATGCCTAACAGGAAAACGATGAGCCCCCCACCGGCGCCGATCGGCCCTGCCAGGGCGAAGGCGGCGGCAAGCGCCGCCAGCGTCACGATCGCGATCGCCGGGAAGTAAACGGCGTTCGGGTGCCGGGTGGCGGCGCGGCGCAAGCGCTCGAGTACGCGAGGCTTGTAGGCGACCGCGGCCTCGAGCTCGACCAGCCCATCATCGACCAGCCAATACCCGACGTGACGTCGACGGCGCTCCGGACCTTCAGCCGGCTGACGACTCGCCAGATCGATGGCGACTTCGGCCACTTTTGCCTCGTCGCGCTCCGTCCGCTTTGCGAGTCGTTCGATCTCGTGACGATACCGGTCGCGCGCCGAAAACGTCATCGACGCGTAGTCGCCCGATGGGTCGCCGCGGAGCACCCGCTCGATCGCGCTTTGCGACTCGACGAAGCTGTTCCAATCGAGGCGCGCGATCGTGCGGAGGCTGGTGATGCTGTTCGCGATCGTGACGCGCGTGAGGGCGGCACGCTGGTTCGTTCGCGCGACCGCCTCCTCGGCGCTCATCAGGTCTTCGCCGATCCACTGCTCGAGCCACACGAGCGGCGTGAACGTCGCCTGGTAGTTCCGGACCTGACTTAGAAACCGCGCGATGAAGACGGCGGACAGTTTCGGCGTGTGATCCACAAAATCGTGGAGCGCCGCCGCCAGCGCTTTGGGACCCCCTTCGCTCGCCCGGCGCAGATTCTCCGCCGCGATATCCGCGGCGCGCACCTCGTCGAGTCGCGAGATGGTGCGCCGCGTCATGCGGCGGATGTTCTCGATGAGGCCGAGCCGCAGCATGGCCGGAATCGCCCACAGCTCGCCGATGCGGAGTCGCGTGACGCGCTGATACTCGCGAACGAACAGCTCCGTGTTCGCGAGATCGAGGTGTCCCTCGGTATTCGCGATCAGCTCGATCGCGATCTCGTAGACGCGAGGGAATCGAGCGAGTGGGCCGCTCGCCAGCTCCGGCAGCTCGCGATAGTAGCCTCGCGGGAGCGTCGCACGAATTTCTCGAATGTGCTCTTCGACGGTGTAGAAGTTGTCGAGCAGCCATTCGCCGGCCGGGCTGACGTCGATGCCCTCATCGGCAGCCTGGCCGAGCGTCTCGCGCGCGTCGAGGAGGATCTCGTGTGTCTCATGGAGGCGCTCGAGGAGCGGAGCCTTCGTGCGCCCCTTCCCTGGCGGCCGAACGCGCTGGCGGCGCGCGAGGGCGCGCGCATGCTCCCCGAGCCGGTCGGCGCCGAGCAGCTCGCCGCGGATGGGTCCGACGAGCGGCTCTTGCCCACCATTCGATGTACGCGCCAGCAGGCGCGCGAGGAGTCCTGGTCTTCTCGCGGGTGGTGAACTGGTTGCCACGCTTCAATCAACTGAGTCGTGGCCCGAACGTTAGCAGTTACCGGGCCGCCGTGTACTGACAGGGAGACGGGTGACGGGAAACGGGAGACATAGAACCGTCGGGATGCTCATCGCTGATAGTGGGGGATCCCGAGGGTTTCCGCTTCCTCCTCGTCTCCCGTCACCCGTCTCCCGTCTCCCACCAACCCCTCACCTGTCCCCGTTTCCGGAATTGAACGACCAGTAACGTTAAGCCGATAGCCCGCGAAGATACAAAGGAGCCCGATCAATTCGGTCACGTAGAGCACCTCCGTGTGGCCGAACCGCGTGAACGCGCCGCCGATGCCGGGAAGAATTGCCCCGATCGCGATATACACGTTCCCGATGAAGCGGGAATACGTCTCGCTGGTCCGTCGATATCGCACGGCCGAGACGATAGCTCCACCCACGAGGAAAACCACCGCGTAGACGTTGACGAACGGGCTGAACAGTCGAACCCATCGCCACGCCAACACTTTCCCGGAAAGGCGAAATGGCTCGACCAGGGCGTAGTCGATCGGGGCCGCAATGACACAGAGGCTCGCGATCACGATCACGGTCCCGACGATCGCAGTGAGCCAGTTCGCCGTCCTCCGTGGGAGGTGAAGGTAGACGGAGCCCTGCGCGAGCGGTGCGCCGCCGAGGAGCGCACCGGTGATATACCACGCTCGGAAGAGCGGCTCGTGCCAGCCAAGCAACGTCGTTGCCGACTCGGTGATCGTGCCCGCCGCGTACGTCAGCAGCCCGATACCCCACCAGAGCAGGTGTGGCTGCCGCCGATCCAGCCACCGCGCGATCACCACGCCGGCAAACGCCAGCGCGATGACTGTCGTCACGATCGGAACGAAGTACACGGTGGTCCGCATCGCTCCTCCGCTGGAAGCTAGAAGCCTACCACGATCGCGGTGCTCACATTCCGTCTCGGCTCAGGTCGAAAGAACGACGCATTCGCGAACTCCGCGTACAGCTCGTTCGTCAGGTTGTTCACGCGAACCACGAGCGACGTACGGTTGCGTCCGCGGTCGATGAGCGCGGCTTCCATGCGGAGATCGTGCACCGTGAACGCCGGCAGCACATTGCCCACTGGGCTGGTTCCCGCAATCACGTCCTTCTGCTCGCCGTTGTGCCGTAGTGCATAACCAAACGAGAGCCGGTTGGCGATGGGGTGCCACGCCGCGTCGAATACAAACTTGCGGGAGTAGGTGTCCCCCACTGGACTGTTCGGATCCGTCACGTTCTTCGATTCGATCCTCGAAAAGTTGGCCGAGAGATCGAAGCTGTTCAGGGCCCGCGCACCCGCGGTGAGCTCGAGCCCGCGAAAACGCAGCTTGTCGACGTTCACGTTCTGATAGACGGGCAGCTCGTTGATCGTATCGCCTGTCGCCGCAATGGCGATCCCGTCATGCACGTCGTTCTGAAACACAAACCCTTCGGCGAAGAATACACCCTGCCGCCATCGCGCGCCGAGGTCCACGTTCAGGCTCGTCTCCGGATCGAGGCTCGGATTGCGTGCCTGGTAGCCAGAGCCCTCCGGCGTCGGCCCCTCGAAGAACCGCTCCACGAGGTTCGGCGAGCGGAAGCCGCGTCCGACCGACGCAATGAGATTGAGGCCGGTCACGGCGCGCACGAGCAGATTCGCGGCGCCGACTGCCGTGCGGTCCTTGCTCTCGGACGGCGGATCGGTGAGGCCGGGCGTGGACCGGGTTTTCGCGAGGACGTCCTGATAGCGGGCCCCGACGATGACGGACACGCGATCGGCCAGTCGGACGTCGCCCTGCGCAAAGACGCCGGCGCTCCGGAACGACGCGTTAGGCACCTGAGGCCG
>Ga0163163_10001085_pt1 | contig 23094 bp, 23 predicted proteins | sample S65metaG_FD_119766 | JGI IMG/M metagenome (GOLD analysis project Ga0163163, IMG submission 119766) | Switchgrass rhizosphere microbial communities from Kellogg Biological Station, Michigan, USA - S6-5 metaG | ecosystem: Host-associated > Plants > Roots > Rhizosphere > Soil | place: USA...
AACATGACGAACCGGCACACACTGAAGTTTTCAATATTCGCTGCGGCCATTCTGGCGCTCGCTCTGCCCGCCGCAGCCTCCGCCCAGTACGGACGCTACGACGATCGCGGACTCAAGGACTCCGTACATCGTCTCGATCGTCTCGCAAAAGATTTCGAGCGCGACATCGACCGCGCCCTCGATCGCAGCCGCTCAAACGGCTCAAACCGCGAAGATCGAATCAACGATCAGGTCCACCAGTTTCGTGACGCTGTTGGCGATCTGAAATCGCGAGTTGGCAATGGTCGCGACTTGAACCGTAGCGCGAATGAAGCTCGCCGAGTAATTCAGGAAGCCGACGATCTCGATCGCTTCGCGCGTCGAGGATTTGATGGACGCACTGCTTCAGAGTGGTCGCAGATCCAGCAGGAGCTGCGCTACATCAGCAACGTCTACGGTTTTGGCTACGGTGGTGGTTACGGCCGCGATCGAGATGGCGACTGGCGTCGCGACGACCGCAACGACCGTAACAATAATCGCAACAACGATTGGTGGAGACGAATTCCAATCCCTCGGTATTAACCCGCATCTGACTCCGCTTATAATCTGCTGGTCTACCCTGCCAAAAGGCCTCGGTTCAAACGCCGGGGCCTTTATCTTTCTTGTAGAATGGCTTCATGCCCGGCACCCTGTATCTCGTCGCAACTCCGATCGGCAATCTCGCAGACATCACGCACCGCGCGCTCCAGGTTCTCAGCGATGTAGATCTCATCGCCTGTGAAGACACGCGCCACACACATAAGCTCCTCAATCACTACGGGATCAACACGAAGACGATCAGTTATCACGAACACAACGAGCAGCAACGCGCAACGGAATTGATCGATCGACTGAAACAGGGAACCAACGTCGCTGTGGTTTCAGACGCGGGCACACCGTCAATCAGCGATCCGGGCTTTCGTCTCGTCCGCGCTGCAATCGAGAACGAGATCGTAGTCGTTCCAGTACCTGGTCCAAGTGCATTGATCTCAGCACTGATTGCAGCAGGTCTGCCCACTGACGAGTTCTTTTTCGCGGGATTCCTGCCATCACGCACGAACGCGCGTCGCACTCGGCTCAGCGAATTGCAATCAATTCCGGGCACACTGATCTTCTACGAAGCCCCACATCGTCTCGCCGCAACCCTGAAAGACGCTTACGAGATACTCGGCGAGCGTGAAGCTGTAGTAGCCAGGGAGCTCACGAAATTACACGAAGAGATCAGGCGTGGACTGTTAAGTAAATTAGCCACCGATTACGAGGAAAAGACGGATATTCGCGGAGAAATCGTGGTGCTGATCGATCGCAACGTTCTTGATCTTCCGAAACAATCGGAAAGTATCGCGGCATTGGTCGATCAATTCGAGCGCGACGGCATGGACCACCGCGCCGCACTAAAAAAAGCAGCGCGTGAGTTTGGTCTCTCACGCGCCGAAGCTTATAGAAAGCTCTTATCCGAAAGATCTGATCCGCGTTAATCTGTGCTCCCGGTAATCTGCACCGGCAACGGCTTATCCACCTTCAAGCGCGCCGGCCGGTTCGCAATTTCCCACAACGTCATATAGATCGTTCGCGTGATCTTCTCCATCTTCTGATAATCGATCTTGTCAGCCGTATCGCCCGCGCGGTGATAATCCTCGTGCTCACCATCGAAGAAGAAAATGATCGGAATCCCCTTGCGCGCGTAATTGATATGATCACTGCGGTAGAAAAACCGGTGTGGATCCTTCGGATCGTCGTACTTCGTATCAAACGTGAGCTTCAAAAACGAATTGTTAACATCGTTGACGAGCGCTCCGAGCTCGGTGCTCATCATCGTCGAGCCAATCAAGTAAACGGCATCCGGTCCGGTAAGCTCGTTGTTCTTTGGATTTGTGTCGCCTTCTTTCTTGCTGCGACCAATCATGTCGATATTGAGCTGCGTCACGATCTGCTTGAGCGGCACGGTCGGAAATTCAGTGAAGTAACGCGAGCCCCACAAACCTTTCTCCTCGCCGCAGTGCCACACAAACAGCACTGAACGCTTCGGTCGGACCGGCGCCTTCGCCAGCGCTTCCGCCATTCCCAGCAACGCGGTCGTGCCGGAGCCATCATCATCCGCGCCGTTGCAAATCGTGTCCGCACCAACAGACGGACAACCACTACCCACGTGATCGTAATGCGCACCGAGTGCAACGTATTCAGCTTTCAAAACCGGATCGCTGCCTTCCCAAACAGCAACCACATTCTGCGTTGGCACCGTCTCGGTGGTGTTCACGACATTCATCGTGAGCTTCTTTTGCTCGCTGAGCAGAAACGCAGGCACAGCGGTCGGGGTTGCCCCGAAAGCCGCGTTGGAGATTGCGGAAGCGGTTTGCGTCTCTCCTTCAAAGAGTATGTTTGCTGTATCCGGTGTGATCACGATCGTCGGCAGCGGCGTGGTTGCTATTTGCGGTTGAAACTTCGCAACCACAGTCGAGCCACGTTCCACGAAGCGCTGACGAAGGCGCCAGTTCGTGAAGTACTGAGTGTCAGGCACATAGATCAAACCGATGACGCCTTTGCTGCGCGCGTAATCGCTCGCGTTCATGAGCTCTTCCCTGGGCTTGCCGAGGTCAGCGCGCGAGAGGCCACGCGGCAACATGTTTGGAGTTCCGAAGATCACCGCAATACGTCCAGCCGGATCGACTCCTTTGTACGCGTCCATGTCTTTCGACTTCACAAACCAACCGTTCCCCGCGAAGACCAGTTGACCACTGACATTGCCGGAGCCGGTTACCGGAAGAAAATCCGTTCCCGACGTGAATGTTCGCCCGCTCAGATCAACTTTTGTTTGACCAGTGTCCGCGCGTTCTCGTCGCAGATCGATGCGTTGAAAAAAGCTGCCTTCGTCGCCCGCGGGTTTGAAACCCCAGCGCGCGAGATTCATCGCGAGAAACTTCGCGGTCGTGTTGAGCCCGCGCGATGGTGTGTCGCGCCCTTCCATTTCGTCGGAAGCGATGAATGTCAGGTAATCTCGAAGTTGATCTGCCGCGATCGTGTCAACACCACGTTTAGTTACGGCAGATGCTGCTGTCTTCTTTGTTGATTTATGAGCAGCGCGTTGGGCGTAGGTCGCGGGAAGCGTGGTGACGAGCAAACTCGCCAATACGAAGGAAGTTAAAAATCTTCTCATTCAATCTCCAATAATTTTTTGTGCTTTTGTACCTTTTTGTGGCTAAAAATTCTTTGTGCCTTTTGTGGGCCCTACGCGTGCTGCACGGCTTGAACCAGTCGCGTCAGCGTGTCTTTCGCGTCGCCATACAGCATGCCTGTTACCGGCTTAAAAAACAAAGGGTTCTCCAGACCAGAGAAACCTTTGCCTTGCCCACGCTTCAAGACCACGACTGACTTCGACCGGTCGACTTCGAGAATCGGCATACCGGCGATGGGACTGCCTGGGTTGTCGCGCGCATCGGGATTGACAACGTCATTTGCTCCGATGACGACAGCGACGTCTGTGGTTGGAAATTCGGGATTGATCTGTTCGAGCTCGTACAGCGACGAATACGGCACGTTCGCTTCCGCGAGCAGTACGTTCATATGACCGGGCATGCGGCCCGCGACAGGATGTATTCCGTATTTAACAGTGACGCCACGCTTCTCGAGCACGTCTGCGAGTTCGCGCACCGCGTGTTGCGCCTGCGCGGTTGCGAGTCCGTAACCCGGCACGAACACGACTTTGTTTGCGTAAGCGAGTTGTGTGGCGATGTCGTCGAGACCGACTTCGCGCATCGTTCCGTCTTGTGCGCCACTCGCGGCTGCCGTTGCTGCGCTTCCGAACGCGCCGAACAAAACGTTCGTCATCGATCGATTCATAGCGCGGCACATCAGGATCGAGAGTATGAATCCGGAAAAACCGTCGAGCGTGCCTGCGATGATCAGCACCTTGTTTGAAAGCACGAAACCTGTCGCTGCGGAGGCGAGTCCGGCGTAAGAATTCAGCAAAGACATCACGACCGGCATGTCAGCCGATCCGATCGGCATCACCAGCAGCAGTCCGAAGACGAACGCGAGGGCCACCATCGTGAAAAACAACGGCATCGAACCGGGCACGACGATCAGATACACGAAGATTCCGATCGTCACTGCGAGCAGGGCCATGTTGAAGACGTTCTGGCCCTTGTAAGTCATCGGTGTGCCGCGCACCATGCCCTGGAGTTTTGCAAAGGCGAGCAGACTGCCCGTGGTTGTGAGTGCGCCGAGCATCACTTCGAAACCGAGCGCGCCCATCATGACCCTGCTTTCGAGATGACCACCAAACCGGTAGAACTCGGAAATACCGACGAGCGCCGCGGCGAAGGCGCCAAACGCGTGCGAGAGCGCGGTCCGTTGCGGCATGGCGGTCATCGGCACCCACACGCCCATCGCGAGTCCGACCACAGAGCCGATCGCGAGACCAGCGAGTATCCACGTGTAAGTGATGATCTCGTGGTGCACCAGCGTGCCGATGATCGCCATCAACATGCCAAACTCCGCGAGATGCATTCCGCGCTTCGCGGTTTCGGGATGGCTCAGCCCTTTCAATCCGAGGATGAAAAGGATTGAAGCGAGCAGGTAGCTGAATTCGATGAAGTAGAATTGCAAGCGCGGGTTCTAGTCCTTCTTCGCGATCTCTTTTCGCTTGAACATCTTCAACATGCGATCGGTGATGACGAATCCGCCGACTACGTTCGTCGTAGAACAAACAACTGCGATGAAACCGAGGATCGTGCTGACGGTGTTGTACTGCGCACCGGCGGTGACGATCGACCCGACGAGCGAGATGCCGGAGATCGCGTTAGTCGCCGACATCAGAGGCGTGTGCAGCAGCGGCGGCACTCTTGAAATCACCTGGTAACCAAGAAACGCCGCGAGCGCGAAAACATAAAGCGCCGAAATCAAAAGTATTTTTTGGACTACCGGATCGTCTAATGGCATTCGCTTGCTCCTAGCCTGGTTGGGCCTGTAACGCAGCCGCGACGCGCTGGTTCACAACTTCGCCGTTATGCGTGACGCACGATGGTCCAACAACGTCGTCCTTCATGTCGATATTTAGCTGTCCGTCTTTGATCAGCAGCGAGAGGAAGGAAGTGACGTTACGCGAGTAGAGTTGACTCGCGTGGACCGGAATCGTCGCCGGCAAATTCGTGGGCGCGATGATCGTTACGCCGTCACGTTCTACAGTCACGTCTGCCTGGCTCAACGCGCAGTTACCGCCGGTTGCGCCCGCGAGATCGATCACGATCGAACCCCGCTTCATGCCGTTGACTGCTGCTTCAGTGATCAGTAACGGAGCGCGTCTGCCCGGCACCTGTGCGGTCGTGACAATCACATCGGCGGCTTTTGCGTGTTCGGCGATCAACGCGCGCCCGCGGTTCATTGCTTCGTCCGAGAGTTCGACTGCGTAGCCACCCGCGTCTTCAGTCTTGATGCCGCCGAGATCGACTTCGAGAAATGTCGCGCCTAAAGACTTCACCTGCTCGCCTGCGGCCGCGCGCACGTCGTAACCCTCGACCACGGCGCCGAGACGTCTTGCAGTCGCGATCGCCTGCAGTCCGGCCACGCCCGCGCCGAGCACGAGGACGCGCGCTGGCGGCACAGTGCCAGCGGCAGTCATCAACAGCGGAAACATTCGTGGGATGTGTGCGGCGCCAATCAGGACGGCTTTGTAACCGGCGACAGTGGCCATCGACGAGAGCGCGTCCATCGCCTGTGCGCGTGTGATTCGTGGAATCAGTTCGACGGAGAAAGTCGTGACGCCGCGGTCGACTGCGGGCAACAGCGCTGCGGGTTCGTCGAGTGGACGCATGAATCCGATCACGACTGCGCCTTTTTTGAGTCGTGCAAAATCGTTTGCTGAAGGTCGATTGACTACGGCGAGTACCTCGGCGGCGGCGAGGAGCGCTTCTCGATCGGAGCTTACTTCAGCGCCGGCTTCGCGATAATCGTCGTCCGTGCGGGCGGCGTTGAGACCGGCCTGGCTTTCGATGAGTATGGAGGTTCCGAGTCCGGCGAGTTTCTTAACGGATTCGGGCATGAGCGCGACGCGTGCTTCACCCGCTTGTGTCTCCCGCAACACAACGATGTTCATAGGCAAAGGTGCATCGAGGATTAGCTAACTCAAGCGCGAGCAGTATAGCAAATAAGGACAGATCCGCATCCATAACTTGCTATCCCCGCCCTGGCTTACCTATAATCCCAGACCTCTGCGGCGCATTGGTGTAGTTGGTTAACACGCTGCCCTCTCAAGGCAGAGATCACGGGTTCGAGTCCCGTATGCGCTACCAAGATATTGCGAAGGTCGCTGGAGTCAATTCGGGCGGCCTTTTTTTTGCCAACTCACTGCCAGCTACGAACCGCTGGCAAAAATTCAGCAGAGATTTAATGGCGTTAACTGAGGGACGCATCAAAGAAGCGATTCTCGAAGGTGATCTCTTACCATGAACAGGTCGGCCAAAGCTGCAAGCTGAAAAAATCAGTTTATGCTCTCGCCCGACCATCTATCGCGACCGCGCCAATACGGGCATTCTGGACACACTTCCCCGTCTGGATAATCAATGCCTTCCTCGTGAGGACAACCGAGTATTCGATCGACCATGGCAACTGACAATGCATGATGGGAACGGATAAACTGAACTATTTCGTACCCAACCTCATCATCCTTGCGAATATCACCCTCATCGCAAAACCACGTCTCCAAAGTCTCCGGCTCTTTTCCCTCCTGCTCAATGATTCCCACAGAGACTTTGGTCGCGCGTTCCGCAGATGGACCATAGAAGGCAACCGTTGCCACAGGATATCCGCGAAATCCTCTCTTGGCTCGCTTTGCTAATTCACTTGGCTTGTGACGATTAATCTTCATGTTCTTAACAGGAAAAAGTTGCGAGGATTATCCGCTTCATTTCTTTGTTAGACCGCGGATTACCTTCACTAAGGCTCCGGCTAACTTATCTTTGTCGTCGGCCATTATTATGTTCATTTCTTTTTCGTTGAGAACTATGGAACCGGCAGATTTGAGATAGTCCACCTTCCGGATTTCTGTGTAACGAAGTCGCTCTCGATCGCCGCTGTCGGTACGCCAATACATAGCCTCCGCCGTTAGAATGAGACCGTCTTTCGCGCTTCCGAAAAATGTATTGTCATGGAGTAGCAGGACATCTTCCGGGGAAACTTGAGTCGCGTACGTTTTAATTGCGTTACTAAGCTTTTTGGGTGGAATCGTTCCGATAAACAGATATTGATCGGTGAATCCATCAAGACTCTTTTGAATCTCTTCGAGTATTTCTGAGGAGGTGCTGGTCCCATCCGAAGCCTTCGCTGGTTTGCTGTCGTGAACAGGATCTGTCGCCGTGACGTTTTTAACGCCAAAGAGCGATTTCAGACCTTGGACAAGTTGCTCCATATGTTGGTGTAAATCTCGTCCCGCTCGCAGTTCGGTAGCATTCCGAAAAGCAAGACTTTGAATAGACGGCGGCAGGGCATCCGCCGCCGGCATTTCCATTTTATCGACCAGAACTGGAATGACCGGGATACTGCGCTTGAGTGCGGATTCAATCTCGATTCGTACAAAATCCGATGGATCGTCAAGGCGCCGGTTGCCTCGACCGTCAACCGCCCCGAGCCATTGATCTCCAATGATGGCAATTAGTACATCGCATTTCCCGACAGCATTTTCGATGTACTCCCGAAAATCTACTCCAAGCGGAATAGTGTGCACGTCGAAGAAAACAGAGTTTTCTCCAAATTGTTGTTGCAGCTTCTCGCTTAGCATCGGGGCAATGTATTCACTATCGCTGCGACGGTAGGATAGAAATATTTGTGGCATAAATCTAAGCCGTCCTCTCGTTGTTACTATGTAACTGAAGTATGTTGCTGGCGCTAACCAGTGGGAGCCATGTACCGCCACTTCGGGTAGCGAGAAACTGCTTGAGATTCAGGGTCAGATATTAATCCAGCGTTAAGCAAAATTCCAGATTTTGGGCGGGGAACTTGGCTCGGGTCACGGATGACCCGATCCAAGAACTGATGCGATTGCGCGCCGATTCCGCAACGAATGACACTTTCGCATATCGCGCCTCAAAGTTCGTCAAGCGCAACCGTGTGGGCGTTGTCGCGACGTTGCTCGTCTTCTTCGCGCTTATCGCGGGCATCGTCGGGATGACTTACCAGGCGCGCGCTGCGCAACGCGAGCGCGCTGAAAAGCGTTTCGAGCAGGTGCGGAAGCTCGCCAATCTGCCGGGTGCGACCGCCACGCGTGAGATGCTGGTCAAAAGACGCGCTCGAGTATCTTGATAATTTATCGCAGGACGCGCAGGATAATCCCGCGCTCGCACAGGAATTGGCACTCACGTATCTGAAGATCGGAAACGTCCAGGGCGAGACATATCGCGCTCGGCAAAAACTACGAACACAGACTGACACTCATTTCCGCGGAGCTTAAAAAGACCGAATGAAAACTTCACTGGAACGTTGGCAATCTGCGTGGCGACAGCTTGGTGCGTCGAGTGCGGATGAGGATCTTTATCATCAGATTCTCACGTGTTATTCAGAGCCGCACCGTCGGTACCACACGATCCAGCACTTGAACGAGTGCCTCACGCATTTTGAAAGTGTGCGCGCACTGGCTGACCACGCGGATGAAGTCGAGCTGGCGCTCTGGTTTCATGATGTGATCTACGACACCAGCAAAAAAGACAACGAGAAGCGAAGTGCGGAGTGGGCGCGCGATAGTGTATTGGCTGCCGGTGTGTCGAACGAAAAAGCCGATCGGATCCATGAACTGATCATGGCGACGATGCATAGCGCGGTTCCGGTGGGCAGAGATGCGGAGGTTCTCGTCGATATAGATCTGGGCATTCTCGCAGCGGGAGCCGATCGGTTCGATGATTACGAGGTACAAGTACGTGAAGAATATTCGTGGGTACCTGAAAACCTGTATCGAGCGGCGCGCAGAAAAGTTTTGGAGCAGTTCATGAACCGCGAATGGATCTACAGTACCGAGTCTTTCCGAACCAAATACGAAGCTCGGGCGCGTGAGAATATCGGCCGTTCACTGGCTCGCCTTCGCATCGATTGAGACTCACTCAACCTGTAATGTTTCCTCACAAAAACCCATAAACGCTGGAACCATCCTCGCTTAATATAGTTATGTCAGCCGCTGTCATAACGTAGACAATTGGAGACCCAAATGAGAGTTTTTTTAAGTTGGTCTGGCTTACGCAGTAAGCTCGTCGCCGAGGCGCTTCGCGATTGGTTGCCGTTCGTTATGCACAATGTCAAACCATGGCTGTCTGCTCGCGACATCGCAGCAGGGTCACGCTGGAGCCATACTCTCTCTACGCAGTTGAATAACACAGACGTCGGCATCTTCTGCATTACGCGAGAGAACATGAATTCTCCGTGGCTGCTCTTCGAAGCTGGTGCTATATCAAAGACAGTAGATAACGCCTACGTCGTTCCCTTCCTGCTGAACCTTTATCCCACAGATCTGCGTGGGCCTCTTGAGCAATTCCAAGCCGTGCGTGCAGATCTGGATGGAGCCAGACAGTTGTTATCGACATTAAACTCAGCCAGCACTTCCGAAAAGTTGGATACCCAATTTCTAGATACTACGTTTCGTCACTGGTGGCCTGAGCTTGAACAAAGACTTAAAACTATTCCGCCGGAAAGTGAGGATGAGGAGAGAGGTATAGACCGCTCTGATCGACAATTACTCATCGAGGTGAGGGATTGGGTACAGCATCTCGTAGTCGCACAAGTACGCGGCCGGGGCGGAGTAGATCTTAACGCCGTCGATGACGAAGGTCGGACTCCACTGATTTTTGCAACCGAACTTGGAGAGCGGCATGAATTTATCGAAATGCTTCTAGCGCATGGAGCCGATCCCAACATTCGCCGGCCCGATGGTAAGACGGCACTCACTATCGCCCGGGAGCTTGCCGATGTGGAAGCAGAACGTATCCTGCTGTCGCACGGTGCTCGCGAGTGAGCGGCGCATAGTGAAGCGATCTACGGCACATATCCGTCAGCGAAAACCGCAATCAAACTGAGCAAGCACCAGATTAGTAAGCTTCGAGCACCTAAAACGTTGGGTAACCGCTGCGGCAGGCGTATGATTGCGACATGCGGCTCGTGCTTGTCATGATTGCGCTGGTGTTGCTGCTCGTCGAGTCGGGCGGCGTCGTCAAGCCTGCGCGAACGACGAATGCCGCGCCCGCAAATCCACCAGCTTCTTCCGCAGTAAAAGCGCGAGTCGATTTTGACACTCAACTCAAACCAATCTTTCAATCGAAGTGCATGCCGTGCCACTTCAGCGGTGGCAAGATGTATGACCAGTTGCCTTTCGACAAACCCGCGACCATCGAGAAACTCGGCACACGTCTCTTCACCCGCATCAAGGACGAACATGATCGCAAGCTGATCGAAGACTTCCTCACACAGGACTGAAAGCATTGTCAGAATTCCTTTTGATGATGTAATTCTTTCGGAACATGACGACGACAAAAGATCGGCGCCGGCTGGTGCCAATCATCGCCACCGCCCTCGTGCCGCTCGCAATGATCTTGTTGCTGCGCGCGGAGGGACGAATGATTTTGTGCGCGTGCGGCCATTTCGCGCTGTGGGTCAGCGACTGGTGCAGCTCAAACACGTCGCAACAGTTACTCGACCCTTACAGCTTCACGCACGTGCTGCACGGGTTTCTGTTTTTCTGGTTGATGGCGCTGCTGTTCAAGCGCATGCCGCGCGTGTGGCAGTTTTGGCTGGCGTTGTTGTTGGAAAGCGCGTGGGAAATTTTTGAGAACACGAGTTTCGTAATCAACAAGTACCGCACAGAAACCGCGGCACTCGGTTACCAGGGCGATACGATCGTCAACTCGTTGGGCGATCTCGCTTGTGCGCTGATCGGTTTTGTTATCGCACGACAGCTCGGCCTGCGTCGTTCGTTGATTGTGTTCGCGGTGATTGAGGCAATCTTAATATTCTGGATTCACGACAGTCTGTTGCTACAGATTCTGATGTTGATTCGGCCAGTGGAAGCGCTCAAGTTGTGGCAGATGTGCCAGTAGAAGATTTCTCCCGCAGCGGCGCAACGGCGCAGCGAAAAGCTCAAATGCTCTTTTCGTTGCGCCGTTGCGCCGCTGCGGGAGAAGTTCTCAATTAGCGGAGCTCGTTGTCGACGCCGGTGCGATGACGCGTGTGTTGAGATCCTTTAGCGCGGCGATGTTCTTCTCGCGCAGCTCAACGGCGTCGCGGCCCACCTGAATCTCAACCGACTGCGACATCACCATCTTCTTGAACACCGCGTACGGCATCTTCGCTTCCAAAATCTCGACCTTCGTGTCCCAGCCCGGTTGATCCCTGCTGACCGGACTCATGCGACCGAGCCGCAGCGTTTCCGTATCAGTCACGAGAGTCAGATCTCTTTGATCGGGCGGGTGGAAGTGAACCCAGTCTTTGTTTTCAAAAACGACTTGCAACGTGACCTGCTTCACGTAGTTGACCTGCGTTCCCGGGCAATGCAGCATGACCTCGATACTCACGCACGCATCCTTAAACTTGTCTTTGAAACCATCGCAATTGACCTTCATTTTTCGCAGGCGCATGACGGTCTCGTAATTGAATCCGTCGTATCTGGTCTCGATTTTGCCACCATGCTTCACGGGCGCAGGCGGCGATTGGGGCGATTGCGGTTTTGCTCCAGCGGGTTGAAAGACAAGCACCGCAGCGCAGCTCAAAACAAGCAGGATTCTTCTCATAACGGCTCTCCAAAACTCGAAATTCTGTTGAGATTGCGGTGAAGAACGGGGCCGAACCCGGTGAGAAGGCTCACGAGCAACATATCGAAGCGCGCGAGGTCATGTCAATAAACAATTTCGTGTCTGTTAGACTGTCGGCACACTTAACTTGCGAGGACGACCATGACATCTTCTTTTTCCGGTGGCTCTCTGACTGATCTGGCAGACCGCCTGCGAGAGGCAAACACAGAGTTCATGCGCCATTACCCCGGCGAAACCGGCCGCCGCCAGCCCGTCCACACGGTTTACGGCGGCGCCCACCTGTTCAAATCCGACTCGGCCAAGCGTCTCGGCTCGTTGGCCAGGCGTTCGTTGGATCAGTTTGCGCCCGATTTTCTGACGTTTGCGCGCGCCATCGACCTGCCGGGTGAAAGCGAGCTGCCGGAATCGTTCGAAGAAGCGACCGAGTTGCTGTCGTTTTTGAATGAAGAACCGGAGCGCGCGCGCAAAGAGAAGAAAGGCGCATGGCTCGCACACACGATCTATCGTCGCGTGATCGAAAAGCTCGATAGTGAGCCGGTTGAGGACTTTCGCATCGATTTCGAAGACGGTTATGGCAATCGTCCTGACGACGAGGAAGATGGTCATGCGGTTTCGGCTGCTGCGGAAACGGCCGAGGGAATGAAAAAAGGAACGCTGCCACCGTTCATCGGCATTCGGATCAAGCCTTTCAACGAAGAGTTCCGCGCACGGAGTTTTCGTACGCTCGATATCTTTGTCTCCACGCTCGCCGATTTAAATCATGGACGCTTGCCGGACAACTTCGTCATCACCCTCCCGAAGATCACGATCCCCGAACAGGTGTCGACACTTGCGGCAGTGCTCGCGCGTCTCGAGAAGCATACGGATCTTCCTGAAGGTAGTTTGAAGTTTGAGATGATGATCGAAACCACGCAGTCGATCATCAATCACCAGGGCCAGATCAATCTGCCGTTGTTGCTAGCTGCTGCTGAAGGGCGTTGTGTCGCGGCTCACTTTGGCACTTACGACTACACTGCCGGTTGCAACATCACCGCCGCGCACCAGCACATGCTGCATCCGGCATGTGACTTTGCAAAGCACATGATGCAGGTTTCGTTTGCCGGCACGGGCATCTGGCTTTCAGACGGTGCGACGAACATCATGCCTGTCGCGCCGCATCGTTTCGTCGAAGGTGGTGCGCCGTTGACGCAGGAGCAGATTGAAGAGAATCGCGAGGTGGTCCATCGCGCGTGGAAGCTGCACTACAGTCACATTCAGCATTCGTTAACCAACGCGTTTTACCAGGGCTGGGATCTGCATCCCGCGCAGCTACCGACGCGCTATGCCGCCGTGTATTCGTTCTTCCTTGAAGGACTGGAAGCTGCGTCCGAGCGTTTGAAGAACTTCGTCGAGAAAGCTGCGAAGGCGACGCTCGTGGGCGACGTGTTCGACGACGCCGCGACGGGCCAGGGCCTGCTGAATTATTTCTTACGCGCGGTCAACTGTGGCGCGTTAACTGAAGAAGAGGCGGTCGATTTATCAGGACTGACGTTGGAAGAACTGCGCTCAGCGTCTTTTGTGAAGATCCTGAAGAACCGCCAGGCATTGTGATTGTGGTAAACTGCTGAACACTCACCAGCATCGGAGCCTTATGAATACCAAACTTAAAATTCTCACGATCGCCGACTGGGATGCTATGCCGCACGGCGATGGAAATCGCTACGAAATAATAGAAGGAGAACTGTTTGTGTCCCGCTCACCCGGTCTCACGCATCAAATAGTCTTGACCAACCTCACATCTTTGATTTGGAATTATTTGAAAACCAACCCAATTGGAACGGTTGTTGGTAATACAGGATTGGTTTTGAGTGATCTCAGCGTAGTGATTCCCGATCTGATCTTCTTTCGTAAGGATCAACGAGAAACGATTGTAAAAGACGATCGACTGAGTGGGGCTCCGGCGCTGGTGATTGAAATCGTATCGCCCGGCCCAGCGAACATTCGACGGGATCGAATTACCAAGCTTCAACTCTACGCCGCATACGGCATTCAAGAGTATTGGATCGTAGATCCTAAATCCAAGACATTGGAAAAGTATATAAACTCCGATTCCTCTCTGATTTTGCGGGAAGCCTTAGGCGAGGATGAAAGCCTGACGACGACGGCTATCCCCGGTTTCTCATGCCGAATGAGGGAAATCTTTAGCGAATTCTGAAAGCGATGAATCTGTTGAAAGCTACCATCACTATCGCATTAACAATGGCACTACTCTCCACCACGTTGATCGGACAAAAGCCTAACGGCGGCGATCCAGATCTCGCTCGCAAGATCGCGCGATTTGCGCCGACCACATTGACTGCTGATACGTCGAAGCTAACGCCGAAAGATCGGCAAGCGCTCGACAAGATCATAGCTGCCGCGAAGCTGCTCGATCCGTTGTTCCTGCGTCAGGTCTGGAGTGGTAACGAAGCGCTCGAGAAAAAGCTGCAGGCTGACAAGTCCGCCGCGGGCCAACAACGACTCCATTACTTCTACATCAATGATGGTCCATGGTCGCGTCTTGACGAGAAAGAGCCATTTATCGACGGCGTGCCGCGTGAGAAGCCGCTCAACGCGAGCTATTACCCGGACGACATGTCGAAGGACGAGTTTAACTCGTGGGTTCAGACACTCTCTGACAGCGACAAGCAAAAAGCGACCGGTTTCTTCTGGTTAATCCGGCGTGGAGCGGATCGGAAACTGACGATCGTTCCTTACAGCGAGGCTTACAAAGAATATCTCGGACCGGCGGCAGCGTTGTTGCGCGAAGCGGCTGCGCTCACGACGAATGCAACGCTCAAAAACTTCCTGAATAAGCGCGCCGATGCATTCGGCTCCGATGATTACTACGAGAGCGACGTCGCGTGGATGGATCTCGATTCGCCGATCGATCTCACCTTTGGTCCATACGAGACTTACGAAGACGAATTGTTTAGTTACAAAGCCGCGTTCGAATCTTATGTGACATTGCGTGACGATGCTGAGACCGCAAAGCTCGCGAAGTTTAGCGGCCACTTGCAGGAACTCGAAAACAATCTTCCGATCGATCCGAAATACCGGAATCCGAAGCTCGGCGCCGCGTCGCCGATACGCGTCGTGAATGAAGTCTTCGCCTCAGGTGAAGGCAACAGCGGCGTGCAAACGGCTGCGTTCAATCTTCCGAACGACGAGCGCGTCGTAAAGGAAAAGGGATCGAAGCGCGTCATGTTGAAGAACGTGCAGGACGCGAAGTTCAACAAGACGCTAATCCCGATCTCGAAAGTCGTTCTCGATCCGTCTGAACAGGCAGCACTCGCTTTCGAGTCATTCTTCACGCACATCCTCTGTCACGAGCTAATGCACGGGCTTGGACCACACAACATCACTGCCGGTGGCCAGGAAACGACCGTGCGCAAGCAGTTGAAGGAGCTTTACTCGGCCATCGAAGAAGCGAAAGCCGACATGACGGGACTGTGGGCGCTTCAGTTCATGATCGATCGCGGCATCATCGAGAAGAGTATGGAGCGAACGCTCTACACGACGTATCTCGCCAGCATGTTTCGTTCGGTGCGTTTCGGAATTACTGAGGCACACGGGCGCGGCGTCGCGATGCAGTTCAATTACCTGACTGACGAGGGCGCGATAAAGTTTAACGAAGCAAAGGGAACATTCAGCATCGATCACGCGAAGATCAAAGAAGGTGTGACAAAGCTCACGCGCGACCTGCTTACGCTCGAAGCTGAGGGCTCGTACGACAAGGCGAAAGCGATACTGGATAAGTTCGCGGTGATCAGGCCGCCGATGCAGCAAGCGCTAGACAAGCTGAAGGACGTGCCCGTGGACATCGAGCCGGTCTTCCCGCTCGCCAATTAGAAATTTTAGCCGGGCTAAAAACCTATTTGAATTGCTTTCGGAAGAACGTCGCGATTTTCCAGGCGTCGATCGCTTTCCATGGTAGTTCGCCGGTGGTGTAGTGACCACACGGAAGCCAGACGACGTCGAGTGGAAGCTTTTGACTACGCGCCTCTGCGATCGCTTCGTGTGTGAGATCGATGGGAAACGTGAGATCGTAACGCGCGACGAGGAAGCGTATCGGCCGGTGACCCATCTGAGCGACGCGCGGCATGAACGGCAGCGGGCTGATCGGTGCCCAGTAAGTGCGCAACTCCTCAAGCGTCAAATGATCCGCAAAGCCCGCCCGCACGTGCGCAGTCGAAATCCCATTCCAAACAACATCCGCAAAATATCCCGAAACGTGATTGAAAGTGCCTGCCTTGAGATCCGGTTCGTGAGCAAACGTAAGAAACGCAACACACGACCCGATACTCGTCCCGAGTATCCCGATCTGCTCGTAGCCACGACTCTTTAACCACTGCACAGCCGCGCGCGTGTCCAACACAGCCTGCCTGACCGATTGGAGTGTGCGCCCGATATTACTGCTGACGAGATGATCCGCGCGTTCGAGCTCCGGCGGTTTACGCTCGAGATGATACGGAAGCGTCAAACGCAACGCCGACATGCCGATCATATTGAAGATCCGGCACGCCTCGACGTGACTCTGCGGCTGCGCATTCCACTGCGGCAACACGACGATGGCTTTGCGTGAGTTTTTATCTTTTGCGGGAAAGAACCGCGCTCGCGCTAAGTTATTCTCGGGCGACGGTGTGTGGACTGCGCTAGTCCAGGTTAGCTGATCGCCTTCGAGACGATAGTCCGTAATCGGAGTCAGCGCATAAAAATCATCACTCGCAGGCAGCACGCGCGCGGTGTGGCCCCGGAACAGCTCGCGCGGATCGTCGCCATTTACGTGATCGAAGACGTACTGCAGACCCCATTCAAAGGGACGGACGTGGCGATTGTTGTCTCTTTGGTGATACCAGCGCTCGCGCCGGTGCATGTATTTCTGCCAGATGGACACGATGCGCGATACTAAGGGGATCTTGAACAAAAGTAAAAAGGCCATCCACAGATTACACAGAATGTGCGTAATCTGTGGATGGCCTTAAGAAGAAGGATCAGTTACAAGTCGACAGCTTGAAGCTGTGAATGTAAGTGCTCCAGTTGAAATTGCCGTTGGCCGGTTGGAACTGCGTCGTGAAAACCATCGTGCAGCCATCCACCGGGTCGACGCTGATAGTGCTGTAATCACCCCAGCGTGTCAGGTTGCCGGTCTGCGAGCCACTTCCTACCAGGACCGAAGTCTCGTTGCCAATCGTTCCCACCGGATCGGATGGGCCACGATACGCATAACGAATACTCGGCACGGTACTCGAGCTCGAGATGTTGTAACCGATGGCGATGCCGCCGGTCTTGTCCATCGCCGCGCTTCCCATCCAACGAAAATCATTGCTTGGCGCGAATGTTCCCTGTTGGAAAAGCACGGGCGCCGCGGATCCGAAAGTTTGCCCCGCAGCATTCCGCAGCTCATACCAGCGAATTCCGACACCGCTGCCACTCGTCACCGAATGGTTAATCACCAGCGCTTCATGGTCGCCGAAGTTGCGATAACTCAAGCGATACATCAATCGATCAGCGAGGGTATCGAGTTGCGTTGTGGTGTTTGGTTGCGGAACGCAAGCTCCGCCACCGCATGCCCGGCTAAATGCTGCAACTCCCGCAACATTGGTGGGACCAGTCAAGGCGCCGGTTCCAGCGGTCCAGTTAACAGCGAACCGCCAGAACTGGACGGCCGTACTCGTGATACTCATCAACAGGTTCGGCGAGCCGGCAGGTGGCAATGTCGTACCTTCGAGGTCCGAGGGTTCGAGACTATGGCCGCCGGTTGTGTTGACACATGCCTGCCGTGCCGCACCGCCAACCAGCATCTGAGCGCGTTCAAAGGCGCATACCGTGTTGCCGGTGAACGAACGCCCGTTTCTAAACATGTTGTAGCTGATGTAATAAGCATCCGGCCAAACGCCCATCTTCGGATAGTCGTTGAAGCTCCTGTCGTACGAGAACGCATAACGGAAGTACGTTCCAGTCGGATCAGGGCTCGTCGAAACCGCCACGCACTGCGTGTATGGTGTGCCTCCGACGGCGAACTGAGTTAAGACCCAGCGGTCGGCCAACTGATCGTATTGCACGATCGGATCGCCGTCGTTATCTGACTGGCAGCGACCGCCAAAACCCTGCCACACGACGTTGCCGTTCTTCGGAAATCCCGGCACGAGGTTGAAAGCGGTAATATTATTGCTTCCGTCTCTGGTCAACGTGTAGATCGCGTAGCGCAGGTTGACCCATTGCACGTAGTGATTGGGACCAACGTCGCCAGTGGTGTCCGGCGGCGCGACACGAGCGTTTGGATCGACCGGCGTGCCGTTTGTGGACGCCTTGATTTCGGCGAGAGCAGACGGAATTCCGACGCTCTTGTCAGCCAATGGATCTGTAAATGGCGTGAGTCGGTTACCGACTGGCTGCGGCCGGCCCGGCTCGAAATCTTTTCCACCGCGAGCAGGTTCCGGTTTCTCGCCGGTATCAAACATCTCGCGAAGAGGCTTGGTTGTTTTGTCGAACTTGATTGCGTTACTGATCTCGGCTCGGTGTTCCAGAGCCTTCTCGCTCTGAGCCTGGGCCGTCAGGGGTACGAAGCTAACTGTACAAAGGATCACCATCATAAGTAAGGCATGAATCTTTTTCACTGAATCCTCCAGATTTTCAGGGCTATATGAGTTTACGGATAGCGGTAGTACTTGGGAGTGAACTACAGCGCTCGATTTACGGTTTACAGCAACAGCAGAGCGAGAAGGTATTTGGGAGGCGGACAGTATACTACTATTTAGGTTCGTAGTGTAAAGGAGAGAAATCTACCGGGGCTCGATCAGGCGTCGCAGGATTTTCGGTAGCAGTGGGAGGGAACTCAGGACTGAGCCGGTCGTGAAGCGCCGGGCGAAGTCGTGGAAAAGCTGGCCGGCGCGTTTTGAATACGGAAACCACCACACATCCGCTAATCCAGGCATCGCGTTGACATGAATATGCTGTGCTGAAACGAGTTCCAGGAGTCCGAGACTGCCGTGCGTCCGCCCGTAGCCGCTTTGTTTCACGCCTCCCCACGGCGTTTGCGCCACAGCGTGTGTGTAAACAACCTCGTTGACCATCACTGTGCCCGCGTCGAGCTTCTCAGCGATTCGCTTTCCGCGACCGAGATTGCCCGTGAAGACGCTGGCCGTGAGCCCGTAAATGCTGTCGTTCGCCAGCCGCACCGCCTCTTCGTCGGTTCGGAAAGTCATGATCGGCAAGACGGGACCGAAAGTCTCGTCACGCATCAGCTTCATCGAGTGGTCGACACCGGTGACGACAGTCGGTTCGTGAAACCAGCCCTTTGACTCATTTAGGCGGTGGCCACCGGCGCGCACCTCGGCCCCGTGCGCTAAAGCATCGCTCACGTGATCTTCAACAATCTCCAATTGCTCTCGATTGGTCATCGCACCGACGTCGATATCGCCCGTCGACGGCTTGTCCTGTTTCAGCAGCTTCGTTTCTTTAACAACGATATCTATGAACTTATCGGCGATCGATTGATGCACGTAGCAACGCTCGATCGAGGCGCAGGCCTGACCGGAATTGCAGAAAGCGCCCCAGATCGCTGCGCGCGCGGCGTTCTCGAGATTCGCATCTTCAAACACGAGCATCGGATCCTTGCCGCCGAGCTCGAGCACGACTGGCGTCAAATGTTTCGCAGCAGCTTCGGCGACGCGCTTGCCCGTGTTCACGCTGCCGGTAAACATGATCTTGTTCACACCCGCTTCGACGAGCGCGTTGCCGGTCGAGCCATCGCCGGTGACAATCTCGAGCAGTCCGTCCGGTAGTTGCGCTTGCTTGAAGACATCTGCGATCTTGAGGGCCGTCAGAGGTGTTAGCTCGCTCGGCTTCACCACCACGGCATTGCCTGCCATCAACGCCATCACGACTTCATCGAGCGGAGTGGCCCACGGAAAATTCCACGGCGAGATGATCCCGACGACGCCGAGCGGTTTGTAAACGATGTACGAAGTGCGAGCCATGTAGTTGTACTGGCCCAAACCGACTCGTTTGCGTTTGAGGATCTGTTTCGCGTTGGTGGCGAAGTAGTGCATCAGATCGAGCGTAGGCACGATCTCCATCGCGATTGCTTCGGTGACTGGTTTGCCTGTTTCGCGTGAGATCAGTGTTGCGATGTCGTCGAGTTGAGCGAGCACGATCTCACGCGTGCGCAGGATGAAGTGCGCACGATCGTTGTAGGAGAGTTTGGCCCATGAGGTCTGCGCCGTTCGCGCCTTTGCGACAGCAGCAACAACTTCTGCGGCGTCCAGCAACGGCACGCGCCCGATCTCTTCACCGGTCGACGGATCAACTGAAATGAGCATCGCCGAATTATACCTGTTACAATGCGATTACTAAGGAGAAACAAATGATCAGGCCGCAGCTCGAGGAGTTTATGCGCCGAATGGCGCCCAAATCCGTCGCTATCATTCCCGGAGCACACGACACCACACGCTCGAACGACACGCATTATCGTTTCCGCCAAAACTCCGATTTCTTCTATCTGACCGGCTTCGAAGAACCTGATGCCATCGCAGTAATTAAAGAACAGAAGTACACGTTGTTTGTGCGGCCGAGAGATCCGGAAAGAGAGATCTGGGACGGGCGTCGTGCGGGCGTCGAAGGCGCGAAGAGTGAGTTTGGGGCGTCAGAGTCGTTTCCGATCGCGGAGTTTGAATCGAAGCTGCGTGAGTTTCTTGACGGCGCCGACGTGCTTTATTACCGGCTCGGTATAGATCCCAATCTCGACAATGTGATTATCAAAGAGATCTCAGACATGCGTTCGTGGAATCGCAAGCCGGTACACCCGCCGCAGACAATCATCGATTCAGCGACGATCGTTCACGAGATGCGGGTGCTCAAGTCGCCTGAAGAGATCGAGATCATGCAAGCTGCGGCTGACATCGCTGCCGAGGCACATTGCGAGGCGATGAAAGCAGCAAAGCCCGGCATGCAGGAATACCAGCTCGAGGCGTTGATCGAGCAGGTATTCCGGCGGCATGGCGCCTCAGGTCCGGCTTACACGTCGATTGTCGGCGCTGGTCCAAACGCGACCGTGCTTCACTACATCAACAACGACGGTGAGCTTCGCGACGGCGACTTGTTGTTGCTCGATGCTGGCGCTGAATACAAGGGCTACGCTTCCGACATCACACGCACTTTTCCGATCAATGGTCGCTACACTAAAGCGCAGCGAGAGATTTACGATCTCGTGTTGAAAGCGCAGATGGCGTGTGTGGAAATGGTGCGACCGGGCACGACGCACGATCAGTTGAAGCAGCATTCGATCGAGGTGTTGACGGAAGGGATGGTCGAGCTTGGATTGCTGAAAGGCAAACCCGAAGAGCTGATCAAAGAGAAGAAGTACGAGCAGTTTTACATGCACGGGCTCGGGCACATGCTCGGCATTGATGTGCATGACGTCGGGCGATATTGGTTCGGGACGGAGTCACGCGCGCTCGAAGCGGGTGTGGTGATGACTGTCGAGCCGGGGATTTATGTTTCTCCGGTTACTAAAGATGTGCCGGAGCAGTATCTCGGGATTGGTGTGCGGATTGAGGATGACGTGCTGTGCACGAACAATGGACCGAGGGTTCTGACGCACAAGGTCCCCAAGCAGGCCGAAGAAATAGAGGAATTAATTAACCGCGGATGAACGCAGATTAACGCGGATCAGAATAAGAAATGTTTTCAGATCCGCGTTCATCCGCGTCAATCCGCGGCTAATTCATCTTTTGAATAATGGCGTCCGCGAATTCGGCGGTCTTTGCTGTGCCGCCAATGTCGCGTGTTCGGACCTTGCCTTCTTTGAAAACGGTGAGCATCGCGGTTTCGGTTCGATCCGCGGCTTCGCGTTCGCCGATGTAGCGCAGCATTAAGATGCCGGACTGTAAAAGGGCTGTTGGGTTTGCGATGCCCTGGCCGGCGATATCGGGTGCTGAGCCGTGTACTGCTTCGAATACCGCGCCTTTCTCGCCGATGTTCGCGCCCGGCACTAAGCCCAGGCCGCCAACAAGTCCAGCACATAAATCTGAGACGATGTCGCCGTAAAGATTCTCGAGCAGCATGATGTCAAACTGTTCCGGACGCATCACGAGCTGCATGCACGCGTTGTCGACGATTTTGTCGTCTGCCACAATCTCCGGATAGTCCACACTGACGCGACGGAAGCAGTCGAGAAACAGACCATCCGACAGCTTCATGATGTTCGCTTTATGAACCGCCGTCACCTTCTTACGCGACTCGCGCCTCGCATGCTCAAAAGCAAAACGTGCAATACGTGTCGAAGCCTTCTCGGTGATGATCTTCAAACTCTCAACCACGCCCGGCACGACGATGTGCTCCAAACCCGCATACAAACTCTCCGTGTTCTCGCGCACGACGATCAGATCGAGCTCGGGATAACGACACGGCACATTCGGCAACGCTCGCACCGGACGCAGGTTCGCATAAAGATCCAACGTCTTGCGCAGTCCAACGTTGACTGAAGTGAAGCCTTTGCCGACTGGCGTCGTGATTGGTCCCTTGAGCGCCACTTTGTTGCGCAGGATCGAATCGAGCAGCTCTTTTGGTAGTGTTTCGCCGAATTTTTCGAGGGCCTGTGCGCCTGCGTAATGAGTCTCCCACTGGACCTCAACACCCGACGCTTCGATGATTCGCACTACGTTTGAGGCGACTTCAGGGCCAATGCCGTCGCCCGGAATCAGTGTGATAGCATGCATGGTCACAGCATACAACAATAGGTCAGATCGGTCCTACAGGGCCTATTTGCGATGAGAAATCAGTACGAGATTATTATTGTTGGAGGCGGCGTCATTGGGCTAACTATTGCGCGTGCGCTTGCGCTGCGTGGTGTGCGTGATGTTTGTCTCGTTGAGCGTGGAAACCTCGGCACGGAAGCATCGTGGGCTGCGGCGGGGATGTTGTTGCCGCAGGTTGAAGCTGACGCACCGGACGAGTTTTTCAATCTCGCTTGTCAGAGCCGCGATCTGTATCCGAGTTTCGCGGCGGCGTTGCGCGAAGAAACTGCCATCGACGTTGAGCTCGATACGACCGGAACGCTCTATCTCGCCCTCACGGAACACGATCACGAAGAAATCGAGAAACGCTACGAGTGGCAAACTCGTGCCGGACTGTCTGTTGAACGCCTCAGTGGCGCGGAGGCGCGTGAGTTGGAACCGTGCATCTCCGAAGCGACGCTCGGCGCGTTGCGATTTCCGAAAGACATTCAAGTCGAGAATCGCCGGCTGCTCAGCGCCCTTGCGAACAGCGTAACGAAGCT
>Ga0163163_10001086_pt1 | contig 23058 bp, 15 predicted proteins | sample S65metaG_FD_119766 | JGI IMG/M metagenome (GOLD analysis project Ga0163163, IMG submission 119766) | Switchgrass rhizosphere microbial communities from Kellogg Biological Station, Michigan, USA - S6-5 metaG | ecosystem: Host-associated > Plants > Roots > Rhizosphere > Soil | place: USA...
AGCCGACTTTCTTCGTCACCGCGGCCAGTTTTTCATGCGCTTTCGCCTTGGTTTCCGCGCTCATCCAGTCAAGCTTGTCGATGCGCTCGCCGTAGGCGGTACGAATCGCTTCGACGAGTGCGTTGTAGCGCTGCTTGGCGTTTTCCGGGAAATATTCCTTGACGAAGATACGTCCGAGGATCATGCCGAGTGCGCGGTTTTCGGCGTCGAGCGTGCGTTTCCAACGCGGGCGCTGCTCCTGCTGGCCCGATAGCACGCGTCCGTAGAAATCGAAGTGTTCCGCGTCGACCTCCTTGCCCAGATAGTCGGCATACGCGTCGAGCAGATGCGCGCGCAGGTAATCGCGCAACACCGGCAGTGGGGCCTTCTTCAACTGCGCCTGCAAGCCCCCGAAGAATTCCGGCTGGCCGACGATCACATAGGAAGTGTCCACGTTCCACGCATGCAGGCGCTGCGGCCAGGCGATCGCAGGAGTATACTTTTTCGCCAGTTCCGCCGGCGCCATCTTGTTGTAGTTGCGCTGCGGATCACGCAGATCGGCAAGCTTGCGCGAGACCTTTGCCAGCGAGGTTTCGAATGCCATCACCTGCTGCGCGCTCCTGCCCGCAGCTGCATCGTCTGCACCGAGCAGACGGAACAGGTTGTGCAAGTGCGTCACGTACGCCGTACGCGCCTTCGCCACTCCGGCTTCCGTATTGAAGTAGTAGTCGCGCTCGGGTAACCCGAGTCCGCCTTGCGACAGGTACAGCGCCATCGTGTCGCTGCGTTTGAGGTCTTGGTACACGCTGCCATCGAAGAACACATCGACACCCAGCGGCAGCATGGCGAATGCCGCATCCAGCACCTGCTGTACATTCTTTGCCGCGTCGATTTGTACGAGTTGGCCCTTGATCGGATCGAGGTTGACGCGATTCGCCAGAGCCTCGTCCATCGCCGTGGTCCAGAAGTCTCCTATCTTCTGCTCGTCGCTGCCCGGAGCCGGATTGGCCGCGGCGGCCGACCGTTCGCTGATCTTGCGCAACGTCGCATAGAGTTCCTCGTTCACCGCCTTGCCAATACCCCAGTTCGACTCCGAAGCCGGTATCGGATGATTCTTGAGCCAGGTGCCGTTGGCGTAGCTGAAGAAGTCGTCGCCCGGATTGACCGACGCGTCGATATTCGCGGCGACAACATCCGCCTTAGACGCAGCGACTGGTGGCGCAGGCTGCGTCGCAACTGCAGGATGACTGGGCGCCTGGCTGCAGCCAGCTGCCACGACGAGGGCAGCGATTAGGGCGGACAAAGCGAGCATACGCGGCGGGTTTTTCATCGCGAGGATTCCGGAACGTGGATACGCTGATTCTAGCGGTTTCGGCGCGGGAAACCCCCTGCTCTAAGTCATGCCGCGGCGGCGTATACTCAAGGCTTGTCGATAGGCCCGTTATGGCGGAAATCACCGACCTGCTCGCACGCGCCCGCGGTGGAGATGTATCCGCAGTGCAGGTATTGATGCCGCTCGTCTATCAGCGCTTGCGCGAACTGGCGCATCGGCAGCTCGCCGCCGAAAGTTCCCCGCGCACGTTGAACACGACCGCGCTCGTGCACGAGCTGTACCTGGATCTGCAACAGCAGGCGCAGTTGCCGGGACCGGATCGCGCACGTTTCTTTGCCTACGCCGCGAACGCGATGCGGCACATTCTCGTCGACGAAGCTCGAAGGCGCCTGGCCGAAAAACGCGGCAGCGGTTGCGAGCACACGACCTTGAATCGGCTCGACGGCGAACCGGCGGCATTCGCCCTCGACAGCGAAGCAAGCAGCGTCGTGGCGATCGATCAGGCCCTCAATGCGCTTGCACAGCAAAGTCCGCGCTTGGTCCAGATCGTCGAAATGCGCTTCTTCGCGGGCATGTCCGTCGAAGATACCGCCGCCGCCCTGGAACTCGACCCACGCAGCATCGTGCGCGACTGGCAGAAGGCGCGGCTCTTCCTGCACGAAGCACTCGGTTCGACTTGAGGCTCGCCGATGCCTTCCCGGGAAGAGGACTTCACCCAACTCGACGCCTGGCTCGACAAGCTTCTCGATGCGACGCCCGCGGAGCGCACGCAGATCCTCGCCGCCTGTGCGGATACGACGCTGCGCGACCGCTTGTGCGCGCTGCTGGCTGCGGAGTCGCATTCCGGGCCGCTCGACGAGACGCCGCAGACGCTGGCGCGCACCGTGCTCGATGCCGGCGCTGCGCGGGCGGCCGAAGCGCGCCGCGGGGCGCGCATGGGCGCCTACCGTATCGCCAGCCTGCTCGGCGAAGGCGGCAGCGCGACCGTGTGGCTCGGCACGCGCGATGATGGCGCGATAACGCACGAAGTCGCAGTGAAATGTCTAAAGAGCGGGCTAGCCACACCTGAGCAACGCGCACGCTTCGTGCGCGAACAGCAGATTCTTGCGCGCCTGGCGCACCCGAATATCGCGCGCCTGTTCGACGTCGGCATCAACGATGACGACGTGCCGTACATCGTGATGGAGCGCATCGACGGACAGCCGCTCACGCGCTGGTGCGACGCTCGCGAACTTAGGCTAGACGCCCGCATCGAACTGTTCCGCACCGTGCTGCACGCGGTCGCCTATGCGCACCAGAACCTGATCGTGCATCGCGATCTCAAACCCGGCAACATTCTCGTCGGCGCCGATGGCGCGCCGAAGCTGCTCGACTTCGGCATCGCCAAGCTGCTCGACGGGAGCGAGGAAGCCACACAAACGCAGGCGCGCGCGCTCACGCCAGGCTACGCCGCACCGGAACAGTTCAGCGGCGAAGCGATCACCACGGCCACCGACGTATACGCGCTCGGCATTGTGCTTTATGAATTGCTCAGTGGCGTGCGACCGACGCGCGAAAATCCGGCACAAGAGCTCGCGCCGCCTTCGCAATACCTGCTGCAATGGCGCCGCAAACCCGGTGACGCTGGCGCACATCCTGCCGATCTCGCAGCACGCTGCCGCGGCCATACGGACGCTACGCAGCTGACACACGCCTTGCGCGGCGACCTCGATGCGCTTGTGCTCTCGGCAACGGCGCCTGATCCGGCGCGTCGCTACGCGACGATTGCCGCGTTCGATGCCGACGTCGAACGCTTCCTGCAGCACCGTCCGCTGCAGGCACGCCGCGCCAGCCGCACGTATCGTCTGCGCAAATACTTCGCGCGGCACTGGGTGGCTGTCGGCGCCGCCGCCGCTGTGATGCTGGCCTTGTTGATCGGCAGCGGTATCGCGCTGTGGCAGGCACGCGAAGCGCGCCGCGCTGCCGAGCACGCGAACGCCGTACAGAATTTCCTGCTGAGCATCTTCGAAACGGCGCGCACCGGGCCACGCGCCGACGCGCTGCTGACGAACCGCGAACTTGTCGAGCGCTCGGCGCAGCAGTTGCAGGCGCAGATGGCGCGTGAACCGCAGACCGATGCGCCGCTGCGCCTGGCGCTCGGCCGCGTTTACCGCAAGATGGGTTTGCTCGATCAAGCGCTGCCGTTGCTTGCCGACGCGCTGGCGACCACGCGTAAATCCGGCGATCGCGTGGCGCTGGCCGACGCGCTGGAAGCGCATGCGCACGCGCTGGTCGACGCCGTGCAGTACACCCGCGCCGTCAGCGAATTCAACGAAGCCTTGGAACTGCGCCGAGCCGAGCATGTTGGCTCCGCTATCGAAGCATCCACGCTGAGCGGACTCGGCGAAGCGCAAAGTTATGCCGGCGACCACGATGCCGCCATCGGCGCCTTGCGCAACGCGCTCGACCGTCTGGACACCGCCGCCGATGCCGATCCGGAACTGCGCCAACGCGTGCTCGGTTCGCTCGCCGTAGCTCTGCGGCGCGCCGGCAAACCGGACAATGCCATCGCGATCGCCGAGCAGGCTGTGGCCGATGCGCGCAAGACCTTCGGCGCGCGTACGCGCGAAGAGGCCAGTGCGCTCAGCGTGCTCGGCTCGGTGCAACGTCATGCCGGCCGCCTGCGCGATGCTGCGCAATCGTTGCGCGAAACCGTGGCGATCGATCTGGACGTCTATCACCAATCCGTGCCGGCGCACCTGCACAATCTGGGCATCGTCCTGCGCGATCTCGGCGACTACCCCGGTGCCGAGCAGAACCTGCGCGACGCGCTTGCTGCGCAAATCGCCGAGCTTGGCGCCGATCATCCTGCCGTCGGCAACTATCAAAAAGAGCTGGGGCTCGCCTTACACGCGCTCGGACGCGACGCCGAGGCGGAAACCGTGCTGCGCTCTGCGCTTGCGCACACCGAGCGCGGCTACGACGCGCAGTCGCCGGAAGTCGCGGACAAGCGTATCGCGCTCGCCGACGTGCTGCTGGCGCGCGCCGAAGTTTCCGCCGCGCGCAAGCTTTATCAAGATGCACTCGAAGCGGCGTCGATGCCGGGCGCTGGCCGCCTGCGCCTGCGCGCGCTTGCGCTGGCCGGACTCGCCCGCGATGACGTCGCGGTCAACGACTTCGCGCACGGTGCGCAACTGGTACGCGAGGCGATGGCGGCGGCACAGCCGAACGGCACGCTTGAACCGCAGGAACGCATCACCCTGGAGCTCGATGCCGGCGAAGCGCTGTTGGCGGCCGGTCAACGCGACGATGCGGGATTCCTGTTCCGCAAGGGCGAATTCCGCTGTCTGGCGATCCTGCCGGACGATCACCCGTTGCATGCGCGCGCCTTGCTCGACCAGGCGCGCCTGGCGCGAGCGCGTGGCGAAACAGCGCATGCGCGTGACCTGCTCGCCAGCGCCCTACCGGCATTGCAGCATTGCCTGCCGGCGCAGCACCCATTAATTGCTGCCGCCTTGGCGCTGCGCGAAGGCCTCGATAGGGCTGGCACCGCTGCCCAGAAATAATCCGCGCGGAGGATGTCCTCCCCGACGGCCAAATTGCGCCTTGATAGACAAGGCCCACTTCACACCACGAGGAATCGCCATGAAAGCCTTGCTGCGCAATACCCTGCTCGCAACCGTACTCTGCGCGCCGCTGCTGGCGGCCGCCGAGTCGCCGGAAGGCAAGCCGATCGACGGCAAGACCTACACCGGCACGATCACCAAGAGCGACGAAACCCAGGGCGATCCTGACGACTTCGTGTTCAAGGAAGGCACGTTCATTTCCACTGCCTGTCAGGGTTTCGGTTTCAAGCCCGCCACGTACACGACCAAACAGGACGGCAAGCGCCTGCAATTCGACGCTGTCAACGAAACCGACAATGGCGTGCACATGCACTGGAAAGGTTTCATCCAGGGCGAACACCTGGAAGCGACCGCCGACTGGCTGCGGCCGGGTCAGCCCACCGTGCAATTCCATGCGCAAGCCGCATTGAAGCACTAGGCCTCAGGCGCCTTGTTTCGTCCCGCATCGCTGCGGATCCATACCACTGGGAGGAGTCTCATCATGCAACGCATCATCGCTGTAGCTGTTACCTGCTTGTTTTCCGCAGCCGCGTCCGCCGCCGATACGACCGACACAAAAGCGACCTACGCCGACATCGAAGCCACTTTCGGCAGCGTGCCGACGTTCCTGAGAGTGTTTCCGGCCGAGGGCATCGCCGGCGCCTGGAGCGAAATGAAATCGCTGCAGCTGAATCCGAAGACGGCCTTGTCGAACAAGGAAAAAGAGTTGATCGGGCTCGCCGTCGCTGCGCAGATTCCATGCCACTACTGCATCTATTTCCATACTGAGTCGGCGAAGGCCGACGGCGCGACGGACGAAGAAGTCCGCGAGGCGATCGCAATGTCGGCACTGACGCGGCACTGGAGCACCGTACTCAATGGCTCGCAGATCGACATGGAAGCGTTCAAGCAGGAATACAAAGCTGCGATGAAATTCGCCGGCGAACAGGAAGAGAAAGCGAAGGCAGCCAAGCCCAAGAAGCGTTGACGCCGCGGGTTGCCCGCGCGCAGCCCGCGCGCGGACAACGCGGCCGATACACTGCGTAAGGATTGACTTCGGCCAACGTCTGATTTGCTGGAACCCGAATTCGCTGCGGAGTAGTTGTCGCCATGAACCAAAGATTTTGTCGGCGTAGCGGACCGCTGCAAGCCTGGATCATGTTGTCAGCATGGGTCTGTTCGGGGCATAGCGCGACGTTCACCGCCGGCTCCGACGGAACCTACGCGACCATCCAGAGCGCGATCAACGCAGCGTTGCTGGCCGGTGGCAGCAACGAAGTACGTGTTGAATCCGGCAACTACACCGAGAACCTCACCGTGACCCTGAACGCCGGCGCCCTCGACATCTACGGCGGCTGGAATGCGACGTTCACGCAACGCAATCTCGATCCGGTCGCAACCGAGATCTTCGGCGGCGGCACCGACCGTGTCCTGCTCGCGACGATCCATGCCGGCGCGATGACATTTTCCGGTTTCGACGTTGTAGGCGGACATTCGACCGCTTCCGGTGGCGGGATTTACCTAGTGGTCGACAACACCGGAAGCGCCCAGATCCGCAGCTCGCACTTTGTATTCAACACCGTGCAGGCGACAGGCATCGGTAACGCGCTGGGCGGAGCGTTCTACGCCGACTTGTCCGGCAGCGGCGCCCTGATTTTCGACGGCAATGTCGTCGACACGAATAGCGCAACGACGGCCGACACGGAAGCCACCGGCGGCGGCGTTTGGATCAATGCGAGCAATTCCGCCAACGCGGCGCTATCGAACAATGCGATCCAGAACAATGTCGCGACGGCGAGCGGCAGCGGACAGGCCGCCGCCGGAGGCGCTTATTTCAGCCTGCACGGTAGCGCGCGGATCACGGTGGATCGCACCGATTTCATCAACAACTCGCTGCAGGCATCCGACGGCTTCCATGCGACGATTTCCGGTGCATTTTTCTCCGCCGGCTGCACCGGCGCTTGCGAATTCGACGCGGTGCTGAGCCGGTTCGACCGCAACCATGGTTTCGGCGAAGCGCAGTTCAGCGTCGGCCTCGGCGGCGCGACGGCAGCAAAGTGCTATATCGCTGACGTATTGGTCAGCCGCGGCGACGGCCTCGGCATGTTCCTGCAAACGGACAAAGGTGTCACCAACGTCGTCAATGCGACGGTTGCCGACAACGCGACGACCGGCATCTACCTAGTACCGAATTCCACGATCACGCTCTACAACACGATCGCCTACGGCAACGCGGGCGATCTGACCACGTTTGGAAATCCCGCGCAGGTCGGCAACAACCTGATCAGCATCGATCCGCATTTCGTCGACGCCGCGAATGGCGATTTCCACATCAAGGCCGACTCGGCCGCTCGCGATGCGGGCACGGCGACTCCACCCGGCGGACTGGGACTGTTCGATCTCGACGGCAATCCGCGCACATACGGACCGAAGCCGGATATCGGCGCCTACGAGGTCGGCGACGAAATCTTCAAGGACGGTTTCGACTAGCCCGTGGTTGCCGCCGGCCGCACGTGCCGCCGCTGCAAGCGTTCTTGAAGGCGTTCGAAATACAGGTAAATCACCGGCGTCAGATACAACGTCAGCACCTGCGAAGTGAGCAGGCCACCGACGACGGCAAGCCCGAGCGGGCGTCGGGCATCGGCTCCCGCCCCGACGCCGAGCGCGATCGGCAGCGTGCCGAACAGCGCCGCAAAGCTCGTCATCATGATCGGCCGGAAACGCACGAGGCACGCATCGAAAATCGCTTCGTGCGGCGCCTCGCCGGCACGCTGCTTCTCGAGTGCGAAGTCGATCATCATGATCGCGTTCTTCTTGACGATGCCGATCAGCATGATCAGGCCGACGGCCGCGTACAGATTTAGATCGATGTGAAACAGCTGCAACGTCAGCAACGCGCCGAACGCGGCGGTGGGCAGCCCGGACAGGATCGTCAACGGATGGATGAAGCTCTCGTACAGAACGCCGAGCACGAGATAGATCACGAACAGCGCGAACAGCAGCAGGATTCCCATGCCTGCTATCGAGGACTGGAACGCCTGCGCCGCGCCCTGGAACGAGCCAGTGATCGTCTCCGGCATTTTCAGATTGGCCACGGCCCCGTTTATGCGTTCGACGGCCTGGCTCAGTGAAACGCCCGGCGCAAGGTTGAACGACAACGTGACCGAAGGCACCTGACCGAGGTGGCTGATCGTCGCAGGGCCCACCGATTTCTCGAAACGCGCGACCGCCGACAGCGGTACGAGTTGGCCGCCGCTCGAGCGCACGTAAATCTGGCCGAGTACCGCCGGATCGTTCTGGCGCTTCGGATCGACCTGCATCAGCACCCAGTACTGGTCGATCGAAGTGTAGATCGTCGACACCTGTTGCGGACCGAACGCCGTGTACAACGCACCCTCGATCTGCGCCGCGCTGACGCCGACGGCTGCGGCCGCATCGCGATCGATCTTCACGTCCATTTCGGGCGTGGCGATCAGCAGGTCGCTGGTCACATCCTGGAAACCGGGCAGTTTGCCCACAGCGTCCACGAGCTTGGGCACGAACGCAAACAACTCCTTGGTATCGATGTCTTGCAGCGTGTACTGATACTGCGTCTTCGTCAGCAGCCCGCCGATGCGGATGATCGGGATGTTCTGCAGGTAGACCTTGAACCCGGGAATGCCGGTTAGCTTGGGCCGCAGTTCCTGGATCACCTGCTCGGGCGTGCCGCGTTCACCGCTTGGCTTGAGCGTGACAATCATGCGACCGAGATTGAGCGTGGCGCTGCTGTACGAGGCGCCCATGAACGCCATCACGCCCTGCACGTTCGGATCTTCGCGCACGATCTTCGCTGCTTCGTTGTGTTTGCGCGCCATCTCGTCGAAGCCGACGTCCTGATCGGCCTCGGTGAACACGAACAGCTGGCCGGTATCGTCGCTCGGCAGAAAGCCCTTCGGTGCGAAGTAGAACAACGCGGCCGTCGCTGCGAGAATCACGAAGAACCCCGCCAGCACCACGCGCTGATGTTCCAGCGCGGCTTGCAGCGTGCGTCGATAGAAATTCTGCGTCGCGTCGAAGCCATGTTCGAACCACTGATACAGCCGCCCGTGTTTCGCGTTGTGATTTGGCTTGAGCATGCGACTGCACAGCATCGGCGTCAGGCTCAACGAGACGAAGCCCGATACCAGCACGGCGCTGACGATCGTCACCGAGAACTCATGCAACAGGCGGCCGACGATGCCGCCCATGAACAGGATCGGGATGAACACCGCAGCAAGCGACAGCGTCATCGACACGATCGTGAAGCCGATTTCGCGTGCGCCGTCGAACGTGGCCTGCAGCGCCGGTTTGCCCATTTCCATATGCCGCGAAATGTTTTCCAACATCACGATTGCGTCGTCGACGACGAAACCGACGCATAGCGTCAGCGCCATCAGCGACAGGTTGTCGATGCTGTAGCCGAACGGATACATGATCGCGAACGTGCCGACGATCGACATCGGCAACGCCAGCGACGGGATCAGCGTCGCCGGCAGATTGCGCAGGAAGACGAAGATCACCATGACGACGAGGAACAGCGCCAGCATCAGGCTGAACTGCACATCGTTGACCGAGGCACGGATGCTTTCGGTGCGGTCGTAGAAGACCTTCATGTCCAGGCCTGCCGGCAGTTGCTTCTGGAAACCCGGCAATACGGCGCGGATGCGTTCGACCACGGCGATGGTGTTCACCCCCGGTTGTTTCTGGATCGCCAGCAGCACCCCGCGCTGACCGTTCACCCAGGCCGCGACCTTGTCGTTCTGCACGCCGTCGTAAATGCGGCCGATGTCGCGCAGACGCACCGGCGCACCATTTTGATAGCTGACGATCAGGTCGGCGAACGGTTTGGATCCTTCGAACTGGCCGTTGACCATCACATTGTAGGTACGGTCGCTGCCGTACAGGGTACCGGTCGGCAGATTCACGTTGCCGCTGCCCACCGCGCTTTGCACCTGATCGATGCCGAGCCCGCGCGCAGCCATGGCGCCCGGATCCAGATCGATGCGCACGGCGTATTTGGCCGACCCGTAGACATTCACGAGCGCGACGCCGTCGATCATCGACAGCCGTTGTGCGAGCAGCGACTCGGCATACTCGTCGACTTTCGACAGCGGCATCGTCTTCGAACTCGTACCGACGAAGAAAATCGGCGAGTCGGCCGGATTGACCTTGCGGAACGTCGGCGGCGTGGTCATCGTCGGCGGTAGCTGCTTCAACGCCGCGGATATGGCCGACTGCACATCGAGTGCGGCCGCATCGATGTTGCGCTCGAGCGAGAACTGCAGCGTGATCTGGCTCAGCCCCGTGCCGCTGAGCGAAGTCATGGAATCCAGGGCGGGAATCGACGAGAACTGTTTCTCCAGCGGCGTCGCGACCGCAGAAGCCATCGTCTCGGGTGACGCGCCCGGCAGGTTGGCGCTGACCTGGATCGTCGGAAAATCCACGCTCGGCAGGTCGGACACCGGCAGCAAACGATATCCGGCTATGCCGAACACGAGGATGCCGATCATGACGAGGATCGTCATGACCGGTCGGCACACGAAGATTTCGGAAATCGATGTCATCGGCAGCTCACTTCGATGCGGCTGCCGTCGCAACCTTGACCTTCGCGCCGTCGACGACGCGCGATTGGCCGTCCGTGATCACGGTTTCATCGGCGCCGAGTCCTTTCGAGATCATTGCTTCGCCGCTCGTACTGCGCGCTACGGTGACGTTACGCTGCTCCGCACGGCCGTCGGCTTTCACAACGAAAACGTAACTCCCGTTCGGACCATCTTTGACCGCCGTACTCGGCACTACCAGCGCGTTCGCGTCGTTGCCGATAGTCAAAGCGATGTTGATGAACTGCCCCGGCCACAGACTTTCGTCGCTGTTCGCGAAGCTCGCGCGCAACTTGACCGTATTCGTAGCCGGGTCCACCGCATTGTCTACAAATGCCACTTGTCCACTTTGAGCTGTCTTGCGCGACTCACCGCCGGCGCTCACCTCGAGCGGCGCATCCGTCTGTGCGCCGCGCACGCGCTCGACGTATTGTCCGGGCAGGGCGAAATTCACGAAAATCGGTTTGAGCTGATTGATCGTCAGCAGCGGCTGTGTATCGTTGGCCTTCACCAAGTTCCCGGGCTGCACAAGGATGCGGCCTGCACGGCCGGCGAACGGCGCGAAAATGTCGGTATAGCCGAGCGTGAGCTTGGCCGCGTCGACATTGGCCTGATCCACTCTCACGCTCGCGGCAGCCGCACTGTATGCGGTGCGATACTGTTGCATCTGGTCGGCGGAGATAAACCCTTTTTGCGCCACCGGCTCGTAACGATTGACTTGCGCGAGAGCCAGATCACGTGCCGCCGCGTCCTTGGCCAGCGCGGCCTGCATTTGGGCCAGTGCCGCCTGCGCCGGTCTCGGGTCGATCTTGAACAGCAACTGGTCCTTGTGCACGTTATCGCCATCCCTGACATAGCTTTCGAGCAGCTGCCCGTCCACGCGCGACTTCACGGCGACGCTGTTGATCGCCTCGACTGTCCCGACCGCATCAATGCGCTCGGGCAGATTTTTTTGCACTACGTGCGCGACTTCGACAGGCACAGGCGCTTCAGGCGGCGGCGCCTGTTTGGAACATGCGGCGAGCGCGAGTGCGAGTGCAGCCGAGCGAAACGATCGAGTCATGCGGTCCATGCCGGTATTGTTTGCGCCAATTATCGCGCTGTGCGCTACGCGCTTGCGTAAAGACTTGTGAAATAGTGCGACTTACTTGCCTGTGTCGAAAGTCACGCCGACACCACTTGCGGACTTTCGCTAAACTGCGCGCCTTCGGTTTCTTCGCGCTGGGCAGATTCTGCTTCCGGCGCTGTTCTCTTTTGGAAGGCGTGCATGACCGTACATCGTTTGCTCAACCCGCCGCTGCCGAACGACCCCAAGCGACGCAGGTATTGGAGCGCGCCACACGGCAGCGCGTTAGCGCTCACACTGGCCGAAAGCGCGCGCCTGCATGCGGGCGTTGTCGTCGCGGTAACGCGCGATACGCACGCCGCGCATGCGCTCGAAGCAGATCTGCGCGTATTCGCCGGCGCCGATCTCGACATCCTGCATTTCCCGGACTGGGAAACATTGCCGTACGACCTGTTCGCGCCGCACCCGGAGATCGTTTCACAACGTATCGCCGCCCTGTATCGGCTACCGGCAACGCGGCGCGGGGTGCTCGTCGTGCCGATTGCCACCTTGATGCAACGCCTGGCGCCACGCAGCTTCATCGGTGGTTCCAGCCTCATACTCGAGCTCAAGCAGGCGTTGGATCTGGCCACCGAACAGCAACGCCTGCAAGCGGCTGGTTATCGCAACGTTCCGCAAGTACAGGAGCCGGGTGATTTCGCGGTGCGCGGCGCGCTGCTCGATGTGTTTCCGATGGGCAGCGCAGAGCCATACCGCATCGAACTGTTCGATCGCGAGATCGACTCAATCCGCACGTTCGATCCGGAAACGCAGCGTTCGCTGCACAAGGTGGAAAAGGTCAACTTGTTGCCAGCGCGCGAGTTTCCGCTGACGGAGGAATCCACCAAGGCGTTCCGCAACACGCTGCGCGAACGTTTTCCGATCGACCCGCGCCACTGTCCGATCTATCAGGATTTGAAGGAAGGCACGACCCCGGCCGGCATCGAATATTACCTGCCGCTGTTCTTCGAACATACCGAAACCCTGTTCGACTATCTTGGTGATACCTCGTTGTTCGTGCTCGCCGAAAACGCACTCGAAGCGGCGGACTCGTTCTGGACACAGGCGCTGCAGCGCTACGACAGCCGCGCCCACGATATCGAACGCCCGATCCTGCCGGTGGCAGAACTGTACCTGCCACCGGATCGCCTGCGCGAGCAGCTCAATCAGCGCCTACGCGTGGAAATTGCTGGAGCCGGCACGAATGACCAGGCCGCCGACGTCGGCACACAGCCTGTGCCGACGCTGCCAATCAACCGTCGCGGAGAAACGCCGGCGCAGGAACTCAAAAGCTTTCTTGCGAACTATCCGGGCCGGGTGTTGATCGCTGCCGACTCCGCGGGTCGGCGCGAGGCGCTCATCGAACAACTGTCGCAGGCCGATCTGCATCCGAGCACTATCGCGTCGTGGCCGGAGTTTCTTAGGGGTTCTCTCAGAAGCGCGGAGGAAATCCGGTTCGCCATCACGGTCGCCCCGCTGGACGATGGCTTTGCCCTCTCCGATCCCGCCATCACCGTCCTAACCGACCGACAGCTGTTCGGCGAGCGCGCCCAGCAGACGCGGCGACGCAAGACGGCCGCGCGCGATCCGGAAACGATCCTGCGCGATCTTTCGGAACTGTCCATCGGTGCGCCGATCGTGCACACCGATCACGGTGTCGGTCGCTATCAGGGTTTGATCAAACTCGACATCGGTGGCGGCGGCGAATTTCTCGCGATCGAATACGCCAAAGGCGACAAGCTCTACGTGCCAGTCACGCAGCTGCACCTCGTCTCGCGCTATTCGGGCACAGCCCCTGAGATGGCGCCGTTGCACGCGCTCGGGGGCGATGCGTGGGAGCGCGCCAAACGCAAGGCCGCGCAGAAAGTGCGCGACGCCGCCGCGGAACTGCTCGCTCTTTACGCGCAGCGCGAAGCGCGGCCCGGGCATGCTTTCATCTACGACCGTGCCCTGTACGAACAGTTTGCCGTCGCGTTTCCGTTCGAGGAAACACCGGATCAGCTGCAGGCTATCGAGGCCGTGATCGCCGATCTCGCCTCAGGCAAGGCCATGGATCGCGTCGTCTGTGGCGATGTCGGCTTCGGCAAGACCGAAGTCGCGCTGCGTGCCGCCTTCGTCGCCGCGACCGCCGGCAAGCAGGTCGCCGTGCTCGTGCCGACGACGCTGTTGGCACAGCAGCACTACCAGAATTTCCGCGACCGCCTGGCCGACTGGCCGGTGCGCGTGGAGGTGATCTCGCGCTTCAAGTCGAAAAAGGAAATCGATGCCGAGCTGGCGAAGCTGCGCGACGGCCAGATCGACGTGATGATCGGCACGCATCGGCTGCTGCAAGCCGACGTCAAGTTCAAGGAGCTCGGCCTCGTGATCGTCGACGAGGAACACCGGTTTGGCGTCCGCCAGAAAGAGGCGCTGAAGAAGCTGCGCGCCGAAGTCGATCTGCTCACCCTAACGGCGACGCCAATTCCACGCACGCTGAACATGTCGATGTCGGGTCTGCGCGACCTTTCGATTATCGCAACGCCGCCAGCGCATCGGCTGGCGGTCAAGACGTTTGTCGCGCCGTATGATCCGGCGCTCGTGCGCGAGGCGTTCCAGCGCGAGCTCAGTCGCGGCGGTCAGGTCTATTTCCTGCACAATGAAGTCGACACGATCGAACGCACGGCGCGCGAACTCGGCGAACTGATTCCCGACGCGCGCCTGCGTATCGCGCATGGGCAGATGCCGGAGCGCGAGCTCGAACAGGTCATGCTCGACTTCTACCGGCAGCGCTTCAACGTGCTCGTCTGTACGACGATCATCGAGTCCGGCATCGACGTACCAAGCGCCAACACGATCCTGATCAATCGCGCCGATCGCTTCGGCCTGGCGCAATTGCACCAGCTGCGCGGTCGCGTCGGACGCTCGCATCATCGCGCCTATGCTTATCTGATCGTGCCGGATCGCCGCGCGATGACGGCGGACGCCGAGAAACGCCTTGACGCGATCGCATCGCTCGAAGAACTTGGCGCCGGTTTCACGCTCGCCACGCACGATCTGGAAATCCGCGGCGCCGGCGAACTGCTCGGCGAGGAACAGAGTGGCCAAATCGAGGCAATCGGTTTTGCTTTGTACAACGAACTGCTCGAACGCGCCGTGCGTGCACTCAAGTCCGGCAAGGTGCCGGATTTCGACCTCGTCGACGAACACGATGCGGAAGTCGAACTGCACCTGCCGGCACTGATTCCCGACGACTATCTGCCCGACGTGCACGCACGCCTGACCCTGTACAAGCGCATCGCGAGCGCGCGCGACGCGGACGCGCTGCGCGAGCTGCAAGTCGAAATGATCGACCGCTTCGGCTTGCTGCCCGATCAGGTAAAAAACCTGTTCGCCGTGGCCGCAATCAAGCTTGGCGCGACCGCGATCGGCATGAAGAAACTCGAACTCGGCGAGAAAGGCGGCCGTATCCTGTTCAAGCCGCAGCCGAACATCGAACCGATGACGGTGATCAGGCTGATCCAGTCACAGCCCAAGGTGTACTCGCTGGATGGTCAAGACAAGCTCAAGGTGAAACTCGAGTTGCCCGGTGCCGCCGAACGGCTCGGCGCGGCGCAGACTTTGCTGCGCGCGTTGAGTGAACGTACGATCCAATAATCCTGAGGAGACAATCGATGCCGCTCGTAACGCTCACATTGCGCAAGGGGAAATCCCGCGACTTCAAAGCCGGCGTGCTCGATGCCGTGCATACCGCACTTGTATCTTCCGGCGTGCCGCCCACGGATAAGTTCCAGCGCGTGATCGAACTTGACGCCGACGATTTCCGTTTCGATCCAGACTATCCGGATCTCAAATCCGAACGCACCGATGATTTTGTGCTGATCGAAATTCTGTGGTCGGTCGGGCGTAGCGTCAAAGTAAAAAAGAAGTTGCTCGAAGAGTTGATGGTCAATCTGGCGAGGTTGTCGCTGGACCCCGAGAATGTCATGGTCTGCTTCAAGGAGACGACCTGGGAAAACTGGTCGTTTGGCGGTGGGCGCCTGATTCACACCTAGAGCGCCAAATGAAAACACTGCAGATCAAGGTCAAGCCCAACGCACGCGTCAGCGCACTGGAAGAAAACGCTGGCGCGTGGCACGCGCAGCTGAAATCGCCGCCTGTCGATGGCAAAGCGAACGCAGAACTGATCGCGCTCGTCGCAGGACACTTTGGCTGCCGCAAAGCTCAAGTTACGATCAAGAGCGGTGCGGGCTCTCGAATGAAGCTGGTGAAGATCGACGACTAAGTCGTGACTGCATTGCCGGCCAGCCTACCCATAAACTGCCGGTAATAGCGCAACTCCGCAATCGAGTCGCGCACGTCACTCAACGCGGTGTGCGCGGAATCCTTGGCAAAGCCCTTGCCGATTTCCGGTGCCCAGCGCCGCGCAAGTTCCTTGATCGTAGACACATCCAAATTGCGGTAGTGAAAAAACCGCTCGAGCCGCGGCATCGAGCGATACAGGAAACGGCGGTCCTGGCAGATCGAATTACCGCACATCGGCGACTTGCCGGCCGGGACCCAGCGCAGCACGAATTCCATGGTCAACGCTTCGGCCGTGGCCATGTCAGTCGTCGAATCCACCACGCGTTTCCATAGCCCCGACTTGCGGTGCTGGTTGCGATTCCAGTCGTCCATCGCTTCCAGTCGGGCGAGTTCATGTCGGATCGCAAACTCTGGCCCTTCTGCTAGTATATTCAAAGACTTATCAGTTATTGCCGTGGCTATTTCGAGTATGGAATCCCGATCCGGATCAAGGCCGGTCATCTCCAGGTCGATCCAGATCAGGTGGTCTTCGTGAGGTGCGGGCTGGCTCATTCGGGCTAGTTCTTCCGGTTTGCTGGCCGCAACATAACACTGGCTCGCCGCGCCTGCCCAGTCGGGCTCCGATTTGCGCCGCTTTGGCCATCCAACTAGACTCGATTACTTGTACCTGGCGCTTCCAAAGGGGGAGGCTCGGTGAAACGGATTTTGTTGCTGGAATCCTCGGCGACGCGCCGGCGTGCAATGCACGCGCAACTCGCCGCCAAGGGTTTCCAGGTCAGCGATGTTGCCGACTACGCGCACGCGCTGCCACTGCTGCGCAGCCTTGGCAGTTCTACGGCCGCCTTCCGCGGCATCGTCATCGGCTGGCCCGAATACAGCGACACGCAAGCAGAAGCGGTCTTCGCGCTGTTGCGTCAGGACGACTTTGAACACTTCGCCGTACTTTTGCTGGCCGACACCAACGACGGCGCAGCAGTGAATTGGATGATGCGTCGCGCGAACACGGCGCTGCTGCTGTGGAGCGACTACAGCGAATGCGCCGACGCGATGGGCAAATTGCTCAATCCGCCGTCGCCGACCATGCCGGATCTCGACAGCGGCGGTCAGTCGCATCTGCGCGTGTTGTTCGTCGACGATTCGGCGACCGTGCGCGTCGCATTCCGCCGTCTGCTGATGAAGCATGGCTACCTCGTCGAAACCGCCGAGGATGTCGAGGACGGCTGGCGCAAGGCGCAGGCCACGGCATTCGATCTGGCGATCATCGACTACTTCATGCCGGGTGACAACGGCACCGTGCTCGTACAGCGCATGAAGCACGACACGCGCACGAGCGGCGTGCTTACCGCAGTAATCACCGGCACCTATTCGGATCGCGTGATCAACGAGGCGCTCGCCGCCGGCGCGCTCGAATGCCTGTTCAAGAGTGAAGCGCGCGAGCTGTTCCTGGCGCGCCTCGGGTCGCTCGCGCGCGCGGTACAGGATCGCAAGTCCGTCGATGCCGAGCGACGCCGCCTGCAGAGCATCCTCAGTTCCGTCGGCGATGGCGTGTACGGCGTCGACGGACGTGGTCTGATCCAGTTCATCAATCCGGCCGCGCTCGACATGCTCGGCTATGACGAGGAACGCGAACTCGCCGGCAAATCGGCATTCGAGACGTTCCATCACAGCTACGAGGACGGCACCGCCGTACCTCCAAGCGCATGCTTCCTGTCGCAATGCTACGCGCAAGGCAGTCAAGTGCCAGGCTGGCAGACGGTGTTCTGGAGCAAAGCCAAGCGTCCGGTGCCGGTCGAATGCACGGTCTATCCGATGCAGGTCGAAGGCCGGCGCGAAGGCTCCGTCGTGGCGTTCCGCGACATTTCCGCGCGGCGCATGCTCGAGGAAGAACTGCGCTGGCAGGCCAGCCACGACGCGCTGACCAAGTTGCACAACCGCGCCTGGTTCGAAACCCAGCTCGAGCAGGAAATCGCGCGCCTCAAGCGCACCGAACAGGTGTCGCTGCTGCTGTTTATGGACCTGGACCGCTTCAAGTACATCAACGACACCGCCGGACACACCGCGGGCGATCAGCTGCTCGTCGAAATCAGCCGGCGCCTGTCCTCGCGCCTGCGTGCCAGCGATCATATCGCGCGCATGGGCGGCGACGAATACGCCGTGATCCTGCGCAACGTCAACAAGGCCGACATCGCGCAGGTTGCTGACGAATTCCGCAAATCGCTCGGCGCGCTGCCGTTCGCCTATGGCGGCAAGAGTTACCGCGTCGGCACGTCGATCGGCGTGGCGCGGCTCGATCAGGGCACGCCGTCGCGCAGCGAGGCAATGGCGGCGGCGGACGTGGCTCTGCACATGGCCAAAGCGAATGGCCGCAACCAGATTCACGTGTTTAGCCCGGACAGCGACGAACGTGCGGCGATGGACATGGAACTGGGCTGGTCGCAACGCCTGGAAACCGCGCTGAAGAACAACGGCTTCGTGTTGTGCTATCAGCCGATCCTGCCGCTGGCACAGATCGAGTACGATCGTCTGCCCGAGCAGGCAGGCGCGCTATGGACTCGGCATCTGCGCCAGCACGGCGCGTCGCAGCGCATGTTTTACGAAATCCTGATCCGCCTGCGCGCTCCGGACGGCAGCCTTGTATCACCGAATGCGTTCCTGCCGGCAGCCGAGCGTTTCAGTCTGATCGCCGAGATCGACCGCTGGGTGATCCGCCAAGCGTTCCAAGCACTGCGTGAACAGAACCGGCAGGATGCGCCGATGGGCTTGGCGATCAACCTGTCCGCGCAATCGCTCGCTCAGGGCGATATGGGCGCCTACATCACCGACCGCCTCGTCGAATTCGACGTGGATCCGCGCGCGGTGATCTTCGAAATCACCGAATCCGGTGCCCTCAGTCATGTGGAAGGTGTGCGCAAGCTGATCGGCGAGCTCAAGCCGTTCGGCTGCCGTTTCGGGCTCGACGATTTCGGCATCGGTTTCTCCTCGTTCGCGCACCTCAAACATCTCGACGTCGATTTTCTCAAGATCGACGGTTCGTTCGTGCGCGAACTGCTCAATGATCCGGTCGACCTGGCCGTGATCAGTTCGATCACGAACATCGCGCACTCGATCGGCAAGATCACGATCGCCGAACAAGTCGACCGACCTGAAATCCTGCGCGCGTTGTATCAATGCGGCGTCGATCAGGCGCAAGGCTTCTATATCGCCAGGCCGCAGCCCAGTCTGCGCGCGGCGAATGGACAGCTTGAAGTCGTCGCCGGTGGTGACAGCGTCGCTGAGAAGCGCGCCGAAGCCTAAGAGCTAGTTGGCGTGCCGGTACGGTGGGTCTCGCCGAGTGAGACGACACCTGCGTAGTATCATCGCTGCGATGCCGCAATCCCTTAGCCCTCATTCTTTCTACTGGCACGACTACGAAACCTTCGGCATCGACTCCAAGCGCGATCGGCCGGCGCAATTCGCCGGCCTGCGTACGACGCTCGACCTGGAGCCGATCGGCGAGCCGCTGACGATTTTCTGCAAGCCGGCGCTAGACGTGCTGCCGAATCCGGAAAGCTGCGTGCTCACCGGCATCACGCCGCAACAGGCGCAGCGTGAAGGCGTGATCGAAGCCGAGTTCGCCGCACGCATCCACGACGAACTCGCTGCGCCCGGCACCTGCAGCGTCGGCTATAACTCGATCCGCTTCGACGATGAGTTCACGCGTAACCTGCTCTACCGCAATTTCCACGAGCCATACGCACGCGAATGGGAAAACGAGAATTCGCGCTGGGACATCATCGACCTGGCACGCATGTGCTACGCGTTGCGCCCGCATGGCATCGAATGGCCGCGGCGCGAGAACGGCGCGCCGAGTTTCCGCCTCGAGGATCTGACCACTGCAAATCATCTCGTGCACGCGCAGGCGCACGACGCGCTGTCGGACGTGCACGCGACGCTCGCGCTTGCGCGGAAGCTAAGGCACGCGCAGCCGCGCCTGTGGAACTTCTATCTCGCCTTGCGCCGCAAGCGCCAAGCGTTCACGTATCTCGACTACGCGCACCGCACTCCGGTGCTGCATGTATCGTCGCGCTACCCCGCCGAACGCGGCAGTCTGGCGATGGTCGTACCGCTCGCTGCACATCCGGATCAACACAATGCAGTGATCGTCTACGATCTTGACGCCGACCCCACGCCCTTGATCGAACTGGATGCCGATGCGATCTCCGATCGAGTGTTCACGCCGAAGGCCGATCTGCCGGAAGGCTGCGCGCGCATTCCGCTCAAGGCCGTGCATGCGAACAAGTCACCTGCCTTGGCGCCGCTGTCGGTGCTCGGCGGCGTCGATATGCATCGGATAGGCCTCGATGTTGCACGTTGCGAACGGCACCTGGAACTGTTGCGCATTGCACCCGACGTTGCGGAAAAAGTGCGCCGAGTCTTCGCCAGCGTGCGTGATGACACGATGGTCGACCCGGAACTCGCCATCTATCGAGGTTTCATTGACGACGCCGACAAGCGCCGGTTGCGAGATGTGCGCAGGACAGCGCCGGCGGAGCTTGGGCAGCGCGATTTCGGATTCCGTGACGCGCGCTATCCGGAGCTGCTGTTTCGTTATCGCGCGCGCAACTGGCCGGATACGCTGAGTGCCGCCGAGCACGAACGTTGGCAGACGTTTCGCCGTCAGCGACTGCGTGAAACCGGTGCGTTGACGACATTGACGCTCGACGCCTACTTCGCACAAATCGGCGCGTTACGCACATCCTGCGCAGACGCGCAACGTGCGTTGCTCGACCAACTCGAAATGTGGGGTCACAATCTCGCCGGCGATTTCGGCATCGGAAGCGATCATGAACAAGACCTACTTCTCCAAAGCGAGCTTCGCTTTTCTGCGCGCACTGGCGCGTAACAACAACCGCGAGTGGTTCAAGGCGCATCAGCACCAGTACGAACGCGACGTGCGCGATCCGTTCCTGCGCCTGATCACGGACCTGCAGGCGCCGCTGGCGAAGATCAGTCCGCATCTGCGCGCCGATCCCCGCAAGACCGGCGGCTCGCTGTTCCGCATCTATCGCGATACGCGCTTCGCCAACGACAAGACACCGTACAAACCGTGGGCGGGCGCGCGCTTGTTCCACGAACGCCGTCGCGAAATCGAATCGCCGTCTTTCTATCTGCACATCGCGCCAGCCGATTGTTTCGCCGGCGGCGGCATCTGGCATCCGGAACCTGCCACGCTCAAGCGCATACGCGATTTCCTCGTCGATAATCCCGCCGCGTGGAAACGCGCGACACAAAGCAAGGCATTCCGCGAACGCTTCGAGTTTTTCGGCGAAAGTCTGAGCCGCCCGCCGCGCGGATACGACGCCGGCCACGAGCTGATCGAAGATCTCAAGCGCAAGAATTTCGCCGCCGGCGAAGAATTGACCGAATCGCGCGCCTGCTCCACGGAACTGCTGCCGAGCGTGGTCGACACGTTCAAGCGCCTGGCGCCGATGATTGATTATCTGTGTGCGGCGCTGGATCTGGAGTTCTAGGCCCCGCGTGCCGGAAATGTCCATGATCGATTTTTCGTCATCCGCAGGCGCCGCGAACTGCACAATGGCTTCAGCGGCATCAACCAGAGCAAAGTGTGACCTGCCCGAGTTACCGGCATGATCGTAGTTGTCCGGACATTTCAAACAAACGTTTGACTTTGTTTCGAACGATCGTTTAAGGTGCGCGCCGACGCCGGCCCTGCCTAGGGAGGGATGGTCCGGCGCCACGGCCGGGATTCGTGCGTTAACGATACACAAAGCCGCATCTTTTACGCGCGCGACTCCTACAAAGCGCTCCGGCTGGCAATCGGCGGCGGCATGGATGCCACTTTCCGTCGAAAACCCGCTGCACGCGTTTTTACGGCACGCCCTGCGTGTCGTCGGGAGGTTTCCATGTTTCGCCCACTCGCAAGCATCCTCTTGCTGCTCGCCTGCAGCAGCGCTTTCGCCACGACCGGCGTTGCCCTCGTCCATGGCACCGGCAAGCAGACCGATGCCTACAACGATTACTGGCAGGCAGGAATGGTCAACTCGATACGCCAAGGTCTTCCGGACCAGTCCAACTATGTCGTGATCAACTGCGACTTTACCCAGTACATGTGGACCAGTGGCGCCGCCGGGTGCCTCGCAACCCAGTTGACCAACTTCATCAACGCCAAGCGTATCGACGATCTCGTCGTGATCACGCACAGCAACGGCGGCAACGTAATGCGCTGGATCATGTCGAACCCGACTTACGACAGCCGCTATCCGGCAATCATCAAGTCGATCCGCTGGGTCAACGCGCTCGCGCCATCGAGCGCCGGCACGCCACTCGCCAATGCGGTGATCGCCGGCAACGTGTTCGATACCGCCGTGGGCTGGCTGCTGGGCTACCAGAACGACGCCGTGCGGCAGCAACAGACCAGCTGGATGGCGTATTACAACGCCAACAACCTGTTCGGCACCTCCGGGCGTCCGGCATTGCCTAAAGGCTTCTGGGACGTCATCGGCACCGACGTCGTCTCCTCTCCGTTCAACTCCGATTCGTATTGCGGCGGCTACACGCTCAACGTCGGCCTGGAAGTCACACAGGCGTGGCTGGCGAGCTGCTCCGACGGCTTCATCGAATGCACGAGTGCCGCTGCGGCCGGGCGCGTGTGGTTCTACGACCACAATACCCTCGGCGGGAAAATCCTTTCGCACAACCAGAGCCGGCGTCAGTGCTTCGGCCTCGACGTTGTGTTGCGCAACGACCTGTGAGCGGAGACACCAAAATGCACACGTATATTCGTATACTCGTTCTCGCCGCAGCCCTGCATGCAGGCACATCCATCGCAGCCAACCTGCTCGTCCCCGGCGCGCAAGACCAGGTGCCGGCGGCGCTCACGCACGCGCAAGCGTCCGGCGCAGCCGGGCTCGACCGCACGCCGGTACGCGTTTCGCACGCGCTCGATGCGGCGCAGGCCATCGACAGCGCGCCGAAACCGTTCGTCGCACAAAGCCGCGAATTCTGGAGCGATGTCGGCGCAACCGAACTGCGCACCGGCGTGAAGCTGCATACCACCGCGCCGGGCGCCTTGATCCGGCTCAGTCCCCAGGGCGGCGCAAGCGCAGCGCTGGATCCCGCGGGCGTACTGATCCGCAATCGCGGCAAGACTTTGCGGGC
>Ga0163163_10001087_pt1 | contig 23055 bp, 19 predicted proteins | sample S65metaG_FD_119766 | JGI IMG/M metagenome (GOLD analysis project Ga0163163, IMG submission 119766) | Switchgrass rhizosphere microbial communities from Kellogg Biological Station, Michigan, USA - S6-5 metaG | ecosystem: Host-associated > Plants > Roots > Rhizosphere > Soil | place: USA...
GGAAAATTCAGCGGCAGGATGAAAGATGCTTTAGTAGCTGCAATTTCTTTAATCCGCTGGTATTCGTTTCCACTTCCTTTGATGATATATTGAACGCCAAATTCATCGCCAATACGATCAGCGCGCAGGTCATTCCATTTGTCGTTTGCATCAAAGATTTGCGGCAGGCTTTGATTGTCATTCCACGACTGCAGGGTGATATTAATGCCTTCTGTCGCAGGTCTGCTCTTGTACCACTGTGCATCCAGGTAGGTTTGGCGCAACAGAGCGATGCTGCCCATCATGGAAGTTGGGTATGATTGGCCGGAGCTTCCCTTGCTGAATGAATAATGTGCTGAAGCGCGCTCACGGATCAACACCAGGTTTTCTTTCTTCGAAGCGAGGCTCACCACAACGCCGGTTCCCCTCGCGATGCCGTCTTTCTGATGACTCAATACTGCGCCAAAGCCAACATCTCTCAGCGGCTTTGCTTTTGCATCATCAGCAGCGAAAATTTTTGAAGCATCAACTTCGGAGCGTAGGGCCTGGTTCCAACCATAAGCTCCTTTTTGATTGGAATTGATTTGAGCCGGACCAAAAAAGTTGAATCCGCGTGTCACGGGCGGAAGTGTCGGCATGCCGTAGTCACTATATATATCAATGAAGGATGGATAGATGGATTTACCACTGCAATCAATGACCACTGCTTCTTTTGGAATGGTGACATTGCTGCCAACAGCTTCAATATTTCCCTCGCGGATCACCAGGGTGGCGTCATTGAGCGAATTGATGCCGTCTTTGTAAATGGTAGCGTGTGTAAACGCGAAGACGCGGTGTCGGATATCTGCTACTCCGTTGACCGGAAAGCTTGTTTGGGCGAAAATCGGAATCGCCCCTGTTGCCAATAGCAACAGCAGAAAAATTCTTCTCATGTTAGTGATGGTTTTGTAACGGGGGCTAAGTTAGGGGATTAGTTGATTGGGTTGATTAGGTTGATTAGGTTAATTGTGTTGATCGGAATTAACCTAATTAACCTTATTAACCATTCTTCAACCAACTCCCAATCACCTCTCGAAGCAAATCATTCCGATAAGGCTTTATCTTAAATGAAAATCCCCGGGCTTTATGAAGAAGTTCTTTAATATTAAAATCTTCCTGGCTGGCGCCAATGGCCATGCCCTTCATTAACATTCGTTGAAAGAGATATTCCTGTTCTGCCTGACCAGGAGTGGGCACCAGGACCATTTTCTTTCCCATCTTCGCCAGGTCCATAATACTGGAGTAGCCGGACCGACATATTACAAATTCTGCAGCTGCGAGCTTTTGTGCCAGCTCGCTCGTTCCAAGATTGTTTATCACTGCTCCATTTGCATATTGAATGGGAATATCGTCTGATCCTGTTCCGCGGACCAGTACAAATTTTTCATCCATTTCGGCAAGCTGAGCCAGAATCTTTTCTTCAAAAATGCTTCTTTGCGGTTCGGGGCCTGATAAGACGATAAGCAGTCCAATGTGTTCGCTTGTCTTAACATGCTCTATCCTCGAAAGTGGTCCGATATATCTCACGTTCTCCGGCAAATGCGCGGGATGAGAGAGTTCGCCAGCCAGATTATCGTCGCCCGGCCAGTCGGGCACCCAGCACTCGTCAAAGCGGGAGATGTAGCGTCGATTTTGCCGGTTTGCCATTGCGGTCGCGAAGGTTCCGAGTCCGGTTTTGATGGCCAGTTGATGGGTAACGATGATCGATTTGACATAAGGGTGGTTTAAACCGAATCGATTGTCGCTGATTATGCCGTGAAATTGGTGGGTTTTATTCACCTTATGCAGCCAATCCTTCTCTTTTTGAATCTTTTTAAGTAGTGTTGGCGCCTGTGCAAGGATTTTCAAAGGCAAACTGCTTCCCTTCGTGGAATAGCTCACGCCGTAGCCTTCGAGATCCAGAAACGGTAAGGCGGAAAAGTCCTTTTGGAGCAGTTCTTTTTGAATCCCGGAAGCGGCGATCCAGGGCTCGGCACCCTGGAAAAGCAGTTCATGCAGGATTGGGATACAGCGGGTTGCATGCCCCAGTCCCCAGTCCAAAGGCGCGACCAGAATTCTGTGTTTCAAGGCTTTGGAAGGACCGTTAATATTTTCTTGAATTGTCGGAATTTGACAATATTTTTTCGGGAAAATAGTTTATTTTACATACCCCTTACTTATGAAAAAAACAAACATAGGTATCATTTTTGTACTATTGATACTGGTTCTCACCTTCATGGCGTGCAATAGTTCACGCAAAAGCGCCTGTGGATGCCCCAGTAAAAAAGGAATGGTTGGCTATTAAAATCCTTTAGTCATGAAAAGTCCTAATAGAGACTTGCTTGTTTTGCTCAAAGATGAATATATGAGCGAGCAATCCATCGAACAGGAAGTGGAACTACTTAACGAGATGCTTTTTCACGTTGAGTCGATGGACAATTTTTGTAAAGCGCACGAAGTATTCGACCTGAACCGCTACAAAATCTATACGAAATCAAAACAGATTATCCAGGTAGTTCGTCAGCGTGAAATTCGTCCCTTTCAATTCGTTTGTAACAAGAACTAATTATCCTGCTTAAAAGATATTGTCCTGATACACAAGTGTCGGGATTTTTTTTGCTCCAAACTTTGCAGATTAGTTCAAATTTTCAAGTGCGAGTTTCAATTTCTCAAACATCTCATCGATCTCTTCTTTCTTGCAAGTGCCCACACTGAGTCGGTACCAGTTTGAATTGCGAGGTGCACCAAATGCATAGAATGGAACCACCGCTAAACCTGCTTCATCAAGGATATACGCAGTTACGTCAGATTGTTTCTCGAGGATCTTATTGTTCGATGTTTTTTTGCCTGCAAGATTCAATTGTATGGTCAAATAGATTCCCGCCTGAGGCGTAATGGAGTCAACTGCAAATCCCTGCTTCTTCAAATCCTGGAAACCCGCATGAATTTTTCGCAGCCTGAATTCCAATTCAGATTTGAAATGATCGAGATAGGTGTCGATCGCCTTTGTATTAGGAAGGAATTTAGCCGTTGCTTTTTGCTCGGCCATCGGTGCCCAGGCGCCGAGGTGTGAAAGAATGGCCTTCATTTTGTTGATGATGGCAGCAGGACCGAAGGCCCAACCTACACGCACACCTGTAGATGCAAAACATTTGCTGATTGCGTCAATGTAAACCGTGTACGGCTTCATTGCGGGTTTCAGTGAAACGGGATCATAATGTTGGATCTCGCCATAAGTGAGCAGCGCATACATCTGATCATACATCAGGTAAAGCTTCTTTTCATTCATGCCCCTATTCTCATTTTCTTCAATCACCATGTCGCAGATCTTTTCCAACTCTTCCCTGTTCATGGTTGTACCCGTGGGATTCTGTGGTGTGCAAAGTGCCAAAATAGAAGCGCCTTTCAGGTGCGGGCGAATATCTTCTGCCGTAGGCATAAAATTCTTTTCGGGAAAAGCTTCGATTAAACAGTGATCTCCGTCGACCAGGTGAACGTAGTGGTTGTTGTTCCAGGATGGAACGGCGTAGATTACTTTATCACCTTTATCAGCAATCGAACGGAAGAATGAATAAATGAGGGGACGACCTCCGGATGCAATTAAAATTTCAGAGGACTTATAATCCAGGTTCGATCTTTCTTTGATGAAACCACTCACGGCTTCGCGCAGGTCGAGGTTGCCTTCGCCCAACGGATAATTGGTGAAGTGCTGGCGATAGGCTTCTATGATTCCTTCTTCCAGTTCTTTTGGAATGGGAAATATCTGCGGATCAAAATCTCCAACTGTAAAATTGTAGATGCGATGACCCTGCCTCATTTTCTCTTTGATCTCACCGGCGAGCTTAACGATTTCTGATCCAATCAGGGTCTCTGCCAGGTGGGAGAGCCTCGGTTCGGATGTTTGGGGTTCGCTTTCGATTGTATGTTCGTGCAAGGTTGTTTTCATGGGGTAAAGGTATGAATTTGGAGTTTGAATAGTTGATTGGTTGATTCGTTTCAGCCGCAAAAACTAATTTCCGTATCTTCAAATTGTCAGCACTCCTATCAAATAGCACCAATAACTTATTGCAAGCTTTGTCGATCCGCCGTTGACGGATAATTCCATCTTGACATGAACGAAGAACGGGCTAAAAATCAGTGGAATAGTTCAATCGTAAATCATATCCTGGCAGTCACAGGTTTAATACTTTGTTTTCTTTCATGTGATGAAAGAGATGCGCAAGACAAAAACTCATATAAGCAAATTGGTACTCCAGTTGCGTTGCATCAGACCGTTATTTCTGATCTTCCTGCCAATAGTAAGCCTCCAAAAATTCTATTGGATAGAGTTCCAAAGCCGAAGTCTCAACGGTTATCGGGCAGTGGAGCAAAGAATATTGATAATAAAAGAGGCGATAGGTTGAAAAAATCGACAGCTCAAATAACGCATCTTTTCATTGATACTTTAACGGGCTTGCCAATACCCGAAGGCGCACAGGGCAGAGGACTTTTTACAACTTACACAACTGACGAGGGGCTTGCACTGGATCAAATTCTTTGCAGTTATAAAGACAAAAATGGTAATCTATGGTTTGGCACAAACGGTGGCGGTGTAAGTAAATATGACGGAAAGACTTTTACAAATTATACAAAACTTCAGGGACTTGCCTACAACATTGTTTGGAGCATTCTTGAGGATAAAAATGGAGCCTTTTGGTTTGGAACTGACGGCAAAGGTGTTAGTAAGTATGATGGGAAAGTTTTTACAAACTATACTATTGTTCAGGGGCTTGCCAATGATGTTGTGTTTAGTATTAAAGAGGATAGAAACGGTAATCTTTGGTTTGGCACCTTAAAAGGAGGAGTCAGTAAATACGATGGCAGAGATTTTGTCAATTATTCAACCAAGGACGGACTGGCTAATAATGCTGTAAGAGACATTCTACAAGATAAGAATGGCGATATGTGGTTTGGCACCTTAGGAGGAGGTGTAAGTCGGTTCGATGGGAAGCGTTTTACGACCTACACAACTGCAGATGGCTTATCGAATGATACCATACGAAGCATCCATCAGGATAGAAAAGGCAATATTTGGTTCGGAACAAATGGTGGTGGTCTAAGCGAATATGATGGCAAGAAATTTACCACTTTTAGCTATGCTCAGGGGCTTGCCAATAATAGAGTATTTACAATCGCAGAAGATAAACATGGAAATATCTGGGTTGGCACCGACGGTGGAGGGGCTAGCAAGTTTGACGGCCAGAAATTCACAAACTACACAACAGTACAGGGCCTTGTAAACACCAATGTTCGATGTATTATCGAGGATGATCAGGCTAATCTTTGGTTTGGCACTTTCGGTGGTGGTATAAGTAAATTTGAAGGGGAAAGCTTTAGCAACTATACGATAACTCAAGGGCTTCCAAATAATGTTGTTTATAGTATTACTGAAGATAATTCGGGAGATCTGTGGTTCGGCACATTCGGTGCGGGAGTTTGCAAATACGACAGAAAAAGTTTTACCTGTTATAGTTCCGCGCAGGGTCTAGCAAGTAATGTAATTTATAGCACCGCAAAAGACAGTAACGGTAATCTTTGGTTTGGCACTTTCGGAAGTGGAGTTATCAAATTCGATGGCAAGAATTTTACCAATTACACCACTGAACAAGGACTGGCAAATAATGTAGTTTTTTGTATCAAGGAAGACAAAAGCGGGAACCTCTGGTTTGGTACGTCCGGCGGGGGCGTGAGTAAATTTGATGGCAAAAGTTTCACCAATTATACACAATCGCAGGGTTTACCAGACAATGAAGTTTTCTGCATCTCTGAGGATAAGAAAGGCAATCTCTGGTTTGGCACTTCCGGCGCTGGCATAAGCATGTTTGATGGCAATGGCTTCACAAATTTTTCCAGTTCTCAGGGCTTGACAGATAATCTGGTTTGGGCGATAACCGAGGACACTGAGGGTAATATATGGGTCGGAACAGAGCAGGGATTAAATGTAATGCCAAAAAAACAGGTGGATATGCTCGAAGGACTTTCTTTCACCGATACTACTTTGGCCGGGCCTCTATTTCATGAATTTACCAAAAAAGATGGGCTACCTGATGATTTTGTAACTCAAGTTTTGGCAGCTAATGATCGAAAACTGTACATCGGAACAAATTTGGGAATATGCGAATTATTGCCTGGAGCGTCACCGGATGCCCCGGAAAAACAATGGCACGTAGGAAACATTTTCAATTCACATACAGGCTATCCCGTTAAAGACGTAAATGGCGGAGACGATGCAATGTTTAAGGATAGCAAGGGCGTCATTTGGATTGGTACGGGTTCTGACAAGACAGGTTTGGTGAGATTTGATCCTCAGGTAGTCATCAATAATTCTGATAGTCCTGTCGTTGTATTAATTCATTCTGTAAAAATTAACCAGGAAAGTGTAGTATGGAACGACATGGATACAACTTATGCAGCCCAGGCTACGAAATTAAAACTTACCCCGCCTAATATCGCTGAAGAAATTAATGCTTTTGGCAGACCGCTCAGTGATGTAGAAAGAAACGCTATGAGGCAAAAATTTGGTGGCCTGAATTTCCACGGAATAAGAAGCTGGTCCCCGATTCCCGAAAAGATGGTTTTGCCGTACGATAAAAACACGATCAGCTTTGATTTTAATGCCATACAAACGGGTAAAAATTACCTGGTGAAATACCAGTACATGCTTGAAGGGTATAATGTAGACTGGAGTCCTCCTGAACATAAGACAAACGCAACCTTCGGAAACATTTATGAAGGTAGCTATACGTTTAAGCTGAGGGCTCAAAGTCCGGGAGGATTATGGAGTCAACCGGTCACTTACGATTTCAGAGTGCTACCTCCGGCCTGGCGTAGCTGGTGGGCTTATTGTATTTATGGTGTGCTATTGTTAATCGCCGGCCTGGCGGCACACTACGTACAAAAGCAACGTACCATCAGCGCCGAGAGACATAAAGCCCAGGTTACCGAACTTGCCCAGGCTAAAGAAATTCAAAAAGCATACAGTGAATTGAAATCAACGCAGGCCCAGCTAATCCAATCAGAAAAAATGGCGAGCCTTGGTCAGCTAACAGCAGGCATTGCGCATGAAATACAAAACCCCTTAAATTTTGTAAATAATTTTTCGGAAGTGAGCAAGGAAATGTTAGATGAAATGAAAGTAGAACTGGATAATGGAAACACAAACAACGCCAAAGAAATTGCAAATGATATAATTCACAACTTAGAAAAAATAAATCACCATGGGAGGCGTGCAGATGCTATTGTGAAAGGGATGCTTCATCACAGTCAGAATAGCACTGGCATCAAAGAACCAACCGATATCAATAGACAGGCCGACGACTATTTACACCTCGCTTATCATGGATTTAAGGTAAATGACAATTCATATCACGCAAATTTGAAAACTGATTTTGATGAAACCATTGGTAATATTAATATAATTCCCCAGGATATTGGACGGGTGCTGCTGAACCTATATTCTAATGCATTTTATGCAGTGAATGAAAAGAAGAAGGCTTTAAAAAGCCCGGCAAAACAGCAATATGAACCAACAGTTTCAGTAAGTACAAAAATGATAGACGGAAAAGTAATAATTAGGATAAAAGATAACGGCAACGGCATTCCGCAAAAATTTGTAGATAAGGTCTTTCAGCCATTTTTCACAACGAAACCCACCGGACAGGGAACAGGCCTAGGCTTGTCGCTTAGTTATGAGATTGTAAAGGCTCATGGCGGCGAAATAAATGTCAATACCGAGGAAGGAGATTTTACCGAGTTCATCATTCGGTTGCCATCAACAGCATAAAATAGATTCAGCTGTTAACTAAACACTAATCAACAATTCAACTAATTCTAATTCAACTTACTTCCCTCGCCTTTCAAATACTTATCCAAAAACTTCAGCGTCACTTCTGCAGCTTTCATTTGGTTTTCCTTCTTCACAAATCCGTGCCCTTCATCGGGGAACTGCACGTATTCCACGGGCGTATTGTTTCGCTTGGCGCCTGCAACAATTTCATCACTCTCTCTTGGGAGCACGCGCGGGTCATTGGCACCCTGCAACACAAGGAGCGGTGTCTTGATTTTATCGGTGTTATAAAGCGGGGAAATATTTTTCAGTCTCGTTGAATCCGGACCATACGGATCGCCCATTTCATCATACAACGCCTTCCTGAAACTTTCCCAATAAGGAGGAATGCTCTTCAGCGTACGAGGCCAATTGGCAACACCAAACAAGTCTACGCCAACTTTGAATTCCTGCGGATGGAAAATGATACCTGCCAGCGACATGAAACCACCATAGCTGCCACCATAGATTCCAATTTTTGTGGTATCAATATAATCCTGCTGCGCCAGCCATCTTTTACCGTATACCACATCCCAGAGATCTTTCTCACCATGGTTGCGATTGTCCATCTTATAAAAGGTTTTTCCGTATCCGCTGCTGCCGCGGTTGTTTACCATCAGGATCGCATAACCGTGATTCACGAAATACTGTACACTCTGCGCATATCCCGCGCGTGATTGTCCGCCAGGACCGCCGTGCACCCAAACCAGGGCAGGCACTTTCGAATCCTTCGATGCCGTGAGGGGTTTGTAATAGATGGCCGGTACTTCAAGTCCGTCAAAAGACTTAAAACGTACCACTTCAGCACTTACCAGGTCGTCAGGATTAATTTCTGTACTGAGGGTGCGCGTAAGTTGCTTCAGTTGTTTGGTGTCGAAATTATAGAGCCAAAGATTATTCGGACTCTTATCGCTGGCAACCGTGAGTACCATGTTCTTTTCGCTAGGAGAAATGGTTACGCCTTGTACGTCTCCGCCGCTCACAGTGGGAAAGTCAAGCTGCTTGCCGCTTTGATGATCGAAGAGCAACACCTTGTTTCTTCCGTCTTCGTTGATACCAATGACGCGGTATTTTCCATTTTCGCTCAAACTCATATATGCTACGTCCCAGTTCGTTTCATAAATCTTGTCCTTCGTGTTATTTGCAATATTGTATTTCACCACGTAGGCAAATTCTTTTCCTTCATTGCTCGTGTAGTAGAAACTGGAATCGTTCAAATCAAAACCCATTGGATTATAAGTAGCATCAACACTATCCTGCGAGATCTTGGTCATTTTCTTCGATTTGCTGTCGAAGAGATACATCTCGTTTTTATCTGTTGTGATGGCTTTTGTAAAAAGCAAGTAGCGTTCATTGTGAGAGATGCCGCTAATGTCCATGCCATTGTCATTCTTGTAAATCATTTTAGCCATCCATTTGGCTGTGTCCATCACATAAAAATCAAAGTATTTGGGATTCCGCTTGTTGCTGGTATAATAAAGCGCATTTTTCGCCTGGTTCCACCCGCCAAAATTTGCCTTTTCGTTGGCGCCGGGTGTGAGATCCTTTACTGAACCATCGGGATGACGAAGATATAAATGCGAGTTTTCATTGCCGCCCTGGTCCGCATCGTAGATCAGCATCTCGGTTCCGGGAACATAGTCGTCGGTGAAGTAGGATTCTTTGGTTGAAGTCGTGAGTGCTTTCATGGAAGTGTCTGCGAGATTGATCTCATAGACATTGTAAATCCCTGTTTCATTGTTTTGGACAATGATCCTGGAATCGTCCTTGTTAAAAGCTGCTCCGCCAATATTCTTCGTTTTGTATAACTGTTGAATTGAATATTGTTTCGGCGCAACGGGCTTTGCGGATTTGTCTTCAGAAGAATGGCTATTGCAAGCCGCCAGTAGAACTGTGGCCAGGGAGAGCGACAAGAATACCTTCATGATTATAGCTTTTCTTAAATATAATTAAAAAGTAAAAAGTAAAATTCAAAAGTGAGCACCGGTAAAATGGCGCCTGCTTTTGAATTTTTACTTCTGAATTTTTAATTATTCTGAGGCTTTCTTCCCTTCAGTATACTTTTTCTCCGCTGCCTGTGCTTTTTCAAAATCCAGCACTACACCATTTATACAGTAGCGAAGACCGGTAGGGGGTGGACCGTCATCGAACACATGTCCCAGGTGGGCTTTGCAACGGCCACACTGCACTTCGGTTCTTTGCATACCGAGCGTGTTGTCTGGCGTGTAAATGATGCTGCCCTTGCTAATGGGTTCGTAGAAACTGGGCCAGCCACATCCACTTTCGAACTTTGTATTGCTCCTGAACAGCGCATTACCGCAAACCGCACAGTAATAAGTGCCCACCTCATCAAATTTCTCAAACTTGCTGGTCCAGGGCCGTTCGGTACCCTTTTGGCGGGCTATATAATAAACGTCATCAGGGAGGATCTTCTTCCATTCCGCATCACTCAGGTTGACTTTTGAACTGTCAGAATGCGAATAAATCGGATTTTTCTTGCTGTCGTTTTCCATTTTTGTCTCCTTTTTTATTTGGGGCGGCTGTGCGAAGCCACATTGGCTAAAAACCACAACCAGGCTGATTGCTATAAAGTTCCAAAGTTTCATAATAAGTCCTTAGGGGATTTAACAAATTTACGAAGGAATGGTTGGTTCCTTACATCATGAAGAGGGTAAACGCAGCCTTTAACTTTTCGTTCGGCTATTAAAAGATTTCGAAGTAAAATTGTCGCTTATTAAATGGTTTTTAAGGCTATTCTTCTATATTTGTCAGCTCACCATTTTTCCAGAATATGTTCAATCTCATTCTCTTTGGCCCTCCGGGCAGTGGCAAGGGTACGCAATCTGAACGGTTGATCGCCAGGTTCGGTCTCAGGCATCTTTCTACCGGTGACCTGCTTCGCAGTGAAATTGCCAACCAAACACCGCTGGGTTTGGAAGCCAAACAACTGATGGACCGCGGCGAGCTGGTCCCCGACGAAGTGGTTATAGGCATGATCAGCTCTGCCTTGGACGCACATCCGGAAGCCAATGGTTTCCTGTTCGATGGCTTTCCCCGCACCGAGGCGCAATCGGAGGCGCTGGACAAGTTGCTCGACCTACGCAAAGCCGAGATCAACGTGGTACTTGCTTTGGAGGTTTCGGAAGAAGAATTGGTAAAGCGTCTTCTTAATCGTGGTAAGACTTCCGGTCGCTCAGATGACGTGAATGAGAACGTAGTTCGCGCCAGGATTGTCGAATATCATAAGAAAACAGCCGCCGTGGAGCACTATTATGCCAAATTTGATAAGGTGGTTCATGTTAAAGGTGAAGGCACCGTAGATGATATCTTCAACGCTCTCTGTTCAAAGATTGAAGAGCGGATGAACGAAGAAGTGTGACAAAATTTTTCGCATGGATGAACAAAAGCTGACTTTCCTCAAGACCCAATTTGTGCCACTGCTTCGAAACCTCACACCAGATGCCAAAGGCAAGTGGGGCGTTATGAATGCCCAGCACATGGTGGAGCATTTTGGCGATGCCGTCAAGAATGCAGCCGGAAAGCTTACGCTTCCGCTGGTGCATGAAGGCGATCATTTAGCCAAGTTGAGGGAATTTATGATGAGTGAAAAGCCCTTCAGGGAAAACACGAAAAATCCATTACTGGGTCCGGAACCGCAACCTTTGCGACAGCCCAACATGGAGGCTGCAGTTGACAGACTGCAGAAATACCTTAATTACTTTTTTGAAGCTTTTGAAGAGAATCCCGGGATGACAACCCAAAATCCCATTTTTGGTGAATTGGATTACACGGCGAATGTGCAACTGCTTCATAAACACGCCATGCACCACCTGAGGCAGTTTGGATTGATCTGACTATTTTTTGAAAGTGGTGTCAGCGCGAGAAAGCAGCGCAAGCATGTTATCCTTTATTGATCCCACTTTATCCTTCTCTGCATTGTAGTATTTCAACTTTGATTCTTCAGTTGTGCCCGCACTGTCTGGCTCAAAGCCCGTCATCCAATGGTCCATATCATCTTCTGCCTGTTTCAGGGAAGTTTTGAGTGACTCCAGCATTTCTTTGCGTGCCGCAAGTGCAGGGTCTTTCTTCTTAGCCAATACGGTTGTAATTGAATCGACTTCTTTTGCGCACAAGTCCTGGTACTTCTTCAACTGCCCCAATTTTGCCATCGCAACATTGTGATCCTCCATCACGATATTGTAAATGCTGTCGGAGGTGGCCTTTCCACCAGCCGCGGCTTCATCATGATGGTCGTGCTGACCTGATTGTCCGCAGGCCAGGATCATTGTAATTGGGAGCGCAGCGATGAGTCGTCGAAGTTTCATAACAGGGAATTTTGGCAAATTTAACGGCCGCCATTTAAAAGATGCGATTCGGGGGTTATTTCTTTTAAAGTAAATTCGTAAAGCAAGAATCAGAAATATGAACAAACTGGAAAACTTTGTGCAGGGTAGATGGGTCGAAGGAGAGGGCGATGGCCAGGCGCTAATGGATGCTGTTAGCGGAGAAGCGATCGCTATCGCCACTTCAAAAGGAATTGATTTCAAAGGGATGCTTGAATTCGCCAGGAAAAAGGGGAATCCCAATTTGCGCAAGATGACCTTTCCTGAACGTGGACGCATGCTTAGGGCACTTGCGCTTCATCTTACTGACCAGAAAGAAAAATTTTACAACGTCAGCTATAAAACGGGCGCAACCCGGGCCGACAGTTGGATCGATATCGAGGGCGGAATTGGAAACCTGTTTTCCTACGCCTCGCTCAGAAGAAAATTTCCGAATGAAACTTTTTGTCTTGATGGCGAAGGTCACAATCTGAGCAAGGGCGGTTCCTTTATGGGCCATCACTTGTTGGTTCCAAAAGAAGGAGTAGCCATTCATATCAATGCCTTCAACTTTCCAGTTTGGGGTATGCTTGAAAAAATAGCAGTCAACTTACTGGCAGGCGTACCTGCAATTGTTAAACCTGCAACTGTTACTTCCTATCTCACTGCAGCCGTGGTGAAGGAGATCGATGCTTCTGGCATTTTACCTGAAGGCGCACTCCAACTCATTTGCGGATCTACAGGTGATTTGCTCGACCATGTGAATTCACAGGACGTGATCACGTTTACCGGATCGGCTACAACCGGGCTTAAGCTTAAATCCGGTCAGCGGATCCTGGAGGAGAATGTACCCTTCAACCTGGAAGCAGATTCCCTGAACTGCATTGTTTTGGGCGAAGACATTGAGCCCGGCATGCCTGAGTGGGATATTTTCGTAAAGGAAATTCGGAAAGAAATGACGGTAAAGGCCGGCCAGAAGTGCACGGCCATCAGGCGTGTTTTTGTGCCTGCAGCAAAGATGGAGGATGTATGGAAAGCTGTTGCAAAAGCGCTGAGCCAAACGCCAATCGGAAATCCGAGAAATGAGAAGGTAAGGATGGGTGCTCTTGCAGGAAAGACGCAGCAGAATGAAGTGAGGGAACAGGTTCAGAAATTATTGTCTACTTCTCAAATTGTATATGGATCGCTGGATAGTGTTGAATTGATTGACGCCGATTCGAAGCTGGGTTCCTTTATGAGTCCGATTTTGTTGACAAATGAAAAGCCGTTTTCGAGCAAAGAGGTTCATGAAGTGGAGGCTTTTGGCCCTGTGAGTACGATCATGCCTTACAGCAGTACGAGTGAAGCAATAACGCTTGCCAGGATGGGGAAGGGTTCGCTGGTTTCAACAATCGTTACTGCGAATAGAGATATTGCCAAACAATATGTATTGGGCGCCGGCACCTGGCATGGAAGAATTTTGGTCTTGAATGAAGAGTGCGCCAAGGAAAGTACCGGGCATGGTTCGCCGTTGCCGTTGCTGATTCATGGTGGTCCGGGCAGGGCAGGAGGCGGCGAAGAAATGGGCGGACTGCGAGGCATTCGGCATTACATGCAGCGGGTGGCTATCCAGGGATCTCCGGGTATGATTACTGCAATTGGAAATTCCTATCAGCCAGGTGCGCCGCAGAAAGAAGACGTCAAGCATCCATTTCAAAAATATTTCGAGGAATTGGTGGTTGGAGATACGCTCATAACGGGTAAGCGTACTGTAACAGAAGCCGATATTGTCAACTTCGCCAATCTCAGTTGGGATCATTTTTATGCGCACGTGGATCACACATCACTGGAAGGCACATTGTTTGAGAAGCCCGTTGCTCACGGCTATTTCATCATGAGCGCAGCTGCGGGATTATTTGTAGATGGCAAGAAAGGTCCTGTGCTGCTCAATTATGGAATAGAGGAATTGCGCTTTACGAAACCTGTCTATGCCGGTGCAACCATCGGCGTTAAACTAACCGTTAAAGAAAAGATCATACAGGAAAGAAAAGAGCCGACTGATATTGCGAAGGGAATCGTGAAATGGTATGTTGAAGTGTATGACGAAACGAACGAGACTGTAGCCGTTTCAACCATTCTCACGATGGTTAAATTGAAAGACCAGGGTGAGCCAGTAAAAACCGTATAAATTTTTTTATGGCAATAGATCATCATGCCGGTCATGTGAGATCGGAGACACACAAGGGCGTTGGTACCATTGAGTTTTCACACCCGCAAAGCAATTCAATGCCCGGCTATTTATTGAATGAATTGGCAAGGGCCATTCATAAGGCCGGATTGGATCCCGACGTTAAGGTTATCATACTCAAAAGCGCAGGTGAAAAAGTTTTTTGCGCGGGCGCTTCATTTGAGGAACTGGCTTCTATCCAAACGGAGGAGCAGGGCAAGAAATTCTTCAGTGGGTTTGCGCATGTAATCCTTGCCATGCGCGATTGTCCCAAATTCATCATCGGCAGGGTGCAGGGGAAATGCGTTGGTGGTGGTGTTGGACTGGCTGCCGCGGTGGATTATTGCGTAGCGGTGGAATCGGCTGATATCAAACTAAGTGAATTATCGATGGCTATTGGACCCTTTGTCATCGGGCCCGCTGTAGAAAGAAAAATCGGACTCTCTGCGTTCAGTCAGTTGGCGATTGACGCTACGAACTGGAGAAATTCAGAGTGGGCAAAGAGAAAAGGATTGTATGCAGAAGTACATCCCACCGTCGCTGATATGGATGAATCCATTCAAAAACTTTCACTTTCACTCGGTCATTCCAGTGGCGAAGCCATGGCTGAATTAAAGCGCATCAACTGGAAGAGCGCTGAAAATTGGGACACGCTGTTGTTGGAGCGCGCTGCACTAAGTGGCAGGATGGTGATGAGCAATGCAAGCAAGGAGGCAATCACCAGGGTGAAGTCAAAGGTGAAGTGATCACGGTGCCTGATTTCTAGGCAGCTTTCTTTGATTTCTTTTTTTTCTTCGGATTGGACTGCGACGTTTCAGCGAGTAGCTCGGCCTTTGCCTGCATAAGCTGATCCCGCTGATCTTTGGTCACAGTGGGATACTCAAAATCCAACTTTTCAAATTCCGCATTGATGATGGCTGCCAGCAAGGCTCTTGTGAACCACTTGTCGTCTGCAGGCAGGATGAACCACGGCGACTCTGGGGTAGAAGTATTAGTGATCATTTCCTCATACGCTGCCTGGTAATCATCCCAACGACCTCTTTCTTTCATGTCGGCATAAGAGAACTTCCAGTTTTTTGAAGGATCATCAATTCTCTCAAGAAATCTTTTCTTTTGCTCTTCTTTTGAAACGTGCAGGAAAAACTTAAGGACGATGGTCCCGTTCTCCACCAGGTTTTTCTCAAACCTGTTGATTTGTTTGAAGCGCATGTCCCAGAACGGCTGTTTGATATCATCAACAGTATTAATTTCCGGTAAGTTTTCTTGCAGGATCAATTCCGGGTGAATGCGGGTCACCAGCACATTTTCATAGTGGGAGCGATTGAATATGCCCATCTGGCCGCGCGGCGGTAATTCTTTGTAATGCCGCCAGAAATAATCATGATCTAGTTCTGTGGACGAAGGCACTTTGAAACTGGTAACACGCACGCCCTGCGGGTTGAGTCCGCTCATCACGTGTTTGATGGTGCTGTCCTTTCCTGCGGCATCCATGGCCTGCAGAATAATAAGGATACTATATTGATCATGTGCATAGAGCTTATCCTGCATTTTCTCCAATGTTTCCAAACCGGTTCTTAAAAGCTTTTCTGCTTCGGGCTTGGATAAGGCTTTGTGAGGGCAATTGGTTGGAAATTTCTTGAGCGAAATCTTTGTGCCTGGCTTGGCGAGATAATCCCGAAGTTCCTTGTTGATGTTGAAAGGCATGGAGAGAATTTAAAAGTAATAATTCAAATTTCAAAAGGTTAGCGGCCGCGGATGATTGCGAAATCTCTAAACGCGGCCTCCTCAATATTTTTGACCACCACATTTTCAACTTTCGCACCTGGTGGTCCCATTTTGCACCATTCCACAAACTTTGCCAACTTTTCTTCGGAGCCATTGGCAACTGATTCCACATCGCCATTCGCACTGTTTTTAACCCAGCCGGTGAGTCCAAGTTGCTCAGCTGCTTCTTTTGCGGAAGCCCTGAAGTAAACGCCTTGCACTTTGCCGCTAATTTGCAGGTGAATGGTTGGCATATAGTAAGTTAGTGATTTAGTTGAACCAAATCAACCAATCAACCCTTCTTCGTAACTTACACATCCACTAAATCACTGCGCCATGAGGATCATTAAAGCAAAACACAAGGCCGTCAGTGAACCAATCGCTGACCTGTCTACATACCGGGCATTTCCAACGCCATTGGTTGACATGCATGAAATGGATCCATTCCTTTTGCTCAATCATCACGGACTACAAAAATATCCTGCAGCAAACCGGGGACTGCCTTTCGGTCCGCATCCGCATCGCGGATTTGAAACGGTGACATTCATCGTGGAAGGCGACCTTGTTCACAAAGACAGCAGCGGTGCTGTAAGCAAGATCAAAGCCGGAGGTGTGCAATGGATGAGGGCAGGAAAAGGACTGGTTCATGCTGAAACTTCCTCCGATGATTTCAGGAAAAATGGCGGCTCGATTGAGATATTGCAGTTGTGGGTTAATCTCCCCGCGAGGTATAAGATGGCTGCGCCACAATACACGGGCCTGCAGGCCGATGAAATTCCTGTAGTGGAGTGGGATGGAGGCAACGTCAAAGGCCACGTGATTTCGGGTACCTGGGATGGCGTGAAAGCGCCGATTCAGGCCCTCACAGATATGTCGCTCGCAACATTGGAATTTAAAAAGGGAGGCAAGCTGAGCCTGACGATCGATAAGGAAAAGACAATTTTATTATACGTTGTAAAGGGAGATATTCTTGTAAATGGAGAACAAGCCGCTATGCATCAGCTGGTGGAATTCAATCACGAAGGGAAGATTGTAGAGATGAAGGGTATGACGGATGCCCTGGTAATTTTCGGTTATGCCACACCGTTTCATGAGCCCATTGCGGCGCACGGCCCCTTTGTGATGAATACCCAGGAAGAAATCATCCAGGCTTTTGAAGATTATCATGCCGGCGCATTTGGGCCTGTTAACATTTGAATTTTATCTATATTTGCAATCCTTTAAAATTTGACTTCGTAGCTCAGTTGGTAGAGCAGCTGACTCTTAATCAGCGGGTCCAGAGTTCGAGTCTCTGCGAGGTCACAAGTAGAAAATCAAAAGGAAAAATTAGAAAGTTCCTCAACTGGTGAGGCATCCTTTTAACCAAAATTACCTGTCACCTTTCCCTGCATCATCATTGCAATAGATGCGGCCCGCTGCTTTGTTAAATCTGCCAGCTGCCCCTGGAAAAGTTCATCCATATTGGCATTGAATAATTTCAGCCAGCGCTCAAAATGCGCAGGGTTAAGTGGCGACTGCTGATGAAGCTTCATATGTGCGGCCATGGGATTACCACTGAAACTGCCGGTTTGAAAAATGATATTCTCCCAAAAGTCATACATGCGCGGCAGATGTTGCTCCCAATTCACCCTGGCTACATCATTAAACAAATACCCAATGGTTTCGTCGGCCCTCACCTTTTCGTAAAAGCGATCCACCATCAACTTGATATCTTTTGGCGTCTTAATATCCGTTTTCATAATGCATCATGTGTTAAAGCAATCAGAGATCTTTCCTGTTGAATTTTCTGACTGACCACCAAAGTGGCATCAGAATCCAGGCCAACATCAGTAACATGGTTAGCATAATGCCAAGCTGGCTACCAAAAAAATCACGGAATATGGCCGATGTGGCACCCATAAGCGCCGAAACATCCAGCTTTAACAGAATCAAAATCCGGGCAATATCAACCGGGTTCAGGCAGCTCAAAGCGACCATGGGTTTATCCAGTGGGTAATCCATGAATTGGAAAAGCAGGAACAAAACAAGTCCATCAAAGATCAACGCAAAATAAAACCACAGCAACACAGAAATGCCAATGCCCTTTGCTTTGTCGCGCGTGAATAAAGAACAAAGCTGCGCTATTGCCACAAATATGATAGTGAGGATGGAACCCATTCCGATCATCATGAATCCGGTTGACGAAGGGGCGTACAAAAGAATGGGTAGTCCAACACCGGCCAGAAAAGCAATCGTCATTGAAAATGACAAACCGATAAAAATGCTGAGCCAAAGATTGACGCGCTTAAGCGGCTGCGATACCATCAATTCAATAAACTCCGCAGCATTGTAGATATAAATGGTCGAAAAAATGATACTAACCAAGGGAACAATGATGAGAATAATATTCAGCAGGCTCAGAATTCCCTTTGATGCACTGTCCTCCAGGCTGAATGCGCTGAGCGAAATCGCCAAGAGTAAAGCCGTATAGGCAATTACAATCTTATTTCGCAGAATATCGAGAATGACGTATTTGATAATCTTTTTCATGATTCATTAATTGGACTTCATCACCAACGCGATGGCCTTTGACAACCTGGTCTCACCTGTATCTTCTTTGAGTTGCTCCAATGATTTGTGGAATCTCAACTTCCCTTCCTGCATATACATGATTTCGGTCACGATATCATCGAGGTCGCTTAGTATGTGAGAAGTGATGAGCACAAGCTTGCCCTTTTCTTTTTCTTTTCGAATTTTCGCCTTCAATATTTCCGTGGCCACCGGATCCAGTCCAGCTGTAGGCTCGTCGAGTATCAACACATCTGGATTAAATAAGAATGCCAGGGATGCACTTACCTTCTGCCTTGTTCCGCCAGATAGTGTACGCATCCGCTTGCCCATGATCGCTTTCAATTCAAAAGCTTCAACCAATTCCTCATCAGTGGCTGGGTTGGTTTTCTTTCTCACGTCTTTCATCATATCCAACACCTGCGCAACAGTCATATTCTCAGGGAAGCGACCGGCCTGGGGCATGTAGCCAATATTGGATCTGTAGCGCCAGTCATGGCTGATGTTCTGTAGGTTGAACGTGATGAAGCCACTGTCTGCCACCACCATTCCCAGGAGGCACTTGATAAAGGTTGTTTTACCCGATCCATTGGGTCCGATTAATGCAATGCTCTGACCCTTGTTGCAGGTTACGCTCACATTGTCGAGCGCTATCAGCCGTCCGAATTTCTTTGTCACATTTGTTGCAATAATCATAGTCGTACATTTCACCACTTCACCATTTTCATGGATGGTTGGTCGTCTTTCAAATTTTCGGGCGTTAGTGCAGGAATCAATTTTTCTGTTTTATCCAGCAGGCTCACCATGAAACTGCGAAAGAGCATCATAGTAGCAGGATTTCGTTCCGCAATCATTGCATACATGCTAACGGGCCGATAGGGCACGTCGCCAACGCCGTCACGATTCAGATCATAGCCCTCGTACTTGTCCCAATAATTACCATTGTAAGTATTTAACACCAGCGTACCATTTGTTGAAACATCGAAGCTGTTGCCCGTGAAATTGTTTCCTGTGAAGCTGTTGTCGTTGCAGCTTGCCTGCACTTTCATGGCCCATCCATTGTTTCTAAAATTGTTGTGAATAACCTTAATGCGGGTGGTTCCTTCCATATAAATCGCAGTCGTATTGCGGAGAAAAGTATTCCCTTCCACATGACTGTCGCTTATTTCCTTCAACAGGATACCGTATGCCGCGCCGCCCCAATTATCGGAGAATGTATTGTTATACATCCTCACATTATGTGAGTACATGACTGCCACGCCAGCTCCGTTGTTTATAAATTTGTTTTGCAGGTAAGTGTTATTATGTGAGAACATAAAGTGCAGTCCATATCTGACATTCCCCGTACTCAGGTTTCCACTGATCAAAGAGTTTGTGACGAATTCGAAATAGATACCATCCCTGTGGCCGGATACAGTATTGTTGATGATTCTCATGCTGTCACTTTTCCAGCAATGAATAGCATTGGCTGAGGTGATTTCATTTATTGCATTTGAATGCAGCGTGTTTTCTTCAATCGTGCAGTTTGATGCGTGCTGGCTGTAGATGCCGAAGAACGTGTCTTCGAGCCTGTTGCGCCGGATAACCACATTGCGGGAATTGTAAATGCGGATGCCCGCGATGTCATTGTAACTTGAATAGCCTGAATGTTCGACAAAAAATCCTTCTACCAATACGCCATTGCTTTTGATCGCGAGCACTTCAAATTTCTTCTCGCCGTCCAATACCGGCATACCAACACCGATAAGATAGACCTGCTTGTTGACGGTAATTGTTTTTTCCTGGTACAGACCTGATTCCACGAAGATGGTATCTCCAGCTTTTGCCAGGTCAATGGCTTGCTGAATTGAATGAAGCTTTTCTTTTGGGCCAACATGCCAGGCCTTTGCATTCGCAACCAGCGAAGCCAGGATTGAACAACATGCAATCAATGCGAATTTGATATGATTACCTGATAACCGCATTCCAGTTGGTTTCTGTGCCCTTGAATTGCAGGTTGAATTTTTTCAAACTGTCGGCGCTGCTGAAAGCGGCCACGTTACCATTCATTGGGCTGTTTAATGCTTCACTGGTTAGTAGAAGGCTTTCTCCTGCTTTTACAAATTGTCCTTGTTTAGCAAAGTCAACAAGATAGATTTCCGCAATCTCCTTCTGATCCAAATATTTTGATTTTAAGAATCCACTGATGCAGTGCATGTCATCAAACACGTAGGACTTGCCTTTTTTGGTCGTCACTTCGCCGCCGAATCTTGCGTCGGAGATTGTCATCTTGCAGAAATCACATGCATCCACACCCATCTTGATGGGCCTGGGTTCTGTACTGCAGCTATTGAGAAAAAACAGGCTTGCAGCAAGTACGGCTTTGGTGGTTTTATTGGGTAAATGCATTTTTCTAATTTGTCTTATTTCAATGATGCTAAACGCAAACAGCATCAAACCGACAGCAATGAAAATCCATCCGCCGGCATCGGGAATAGAATACGCGCCGAAATTCAACAGCTGTTTGTAACCAATCAGCGGTGGCTGATACGTCATGCCGGGAACCTGGATGGGTGCTGTAGGATCAAGGTTATGCCCATAATTGTATTCCCAGCGATAAAAATCTATGATTGCAGTAATTGCAAACAGGATAAAAAACCCGGACCAGACGAAGAAGAACCATCTTTTGTTAATGATGACGGTTAAAATTCCAAAGAATATCAGGCATCCGATGATATAGGGCAATACCTGGAATTCAACAAAATCTTTTTCGTGAAGGGTGCGCATGCCGATATAGTGATTTAAACCATTCACCACATCGACGCCGCCACCCAATTTGTTTGCGTAAATTTTTAAGACCAGGCCTTCGGGATATTGAGGGGCGCTCAATTCGATACGCCAGATTGGAAACACCAGCACACCCGCCAGTGAGATTGCACAAAGCAGTGCTACCAATCTCGTCCATCCCATCAACCTGCTGCTCATAACAATTATTTAGAATTAAAGAATCCGGCGGCAGTGATTACAACAACAAGCACGAAGAATAATCATCTGCCAGCCGGTTAAGGGGAAGGGATTATTTCGCAGGCGCCCCTGCAGCTTCAGCCGATTTCCCTAAACTAAATGCTAGGGGTGTATTGCTACCACTCGGCGATACTCTCAGATATCCCTGCATTTCCTGGTGTAGCGCACTGCAAAAGTCTGTGCAATAGAAAGGATAGATTCCCTCCTTCTCCGGAATCCATTTCAGCGTTTGTGTTTCTCCGGGCATGATCAGCAATTCTGCGTTGTTCGCGCCTTTGATTGCGAATCCATGTGGTATATCCCAATCCTGCTCCAGGTTGGTAATATGGAAATAGACTTCATCTCCGACTTTCACACCTTCAATATTATCCGGTGCAAAGTGCGAGCGGATGGCAGTCGCATATACATGAACTTTATTTCCTTCACGAACCACTTTTGCCTCTTTTTCACCTTTTGTAACAAAGGCATTCTTATTAGAATCAATCTTGTAAAACTTTACCGAGTTCGCCATCACCTTGTCGGCTAAAATGGCCTGGGCATAGTGCGGCTCGCCAATGGTAGGAAAGTCCAGGATCAGTTGCATTTTGTCGCCACTGATATCATAGATCTGCGCGCTCTGAGCCAGTTCTGGCCCGGTTGGCAGATACCTGTCTTTGGTGATCTTATTGTATGCGATTACATATTTCGCTGAAGGATTCCTGCTATCACCGCCAGGAATGCACAGGTGACCAATGGAGTAATAGGTGGGCACCCGATCAAGCACTTTCAGATCCTTGATATTCCATTTTACAATTTCGGACGATACAAAAAATGAAGTGTAAGCATTTCCCTTTCCATCAAATTCGGTGTGCAATGGCCCCAGCCCTGGTTTTTGAACCTCTCCATATAATGCAGCTTCGTATTTGATCACAGGAATACCATCGAATTCACCTTCAAAGGCTTTATCTGCAATTGCTTTTTGGATTTTGGAGAATGAGAAGACTGGAAGCAGCGCAGCCAGTTTACCGCTACCAACGATGTATTCTCCTGAGGGATCCACATCACAGCCGTGAGGTGATTTCGGACAGGGAATGAAGTAGCAAATGTCTTTGAGTTCTTTTGGATCCAGCATAGTCACTTCATTCAATATTTCCGAAGCGGCAGTATGTGAATTCTCATCATATGTGTTGTGTGCATACTTAACCTGTTTCTTCACACCTTTGCCTGCGCGCAGGTATTCTTCAGCTTTCTTCCAATTTACTGCAAGGATAAAATCCTTGTCGCGCTGAGAAGCATTTACCTCCAGCAATGTATTGGCCTGTTCTGAGTTATAGCAACTGAAGAAGAACCAGTCGTGGCTCGGACCTTTTCCA
>Ga0163163_10001089_pt1 | contig 23050 bp, 26 predicted proteins | sample S65metaG_FD_119766 | JGI IMG/M metagenome (GOLD analysis project Ga0163163, IMG submission 119766) | Switchgrass rhizosphere microbial communities from Kellogg Biological Station, Michigan, USA - S6-5 metaG | ecosystem: Host-associated > Plants > Roots > Rhizosphere > Soil | place: USA...
ACGAACGCCGCGAGCCTGACGACGCCGGTCTCGGTGGTCGTGGTCGACGAGTTGGTGAGCCGCTGGTGCCGTGCCAGGACCTTGTTGCCGTATACCGCCGCGGTCGGTCGGGAGTCGGTGATGTTGGCGGTCTGCACGCTGGCCTGACCGGAGGCGATGGAGACCAGGGCGAGGGTGATCGCGGAGTTCGGCTCGGCCGGGGTGCCGGAGCCGGTGTCTTCGAGGAGTTCAAGGGTCCAGTCGTAGGTGCCGGAGCCGATGACCTGCTTGTCGCGGATCCGGATGATGATGCGGTGGATTCGGGTGCCCGAGCCGGGGGCGGACGGGGTGACGCAGTTGACCGTGCCGTTGCTGACCACCACGTACTTGCGCTGGTTGGTGCCGTCGTCGCCCTGCACCACGGCCTTGCCGGAGCCGATGTCCACCGAGAAGTTCGCGCCGGCGCCGCGCTGCGCGACCAGGAACCCGGTGCCGGCGGTGACGGTCAGGACGCCCTCGTTGGGGACCAGGGCGTCGATGAGGGCCCGGTCGTCGCCGGCGTTGTACTGGATCGCGCTGTCGCCGCCGGTGGCCTGCATCCATAGCGGCTCGTCGACCATGTTGCTGTCGGAGGTCGACACGATCACGGTGTTGGCCACGGATCAACGCCCTCCGAAGTACAGCTTTTGTAGTTGTCAGCCAGCGGTTTGTGTCAGGAGAAGTTGTCGTTCCAGAGGACGTCGAGTTCGCAGCTGGCGTCCTGAGTGCCGGTCGTCATGGAGATCAAGTTGGCGCCGGGTTGGAGTTCCCACCAGCTCGTCGTCGCAAAGTTGATCTTGTTGTAGTAGCTGAGCGACGGATCCCCGTTCAGCAGGACGGTCCGGGCGCCGACGTCGATCTCCAGATACGACCCGGCCGACACCGACACCGCGTCCAACTCGATGACCCCACCCGTCGTCAGGTTCGTAATCACCGGCTCCGTAAACGCCCCGTACGCCCGCAGGATCGGCGGGGTCGGGATCGTGCCGCTGCTGGTCACCGTGACCGTGGACCCAGCACCGGCCGGCGTGTAGCTCCAGCCGGACCCGGACACGTAGGACCTCGGGTAGGACCTGCCGGTGTGCGAGGTCGTCGGCCGTAGCGTGCCGACCTGCTGGGTCGGGTCTTCGAGTACACCGGCCGGGACGACCCATTGCAGCGAGATGTCCAGCATCACCGCGGAGATCTTGTCGACCACGTACGACGCCGAGTCGCCGCGAAGTTCCGCCCGCCGCTCCCCCGACCACCCGTCCCGCTGGATGTACAGGAAGGGCCGCTTGTGCGCCGCGGTGAGCGAGCGGAGCAGGTCGGCGATCTGGTGCCGGGTGCCCAGCGACCCGACGGCGTCGTTGCGGACCAGCAGCCGGCACCGGAACGTCGTCGAGTCGTGCAGGCTGGTCAGGTCCGTCACCCCGGACCGGCCCACCCGCTGCTGGCCGACCACCCGGGGCGCGGCGAGCGGCAGCTCCGACGAGGCGCAGATGATCGCGTCGGAGGCGCTCGGTGTCGGCGGCCGCAGCCACACCGACGTGGCGCCGTCGACGATGCGGATCGAGTTGGTCACGGCGCCACGCCGGCGACGGACAACCCGAGGTCAGGTCCGCTGATCTCCACCTTGACCGGCCGGGCGGACAGGGCCTGCGCGAGCCGGGCGATCGTGTAGTCGTCCAGCCGGGTCGGCAGGTCGGCGTTGCGCATGTGCTCGTCCGCCCCTGTCGCGTTGTTCACGACATTGAGACCGCGGCGCAACGTGCCCCCACGGTCGAAGCGCGGGACCGTGACCAGGCCGCCGGAGGCCATGTGCCCGAGGTGCGCGAACGAGGACAGCGGGGTGACGCTGCTGCCGAGGTGCACGCCGCGTGAGCCGGTCGACTCGAAGGCGAGCCCGGCGAGCCAGCCTGCGGTGTGACCTACCGAGCCGCCGCCGGCTTCGCCCGGGTTGGCCCAGCCGGCCGAGAAGACACCCATGCCGGGTTTCGGGAAGAAGCCGGCTTCGTTGCTGGTGGAGAAGGTGTGGCTGTAGGGCGACCTGCCGTGAAGGATGTTCCAGACCGCTGACACGATGCCGCTGCAGTCGTACCCGTCCGGGCCGGCCGACGCCCAGATGTACGGTTTGCCGTCCTGGGCGCGGAGGAAGTTCTGTGCAGCGCCGACGTCGCCGCCCTCTGCGCCGAAGCCCAGCTTGTTCTTGACCCAGCTGACCAGGGTGGTGACGAGCTTGCGGGCGGCGCCGATGCCGAGTCCACGGATCGCGCCTGCGCCGGGGATCTGACCGAGCAGCCCGTCGACCTTCCCGCCCAACCATTTCGCCGGGTTGATGATGGCCTCGACCAGGCCGCCGTCGGCGTAGCGGCCGATCGCGATGCCGGACGATCCATCGCCGGGATGGGGGGGCTTGCGGCGGCCGATCAGCGAGTCGAAGTAGTTCACGCCGAGGTCGCGGACCACGTGGGCGGGGATGACGTACTCGCCGTTGGACGCCCAGATCGGGATCCTGTCGTCGCGGGGTCCGCCCGGCCCGCTGAGCAGGCCGCCGTCGGCCATCGCCGAGGGTGGCTTGCCGCCACCTCCTCCCCCGCCGCCACCGCCGAAGGGATTGCCGACGCGGGGGATGCGGTCCTTGACCCCGACGAAATCCGCGACCTTGTTGATCGAGTCGATGATCCCCCGGTTGATCACGTTGTCGATGACCCAGGAGATCGGCGTCGCGACAACGGACTTGATCCTGTCCCATGCCTTGCCGATGAAATCGACCGATTTCCTGAACGCGTTGGGGATGGTCTCAGTGACGAAGAAGGCGAGCTCGCTGAAGATTGGCTTGATGCCGTGGTTCCAGATGGTGCCGAAGAAGTCACTGACACCACCCCAGATGATCTGGATGCCGTGCCAGACGGCCACGAACTGCGGCCAGATCACTGCGGTGATGTAAGTGATGAAGGCGCTGAAGATGGCCTTGGCCACGCCCCACCAGAAGCCGATCGAGTCGCCAATCGCTTTGAACGCCGGTCCGAAGATGGTGTGCCACAGCCACAGCACGACGGGCGCGATCACCGCTTCGAAGTAGATCTTCAGGGCGGCGAAGACGATCTGGATGACCACCCACCACGCGTGGATCATGAACTTCATCGCCGTGAAATATGGGTGGATGATCGTGTGGTAGAGCCACATAACCACGGCGCCGACCACGTCGATCGCGCCCTTCACGAACGCGAAGTACATCTTGATCCCGGCCCACCACAACCGGACCACGACCATGATCCCTTCGAAGGCCGGCTTGATTCCGTGCTGCCACAGCCAGATCGCCGCGTCCGCGACGGCGTGGAACGCAACGACCAGGGCAGCCCAGACAGCTTTCCCGGCGACGACCAACGCCCGGCCGACCGTGTCGACGATCTTCCGGAACCGGTCGAAGTGGAAGTAGGCGTACACGATCGCCGCGACCAGGGCGATCACGGCGATGACGATCAGCCCGACCGGACTGAACGCGGCGTCGAGGATGAACTGGGCGACCGCCCATGCCTTCGTCGCCACAGCGGCAGCCCGCGACGCGACCAGATACGCGGCGATCTGGATGTCCGCCGCCGACGTGATCGCGAACGTCGTCCCCACCGCCGCGTTGAGAAGCCACTGTGCCGCCGCCGTGATCCGCAGCACCGCGGACAGAGCCTGAAGCGCCGAGGCCATCTTCGTGACGACGATGACCGAGGTTCCGAGGGCGATGAGCCCGCCCGCGGTGCCGGCGATCGCTGCGGTCGCCTTGGTATGACCGGTGATCCAGTTGCCCATCGGGCCCAGAATTTCGGTGATCTTTACTGTGATCTGGCCCATCAACGGCAGCAGCGACTCACCGAGTGCCACCCGCACCGTGCCCAACGTCGAGTGGAGCTGCGCAAGCTTGAAATTGAAGGTTTCCTGGATCACACCCCAGCCAGCGACGTGGTTACCGGCCTCCGTGCTGGCCTTGGTGACCATCCCGATTGCTGTGGCCGTCTGCCCCGAGTTGTCCCCGGTGAGCATCAACGCGACATTGAGGCCGGTCGCGTCACCGGTCGCACGGGCGAGGGCGGCGCCGTAGGACTGCATCACCTGGGCGCCGGTGGTCTGCTGGTCACCGATGCGGTGCGTTGCCCCGGCCAGGGCCGCGAAACTCATCGCCTGCTGCGCCTGGATCGGTGTCAGATCCCGCGCCGCCTTGCGGTATTCGATGAAGCTGATGTTTCCCTGGACCAACTCCAGGCCCAGCTTGCGCACCTCGGGTGACAGACCGTTCAGGGCGGTTTTGAGTTCCAGAATGACAGCGTCCCCGCCGGGCGGGATCATCTTGCGGATCGCGTCGGAGATCTCCCCCAGCGTCCCGGACAGGCCCTTGCTCTTCAGGTCTGCGGCGAGCTGGTTGGTGGTCAGCCCGAGCAACGCGAGTTCTTTCGCCTGCACGGAGGTGGGGTTCTGCATGTGCCGGATCACGTCGGCGAGGTTCTGGGTGGCCTGCTCCGCCGACACGCCGTGCAGGGTCATCGAGGCGAGAGAGCCGAGGATGTCGTCCATGGCGACGCCGGCCGCCGATGCCGCAGGCAGCACGCTGTGCAACGCCCCGGTTAGGTCCTCGAACGTGGTCTTGCCGGCGGCGGTCGCCGCGACCAGCTTGGTGACCACCTCGGCGCTGTGATCCGCACTCAGGTGGTAATCGACTAGGGCGGTCGTGGTCGCGTTGGTGACCTTGGTCAGGTCCGCGTTTTCGGCCTTCGCGCCCTCGGCCGCAGCCCGCAGCACCTTCAGCGCCTCAGCGCCGTGGAACGAACCGGACTCGACGGTATACATGGCCTTGCCCAAGGCTTCGACCGTCGTGCCGACCGGGCCGGCCATCGCCAAGATCCCATCGGAGACGATCTTCAGGTTGCCGCTGACCCGGGTACCCGTCTCACCGGCGGACGTGGTGAGGCGGATCATCTGCGCCTCGAAGTTGCCGGCCGCCTCCACCGACGTCTTCAGCAGCGCACCCAGCCCCACCGCGAACCCGACGACCATCAGCTTGCTTGCAGAGCCGGCGAACGACTTCCCGAACGCGGCACCCTGGGTTGCGCCGTGCTGCCCGAGCCGGGCCGCGGAGATGCCGGCGGCCGCCTCGCCCGCGAACGTCACCATGTTCGGCCTGACCGCCACAAACACCGCTGCGAGAGGGGCCACGGGTCAGCTCCCCATCTGCTCGATCAGTGACAGTTGCAGCGCCTCGGCGGCCGGGTCGGCGTAGAGCTCCGCGTCGAAGCGGTCCAGGTCTTCCTGGGTCACGCCGTCGCCGGAAGGCTTGAGCAGCACGTAGACGAAGTTCAGGAGCGCCCGGACGGGCAAAAGGTCTAGCGGCCCAGATCCGCCACGGAAACCATGCCCTCGGTCAATAAGGGAGCCTTCGAGCTCGCCGAGGTTGTCGACCGCCCAGCCGAGGAGTCGCCAGGCGGCCGGGTAGGGCGGGCCGAGATCGCCTCGATACACCGCTGGACGACGGGCATCAGTTCCTCGCCGCCGGCCTTGTGGTCGATGGCGTGGCGCTGGAACCGGTCCCATTCGCTCGGGCCGTCATCGACCAACTCGCCGTCGACCTCCTTCTGCGGGCGGGTCTGGTCGATGCAGTCGCGGATCACCGCGTACAGGGCGGCCATGCCCTCCATGTCGCTGGAGTCGAGGCCCTGCTTGGCGGCGTGCGCGAACTGGAGCAGCGGCATGAGCCCGATCGACTCCGCCATCTGGAAATAGACGCCAAGGAACTCCACCTTGCCGTCCGGTGGGACGACAACACCCTCGACCGCAGCCTGCATGGCGTGGGTGCCACCCTTGCCGGACTTGCCGGCCCGGGGGTTAGCCACGGCTCACACCAGCCCCATACGGGGTGTAAGGCCGGCCGCTGGCGCCGATCTCGAAGTTGAACTCTGCGGTGAAGGTGCCGACGTTCGCGCCCTTCTGCCGCTTCACGCTCAGGGTGCCGGTCTGCAGGCACTGCTCGGCGACCCACCGCTCGGTGTTGTCGTCGGATTCCCAGCCGAGCGCGCACCGCACCTCCTGGCCAGGTGCGGGCAGGATGCCCGTGGACAAGAGCGTCGTGCCGGAGCCGGTGGTGGTGACCGCGCCGGAGCCGCCGTTGACAACCCGCTTCCAGGTGGTCAGGTTGACCTGCATCAGCTCGACCTTGACGCCGGTGGTGCGGCCGGAGGTGACGTAGGCGACGACGTCGAGGTATTCCTCCGCCTCGATCGGGTCGACCTTCGGGGCGTAGGTGAGCTCGTGGCCGTTCTTCGTGATGCCGATCGGCAGCCATGCGCCGGCGGTGGCCCACAGGTCCGTGAAGACACTGCCGACGACGGTGTTGGCGGGGAACGCCGTTCCCAGCGGGGCGGAGTAGAGCACGCCCGCGCCGATCGCCAGGGAGGTCTTGGGAACTGCGACATTAGCCACGGACTAACTCCTTTGGTGGCACATGGTTCGGGGGAACGCAAAAGCCCACGCCATTGGCGTGGGCTTAAGAGGTGGATCGGGTGGACCGTCAGGGCTTGGGCTGGGCCTTCTCCGCCTTCGGCTTCGGCTCGGCCTTTGGTTCCGGCTTGTCCGGGTCGGGGAACCGGCGGATCAGCTCCGCCCGGGACAGGTCGTCGACCTCATCGCGGCTCAGGACCTTGTCCTGCACGAGGGCGTAGTCACGCCACACCGCCGTCGGGGCGGAATCGGCCGGACGCTCGATCAGATCCGGGCGGGCTGCGTCGACATCGGCGCCCAGGCGTAGGCCGAGGTCATCGACGACCTGCTGGTACATGCCGTCACCGGCGCGGTAGCCGACGACGCCGTTGACGGGAATGTCGCGTCGGGCGGTGTAGTCGTAGGGTGGGTACGCCATCAGATTCCGCCCAAAATGTAGTATTTCAACTCCGTCGGGGTGGCGTTCGCAACAGCCATCGCGACCCGGCCGTTCGCGTCACCCCACAACGAGTTGATCCGCACACTCTTGATTGCGCTCGCCGCCATCGTGACGGTGCGGCTGGCCACGGTCAGACCGTCCTGGGTGGCGCTGTTGGTGAAGGTCACGTCATGGGAACCGGCGCCGGTATTGCGCATCACCACGATCGCGCCGGCCGGGACCGTGTCGCCGGACGCAGCCCCCGATCGCTCAGTCAGAGACCCGCCAGATGTGGATCCGGCGGTTTCAGCACTGAAGTCCGTCATCGGCTGGTGCTCCTATCGGTATCGGTCGGCTGCAGGGACGAGGAATGGGCGGGCCGGTAGGTGGACGGTGCCCAGCTCGTGGAAGCGCAGGTAAAACCTGGCCCGCTCCCAGCTCACGTGGACCTCGGGATCGAGTCCGGGCTGCGGTTCGGGGTGGATGGAGTCGGCACCCTCGCCGCTGCGCCGTGGTGCGCGGGAGCGGGCCTCGGCGGCGATCTGCTCGCCGAGTTCCATCAGCGCCTGCATCACGAGCGGGTCGCTGGTGAGGTTGGACAACGCTGAGCGGTCCCAGGTGGTTTCGACGTCGTCGGCCATCAGGTGAGCACCGCCCCGACCATGACCTGCAGCGACAGGACCGCCTCGGGGCCGTCCGGGGAGTTGGAGTAGTCGCCGGTGGCGGACTGGATGCCCATCCACGTCATGCCGCCGGCCATGTCCGGGTTCACAGCCATTGCCGTGGCGATGGTGTCTGCGACCGCCTCCAGGTCGGCTTCGGCGGCTTCGACGTCGGCATCGGGTCGGATCACCCGCGCGTAGACGCCGACGGTGACCGCCTCCGACACCGCCGTACCCAGCTCCGCCGCGAGGTCGGATGTGACGCCACGGGTTCCGCCGAAGTAGATGACCTTCCTGGTGACGTCGCGGGCCGGATAGGAGTAGGCAACCTGCCACCCGTCCAGGGCCCCCGCCGGGGCCGCGAGAGCGGTGAGAGCGTCTCGCAGGGCCCGTTTCGCGGCGTAGGCCATCGTGGACTTCACGGCGCGCTCCCTAGCCGACGGTGGACACGGTCGTGGCGGCCTCGGCCGCGGAGGCTCTTGCGGATCCCACGTCGGCGCCGGTGAGGATGGTCGCGGCACCCAGCGTGCCGGTCGCGGCTGCGGGGCCCTGGTCGGCGCCGGTTCCTGAGCCGGTGCCGTCCACACCCCAGCGGGGGGTGTAGATGCTGGTGGCCGGCGCGTTCAGGGCCAGCCGTCCGACTCCGGTCTGTAGCCGGATGTCGATACCGGTGACGACCGGTCCGGGCAGGACGGCGAGGCCCGCCCGCCCAGCGGCGACGGCGCGTTTGAGGTCGAGGCCGGTCGTGGCGGTGACGAGCAGCACCCGCGTGGTCTGCGGGGCCACCTTGCGACCGGTGGCCGCTGCCCGCAGCGGAATTGCGGTGGTGCCGGACTGGGCCCGGGCGGCCTGTGTGGTCTCGACGCCGACAGTGGTGAGGACCACCGTGGCGGTGGCCGTGGCGGTCGCCCGTTTCGTCGCCGCGCCGGTGGGGCGTGGGGTGACCAGTGCGCGGCCGGCACACCCGATGCTCTTCCGTGCCGCCGCGGCGGCGCTGACGGCAACAGCGCTGGCGCCTGTGCGGGACACCGCCTTGCGGGCGGCCGCGGTGCCGGCGACGGCGATGGTGCAGGTACCGGTCTGCTGCCGGGCGGTGCCGCTGGTTTCCGCGCCGCCGCTGGTCAGTGCGGCCCGGGCGGTGCCGGCCTGCGGCGCCGCCTTCGCGGCCGTCGCAGCCGTTCGCAGCGCCACCTCGGCTGTGCCGGTACGGGATACCAGCTTCGCCGCCGCCGCAGCTGTGCGCGTTGCGAGTTCCGCCGCGCCGGCCTGGCCGTGCGCCGCGAGACCAGCCGTGCGCAGCGCGACCTCGGCGCGGCCCGTTGTCGGCGCGGTTTTCGTCGCGCGGCCCGTGGCCGTCACGGCGAGGGTGGTGGTGCCGGCCTGCGACACCACCTTGACGGCCGTCGCTGCGGCGCGCAGCACCGCCTCGGCCGTGCCGGTCTGGCCGTGTGCAGCCAATGCGGCCGGGCGGAGTGCGGCCTGGGCGCGGCCGGCCACGGATGCGGTCTTCGCTGCCCGGCCCGCGGCGGCCGCCGCGACGGTGGTGGTGCCGGTCTGCTGCCTGGCCGCGGCGGTCGTCTCGGTGCCGGTGGCGGCCAGCGCCAGCCGCCCCACGCCGGCCTGCGGCGCCGCCTTGACCGCGGTGGCGTCCGCACGCACGCACAGCTGCGCTGTGGTTGCCGCGGTCGCCGTCTTGCGGGCCGATCCGGACCCGACGGCCGCGAGAGTGCAGGCCCCCGTCTGGGCGGCCGATTTGACCGCGGACCCGGCCGCGGTCAACCCCAGGGGGGTTGACCCGGTCTCGGCGGACCCGCCACTGACTGCGGCGGGCAGGATCTCGATGTACGCCCAGTTCGCCTCGGTCGACGTGCCGGGCAGGTGGAACCGCAGCAGGTTGGACTGGCTGGAGACGTCATCCGGCACCAGCCGTTTGATCATTCCCCAGCCGATTTGACCGGCGATGGTGCCCAGGCTGGACGCGGCGGCCTGATAGCAGCCCTGACCGGCCTTGGCCGTCCCGACGACCGTCCAGTCGCACATCACCGCGAAGCCCTGGCCGAGGGTGGCGGATGCGGTGTACGTCTGGTCGAGCATCGACACGGACGCCGAGCCCGCCTTGCCGTGGGCACCGACCGGGGTCGAGGAGTCCTGGTTGGTGACCACCAGCACCTGGAGGGCGGCCTGCCGCGTCGGCGACGCGGCATTGTTGTTGACCGTGACACTCATCGGTGCGCCGGTGACGACCGGGGCCGTCCAGATGGCGGCCTGCCCGTTGCGCCCCGCCGCGTCTGCCCGGGACTGCCAGTCGCGCAGGGTGTAGGTGAGCGGCACACCGAGGCTGTCGGTGATCGTGGGTGTGGACGGGTTCACGCCGGCGCCGCTGTTGCCGGCCCACAGCACCAGCAGCATCGACCCGGACGGTGGGCGGAACGTGCTGGTCGCGGTGCCGGTTGCCGTGCCCGCAATGTTCAGGGCCACCTCGGGCGAGGTCTCACTGATCCGCAGGCCGGTGTCCGTCGGCGCCGCATCGGCCGTCCCCGACCAGGGGCTCCACACCCCGTTCGGGGAGATCCCGTCCCCGGGTGGGTGAGACCACACAAACGGTGGCGGGTCCTTCTCCGGCGGGTCACCCACCAGCGGGACCAGCTCCACGTACACCCAGTTCAGAGACACGCTGGAGCTGGGCAGGTTGCTGATGAGGGTGGTGGTGGCGCCGTTGGTGCCGTCCGCCGCGGTGCGCCGCGGGAACGCGTACGAGATCTGCCCGGAGATGCTGCCGGCCGGGTCCTCGGTGCATCCGGTGCCGGCGGTCTGGGTGCCGGTGGTGTCCCAGTCGCAGATCGCCATGAAGCCCTGCGAACTGTCCGCGGTGGCGGTGTAGGACTGCGACACCGTGGTCGTGGAGAAGCCGTTGCCACCGGACCCACCGGTGCCGACGAGGGCGTTGGTGACCACCCAGACGCGCAGCGCCCCATGGGTGGCGGCGGTGGAGTTGTTGGTGACGCTCACCGTCATCGACGCGCCGACGGTGACGGCGGCCGTCCACATGGCGGCCTGGCCGTCGGGGTGGCCGATCGGGTCGTCCTCCGCGCTGCGGTGGTCGACCAGGATGTAGCTGAGGTGGGCGCCGAGGTTGTCGGTGACCGTGGGCATCGGCGGAAGCTCGCCGGTGCCGGAGTTACCCGCCCAGCCGACCACTAGGACAGAGTTGTCCGGTGGGGTGAACGGCGCCGTGGTCGCGGTCGGGTTGCCGGTGACCAGTGAGGGAGATGAGGCGTCGATGTTCACGGCTCAATGCCCTCCCGGGCCGCCAGGTCAGGGATGCGGCATCGCTCCTACGCGACGTTGGTGCCCATGAGGTGTTTCGCGTCGAACCAGAAGTCGTTGGTGCTGGCCTGGGTGTTCACCGCCGTGGAGATCAGCCACAGGTTGTTCATCGCGGTGAACGCGGCCCGCAGCTGTGTGTCCTCGCCGGAGCCGTACCCCAGCGTGCCGGTCATGTAGGACGAGGACAGCAGCGTGGTGTCGTCGAGCTGCTGCGTCTTGAACCGCGCACAGACGAACAGGCTGTTACGCACCGCCACGAGCGCGCCGCCCATGAAGCTGTCGAGTCCGGCCTTGGTGATCGTGTAGCCAACGGACATCGGGGGTCTCCTAGGACCAGATACGCACGGACAGGTCGTTGCAGGTGACGGTGTTCAGCGTGCTGGGCGTGCCCCACTGGGCGCCGACCGTGATCGTTTTGACGATCGTCGTATCGATCGTCACCGTTCTCGCCGCCGCAGTGGTGGGCAGCGCGAAGTCGCTGTACGCGGTCAGCGAGGTGGCGAAATGGCAGTGGCCGGTGCCGACGATCTGGCCGGACGTGCCGGGCAGGCGGACCCGGCCGTGGTAGGTCAGAATCCACGGCACGGCCGTGACGCTGGCCGTGGTGGTGATCGCGCCGGTTGTTGCCAGGGCGACACCTGCTACTCCGCCGTAGTAGAAGCCCAGCAGCAGGGTGGGCGGGCCGGTGGTGGTCGAGAACTGCCCCCACGCCTTCAGTTCGATCTCCACGCCCTGTTCCAGGGTGTACGCGGGCAACTGCTTCTGCGGCAGCGTGGAGATGTCGGTGAGGGTCGTGGTGTTGGCCAGCGCCGCGCCGTCGGTGATGTGGAGCGGCGGCAGGACGGTGGGCCAGTACTGGCGTGCCATGTCACACCGTCCTAGATCGCGCTGGCGTCGAGCGCCAGGGCGCCGATCGCCGCGAACTGCTTCTGCGGTGCGCGGCTGACATCCGTGAGGGTGACGCTCGTGTTGTAGCTGGCGCCGCTGGCCACGTGCAGGGGCGGCTGTGGGGCGGCCCACCATTGCGCTGGCATTTAGACTCCTTGGCGTGCAGTGCGTCCGGACCATGTGGCGTAACGGCGTTGCGGCGAATGGCAGGAAGAAGTTGGGCCGTAAGCGGTCCAGACCGGTGAGCACAAGCCCCGGGCGCACTGCATAGGTCCCACGGCTCAGATCGCGCTGGCGTCGAGGACGAGGGCGCCGATCGCCGCGGTGATCTGCCCCTGACCGGCGAAAACCTCTGGGACGACCTTTAGCAGCACGGCCTACTCCTCATAGACGTAGACGAGTACGCCCCACGAGGACGGAGGGCTGGGCACGTAGCCCTCCACCGTCCAGCCCTCACCCTCGCCATCGACCAGCACCGGGTAGTTGGCCCGGACCGTGATCGCGGTGTTGGTGTTCACGCCAGTGATCACGAAGCCGCCCGCCTTGATCTTCTTGCCGGACGTTGCGGTGACGGTCTTGGCAAACTCATGGTCCGTTGAGGCGTAACTGACCGACTCATATTTCCAGGCCATCTCGGCTTCAACTCCCTTAAGAAGATGCGCTCAATTCGCGAGCCCGCTTCGCGCGCTGGTAGTCACGGGACCGGTTGCGGCTACAGGTGCGGCATGAGCGCCATGAAGTCCCGACAACTATGATGTTGTCGGGAGTGAACTCGTGGCCGCGAATGCAACGGGTCTTCTCGCTATTGGCAGCCTGGAAAGTATTTCCACGGAGTAGGTTCGTCTGACAGGTGACGGGCTCTAGGTGATCCGGCCTTACGCAGCCAGGATTTCGGCACAGATGATCTAGTTGCAAGCCGGTCGGAACCTTACCCACAATCGCTTGATAGAGCCAGCGGTGGGCTAAGACGGTCTTCCCGCCGTACTTGAATCTGCCGTAGCCGCCGCCAGTTACAGCAGCATTCCAGATCCAGCACGAGTCGGTCTTATCTACTTTCGCCAAAAGCGTTGGAGAGCAGCAGCGATCACTTAAGAACTATATCGCAGATGCATCCAGAACGAGCGCGCCGATAGCGGCCGTAATTTGGCCTTGGCCGGCGAATACTTCCGGCACCACTTTTTCAAAATATAGCTCGCCCTGAGTGGTTACCAGGTCGACAGCGGCGCCGCCGGAGGTGAGCGCGAGCTGGAAGGTGTCGGTTGCGGAGCCGACGACGAAATAGCAGCCGCCCTCGGTGACGCCACCGGGGATGGTCTCGCCGACGACGTTGAAGAGGATCACCCGGTCGGTGTTGACGAGCCCGTGTGCGTTCGACGTGATCGTGTTCGCGGTCAGGTCGGCGGCGTCGACGGTCCCGAACCCCTTCTTCGGCGTCGCGCCGCCGAACACGGAGTAGCCGCGGAAGTTGTTCGTGTTGCCCGAGCTGGCGTTCCACAGCGTGAAGAAGCCGTACGTTCCGGCCGGCACGTCGAACGTCAGCGCACCGGTGTTGGAGACCGAGCCGGAGGCCGGGGTGCCCCAGGTCACCGCGATCCGGGCGTAGGCCGGCGACCCACCGGTCGCCTCGGTCGCCGCGGCGTTCGTACCCGTGCCGGGGGTGGTGTCCGTGGGTGGGGCGGTGGTCAGGGTGTTGATCCCGACGTGGGTGATGATGCCGGCGATCCCGCCACCGGTGCCGGACTTCAGGGCCTCGTTCTGGGCAATCGCGTTGAAGGGCACGGACTTCCCCTACTTTCCTGCGTGGTTCACGCGACGACCGGGCGGCGGTCCCGCCGGTAGCGGTGGTAGACGGCGTCGATCTCCTGGTAGCCGGTGTGGTCTTTGTCCGCGACGGCCATGACGGTGGCGTGCAGGGTGCCGGCCTCGTTGCTGTAGGTGGCCAGCCGGTCGGGGATGCCGGAGCGGGGCTCGTTGAGCAGGTGCCGCAGGTGGCTCATCCCGGCGCCCGCGACCCGGCCGGGGGGCCGGTCGAGGCCGTGTTCGTACTCGACGACGATGTTCGACCCGCCGGCCGGCCAGATCGACCCGGTGGGCAGGGTGAGCATCCCCGACTCGGACAGGCCGACCGCGGCGACGGTGGGGGTGGACCAGGCGACCCCGGACACCGTGACGGAGCGGAGCGCGCGCAGCCAGGGCCAGCGCACGCCGATACGGTCGCCGCCGTTGCCGGACAAGGTTTCCCGCCAGTACCGCGGGACGAACGCCTGGCGGCAGATGCGCTCGCAGTCGTCCTCGACCTCGATACGTCTGGCCACGATTGCCGAGGTCGGATAGGTCGTCGTGTTGGCCAGTGACGGGTCACTGGCCCGTGCCTCGGCAATGCCGAAGTGGAAGCCGCCGACGATCTCGACCCGGTCGGTCAGGGTGACGATGCCGCCGCCGAGGGTGCCGGTCCAGGCGACATCAAGCCAGTCGAGGTTCGTCTGGCTTGGCAGGACGAATGAGTAGGTGCCGGTGGCGCCGTGTGTGGCTGCGCCCGAGGTCACCACGGTCCCGTCTGCCGCCCGCGTGACGGCCACGGTTACGGCTCCGCCTGCGTCGGTTGGTGTCTCGTCGACGTAGAAGACCCGGGTCAGGTTTGCTGCTGCGGTGCGGACGACCCGGATCAGGGACACCGGGTGCTCCGCGCCTCGACGAGGGCCTTGACCTTCGCTACGTCGCCGGCGAGACCGGCGCCGCGCCACGCGTCGAACGCCTGCCGGTCGGCCTGGTGCCGTGCTGCGGCGTTCGAGGCCCGGTAGCTGTCGTCCCAGGCCGCCTTGCCCGCAGCGGGGTGAAGGTGCTCGATGACCACGTCGGGCCGGTAGGCGATGCACCCGGCCGCCCGGCCCAACTCCAACACCGCGTTGTCGACGTACATGTGCGCGCAGGTAGGCAGCATCATCCACCCGACCGCGCGGACGAGATCGGCGGACACGACCCAGGCGGTGGGCAGGTCCGGTCCCTGGAGCAGGTCGTTGCCGTAGGCGATCCCAACACCGCCGGGGAGCGTCTCGATTGCCTCGATCAGGGTGCGGTCCCACGCCGTGGTGCGGGGCAGGTGGTCGTCGCCGAGCGAGGCGAGGTAGCGGGGCGGCTCGCCCATCAGCCCGTCGAGTGCTCGCTCTGCGAGGTCGTTGGTCCATGCCGACAGCGACCGCCGGCCGCCTCGGGTACCGACGATCATCTCCGCTCCGGGCAGGCCCCGTAGCGGTGACAGGTAGTCCGACGGGTCGTCGGTGTCGATGCCGGGCCAGATCTCCACCGAGCCGACCGCGGTGCGGTGGACCGAAGTGACCAACTCGGCGAACCGCTCGGGGCGGCCACGGGTCGGGACGATGACGGCCAGGTCAGCCATCGGTCCGTGCCTCGATCTCGCGGATCTCACCGACGCTGAGGCAACCGGCGGGCTTGTACGCGGCGATCTGGTCGGCCGCGAGCACCACGACGTTGACGCCCGGCACGCGTCCATGAAGGCGCGTCTTCAGCTCGTCGGCCTCGGCGAGGGTGGTGTCCCTACCCACCCGAACGATGAGCGTGTCGCCTGGACCAACGACGACGGCTTCGAGGACGACCTGCTCACCCATTCCGCACCCACCAGCCGGCCGGGTTCGAGCTGACCGGGTCGATCCGTTCGATGGCGAGGTCGCGGGACCAGTCCGGGTTGTCGACCAGCATCTTGGCGATGGCGTCCAGCGCGGTGCCGTCGAGGTGGCCCATGCCGTGTTGCTGCCGGATTTCGGCGCCGTAGCCGAAGATCGCGTCCTCGACGACGAGGTAGCAGCCGGGGGTGACGAGTGGCCCGTACAACTCGATCTCGCGGGCGACGTGCGGGGCGCTGTGCTCGGAGTCAAGCACGACCATGCAGCGGCGGTCGCCGACGCGGTCCTCGACCGCTCCGACGATGGCGGGGTCGGTGCTGCTGCCGAGCAAGTGCAGGATCGTCGGCGAGCCGGGCGGCGGTTGCTGGAGTGCGCCGTGGTCGACGTCGATGGTGATGACCTCGGCGCCTGATTCCTGGGCCAGCCATAGGGCGGAGGCACCGGTGTGGGTGCCGCACTCGACGATGACCTCGGGCCGGGTCGCGGCGATGATCTGCCGGTACCGGTCCAGGTCGGGTTGGAGTTTCAGCATGCCGCCGCGGTCATGTTCGTGGCGGGCGAGCGCGCCGAAGCTCTTCTCCAGGTCGATGACCACGGTGAGGTCGGGGTAGGGCGTTAGCTGGACGGCCTGCTGGAGGATGTAGTCCATTTCGCCGAGCCAGACCTCTTTGTGGTGGGTGGTCTGGACACCGGTGTGGACGACGGGGACGATGCCGGCCTTGAGGAGCCGGCCGCAGAATGCGATGTCCTCGCCGACGATGTCACCGGCCCGGTCGTAGACCATGTCGTACCAGTGGTCGCCGTGCTCGGCGCGCAGCTTCTCCAGCACGGAGCGGTGGATGAGGATGAACGCCCCGCCGGTGGCGGCGACCTGCGTGATCGTGTCCGGTTCGTAGTCGCCGTAGTAGCAGAACGACGGCTCCCCGGATTCCTTCTGAGTGCCGATCTTGTACATGGTGGGGACGATGGTTCGCCGCCACCCGCCCATGCCGTCGTAGGCGGCTTCCATGAACGCGAAGCACAACCCGCCGACGACGGGGCGTTCGACCGGGTCGGCGGCGGCGAGGAGCCGGTGGACCGCGTCGGGTTCGAACCCCATGTCCGTGTCGACCCACATGAGCCACTCGTGGTCGGTCTTGTCGAGGAACAGCCGGGCCCCGTAGTTGCGGGTGTGGGCGACCATGCCGGCGCCGCAGCGCAGGTTGAGCGGCTTACGGGCGATCCGCCCGAGGGTGAGGTCGTGTTCCCACATGCGGCGCATCGACTCGGCCCAGGAGTGTGAGACCTGCTCACGATGCAGGTAGGCGATCTGCACGATGCCGTCGAGGTTGGTCACCGGGCGCCGGGCCTGGCCTGCGGTGCGTTCGAACCGCTGGTAGATGCCCAGCCGCACGCACCAGGCGCGGGCTTCGCAGTCGGGTGCGCATTCGTCGATGGAGCAGCCAATGGCCACACAGGCAGGCCCTTTCTGGGTTGGGGGAGAGTCCCGGGGCCCGTTCCGCGGCGTTCGGGACTCTCCCCCGGCGCCGCGGAACGGACGTTGAGGTCAGCTACCGGAGTAGGTGATCTTCGTGACGGCCTTGGGGCGGCGGCCGAAGGTGACGGCCTCGTAGCCCCACACGCCGATCCGGATCAGCGCGGGGCCGGCGGGCTGCTCGAAGGAGAACTCCATCGGCGGGCTGACGGAGAACAGGTGCTCCTGCGAGTTGAGGATGAACCCGGTCGACGCCGCCACGGTCGGGGAGGTGACCGCGAGGAGGTTCTCCAGGGTGCCCTGCACCGGGGACCGGAACCCGTTCTTGGCCGAGCCCTCACCGACGGCGTTCTGCGGCTGGTATGCCTGCGCCAGGATCAGCGGCCGGCCGACGGTGTCCTGGAACTTCAGGTACGTGGTCCACCGCGAGGTGCGGCCGACGAACACGTCCGCGTCGCCGGCGGGGGCATCGGAGATCGCGGCGATGCCGTCGAGGAGCCCGGCCCGTTGGTTGAGGATGTCGGTCGTGGTGGCTGCGCCGGCGGAGACGGTGACAGTGTTGACGCCGGACTGGCCGTTGAGGGCGGCGATGACTTCCAGCTCGACGTTGTCGTAGAAGTCGCCGATCATGTCGCCCCAGATCACGGCGTCGACCGCGGGGTTGCTCGCTTCGAGCATCTGCCGGGACACCTCGCTGTACCCCATGATCGCCTTGGGGGTGACGGTGAGGACCGTGTACTGCGGGTCGGTCTCGGTGGTGTTCACACCTTCCGCGACCGAGCTGGTCTTGGCGACCGTGCCGGCGACCGGGATCGACCACGGGAACGGACCCGACCACGGCACCTGCCGCAGCAGGGTCGCCAGCCGTAGCCGTCGGTGCATGACCGGGGCGAACTGCTCGGCCAGCCACACCGGGGGGACGAGGCCGGCGCCGAAGGTGGTCGCACCGGCGCCGAGGACGTCACGCAGGTGGGTGTCGTCCCGCAACGCGTTGGAGTGCTTCACGAGGCGTTCGGCGGCGGCGGTGTCACCCATCTTCATGGCGCGGAACTGGTCGCCGATGTAGGAGTGCTGGGAGCCGCGCAGGTAGAAGCCGGGGTCGCGGTCCTGGGTGCGGGCGCCGCCGAGTTTGACGGGCCGGCCGGCGGAACGCAGCTGCGCAGCGTCGCCTTCGTCCTCACCCTCGGCTGGGTCTTCGGTGTGGGCGACGGCGCTGGCGATGTCGGCCTGCATCTTCGCCACCTTGGCGTTACGCAGTTCGACCTCGGTGAGCTGTTCGATCTGGGTGAACAGCTGCTGTGCCTTTTCGCCCTGCTCGACGACGGAGCGCAGTTCGTCCTCGGTGAGGTCACGCTTGGCGTCGGTGGCGCGGTGCTGGAGGCCGTCGATGTTCTTGCGGAGCGTGTCGTACTGCTCCCGCAGGGCCTTCAGGTAGACGTTTTCTGCCACGGTCGTTTCTCCTGGTCACGGGGCGGAATGGGGGAAGCTCCGCGAGTGACCGGGGTGCCCGTATCGCCTCAGGGGTGCCGGCGTCAGTGAGCGGCCGGGGTGCCTGGCGAGGGACGAGGGTGCCGGTGTCGAGCCGGGGGTTAGCGGTTGGCCTGCGGGAGCTGGAGGCCGAGTTGTAGGGCGCGGATCTCCAGGTCGTGGTTGGGTGCCTCGGGCAGGCCGAGGAGGTACTGCTCGGCCTGGGCGCGTAGCGCCGCGTTGATCGGGGAGTCGTCGCGGGGGCGGGCGCTGCGGATGCCCGCGGCCGCGGCGAGTTCGCCGTACGCGCCTTCCATGACGACCGCCACTTCGCGCAGGTCGGCGGTGACCCGTTCGGTGATGCCGCCGGACAGGCGCCGGTTCTGCCGTTCCCGGAACGCGATGGACAGCTGGTCGAGGGCGCCGTCGCGGACCAGTTCGAGGGTTTCCTCACCGACCGGGGTTTTCGACGTCTTCAGCTCGACGTACAGGCCGGCGGCGTCGTCGCGGAGCAGGGTGGCGGCGCCGATCAACGTTCCTCCGATGAGGGCGTGTTCGCGGCTGAACTTGACCCGGGACGGCTCGCGGAGTTGGTGGTTGAACGCGCCCCGGGCGAACTGTTCGACGAGGGTGTCGTCGATGCGGACGGCCCGCTGGTAGGGCACGGCGATCCCGTACACGGTTCGGCCGTCGCCGCCGTTACGGACGGACAGGTCGGGGTGGAAGGACCTGTACTGCATCTCGGCCATCAGCGACGCGTCCCGTCCGCCTTGTAGTGCAGGGCGTGGTAGGAGCAGACCTTGCCGTTGACGGCGCGGCCGACGTGCATGCCCCGGCCGCCGTTGACGACGCAGTCGCTGACAACCGGCTCGCGCCCGTCCGGCGCCGTAGCACCCGTGTCGTCGGCCGGTGGGGTGTCGGTCGGCTGCTCGGTCTTCGGCGCGCGCGCCGAGGTGTCGGCTCGGGTGTCGGTCGCCTTGCTCGTGCTCGCGGCCATGGTGTCCGGTCCTTTCAGCCCGTTCGAGCGGGGTTCTGCCCGATGCCTGCGGGGTTCGGGCTGTATTCGTCGGTCATGGCGGGCTTTTCGGGCAGAGGTGGGCGGTGTTCGAGTTCCCGGACCTCGTCCACGGTGAGGAACTGGTTGGTCAGGGCGATGGCGTGGGCCTGGTAACGGGTGAGGGTGTCCGCGCGTAGGACGGCGTCGGTGTTGGCCCGCACGCAGGTGCCCCGGGGGAAGGCGAGCCCGAGGGTGTGCTCGAACCGGACCAGATGACCGCCGAGGGAGAACTTGAGCAGGTTCACGGCGTCCTGCTCGATGTTGCTGTACTGCCGGGCGGAGTTCATGCCGCCGAGCCACCCGACCGGGAGCCCGAACACGAGTTCGAGTTCGTTGATGGTCATCTTGCGGGCGTCGACGAGTTGCAGCTGCTCCGGATTCCACGACAGCGGCTCGAAGCTCGTCGTCGAGTTCAGGACCGCGACGGTGCGGGTGCGCTGGTTCGCCAGCCACTGCGCTTTGAGGTCGAGCGCCTCAGCCTCGGTGAGGTCCGGGTTCTCGCTCTTGAGGACACCGGTCGGCACGCCGTGGGTCGACAGTGACGCCGCCTGGGTCTGCTGGTCGCGGGCGAGCTGGAACGTCGCGAGGTGGTTTTCGAGGACACCTTGCCCCCGGACCGCCCCGGGCTCGCACGGCCCCTTGATGTGGATCACGTTCTGGCTACCGAGCCGCATCGACCCGATCGAGTACTCCAGCGACCCCACGGGCAGCGGGGAGTCCATGAAGGGGGTGACCCGGCGGACCCCGACCGACGTGGCCGGCACCGGGATGGCCGCGGTGGGCCAGCCGGCGTAGTTGCGGGCTGCGACGACGCCGATGGCGTTGCCGTGCCAGATGAGGTCCAGCCCCCACGACGAGAAGGTGGTCATCCGGGTGTCCGGCGGGGCGGGCTGTTCCAGCAGCGGCGGGGTCGGGTAGATCCGCTCCTCGGGCTCCCCCGCGTACTCGCGGTACGCGTTCCACGGCACCTGCCCGAGCAGGTCGGAGAGCAGGACCGCGGCCCGCCACGCCCCGGGGATGCCCATCGCTCCGCGGTAGGTGCCGGAGGTGATGAAGTCGGGGGCGATGTTGTCGACGACGACGTAGCTCTGGGAGGTACCGGTCACCGTGTCCGTCGCGGTGTACCGCGTGGACCGGGTCGACGCGGATCGGGTGAACAGCCGCCCCAGGCCCATGTCAGATCTTGCCGGCCTCGCGGAGCATGCCGACCACGACGAGCGTGACCCCACCGACCATGAGGGTGACGGCGAGGCCCCATTGCAGGTAGATGCCGGTGCCGGTGCCGGCGGCGCCGCCGAGTTGGGCCAGCAGCGGCCAGGACGGCAGGGCGGGGAACCGCAGGCCCCGGACGCGTGGCTTGGCGGGGAGTCGTGCCGCAGCCTCGAACGTCTCGTAGGTGGTCACGTCTCTCCTCGCGGTCAGTAGACCTTGGACCTCGGCATAGTCATGTTTCTCAGTCCGTACAGGGCCGCGGTCGCACCACCGAGAGGCGCGTGGTTCAGCGAGGCTTTCCGGTCCCATGCCCTCGCGTCCCCGACCGGGCGCGCCACACCGCCGGACACCCCGCCGTTGAGCGACGCCTGATTGCCGTGCCGCAGGTCCCGTTTCTCGACGACCGGGCCGGCGACCGAGTCGAAGAAATCCCCGAACGCCTTCGCCTGATCGACGGCCGACATCTTCACGAACGGGATGCCGGCATCCTCGAAGTCCTTGTGCAGCGATCCGGCCGGCCCCTCGGGGATCACGAGCACCGATCCGGGCCACGCTTCGAGCAGTGCCTTGCCGCGGGCAAGGCACCACGCGGTGCCGGGCCGGTGGTCCACGCCCGAGTCATCCTGGGTGATCTCGGCCTGCCGCAACCCGTCGGCCCGTCGCCAGGCCACCCCGAACGCTGCGGCGGAGCGGTCCCATTCGACTTCGAGGCCGAACGCGACCGGCCCGGTCGGTGGTGGGGCCACGTCGGACGCGGCTTCCCACTCGGCCTTGCCGATCACCGTCCACGTGCCCACCTCCAGGCTGGGAACGTGCTGGCAGAGGCATTCGGTCCGGAAGACCGGCTGCGGGTCGGTGGCCAGCGCTGATGCGAGCCCTTCCTCGGTCACCGTGTAGCCGAGGGACGGGTTGGCCATGGCCCACGCCCGACGGTCCTGTAGCCGGCAGTCAGCGAGGTGGGGCTCGCCCGGTCCGCAGTCGCAGGTGCAGCACACGTCATCCGGGGCGGACCATTCGAACAGGCCCAGGCCCGGGTCGGCCACTTCGGGGTTGGCCACGGCCATCCGGCCCTTGGCCTGTAGGTCGTTCAGCACGACCGACTTGTCGTCGCCGGCGTTGCTGAAGGCGTACACCTGCGGGTTGCGGCGGGCCATCGTGGTCTTGGTGACCGCGGCCCACGATTCCCACGTCTGGTGTTCGCGCAGCTCGTCGAGGTTGACGTCGTCGCCGGACAGGCCACGGCCGCCCTTGCGGCTCGCTGCGGCGATCTTCCACCGCGAGCCGTTGATCAGGCGCAACGCCTTCTTCCCGTTCGTCCGGTCGACGTGGGCGACCTCGGCGTTCATCTCCGGGACGCTCTCCACGATCTCGACGGCCTTGTCCCAGGACTCCTCGGAGATGTCCAGGTTCTGCGCCGTCCCGATGATCATCGGGACGCGGAGCACGAACATCTTCCACAGGTTCTTGACCTCGACGAGGGTCGTCTTGCCGTTCTGACGAGCTACGAGGATCAGCACGGTGCGGTACCGGAACCGCCCGTCCGGGCGCAGCTCCAACGCGTGGATGAGGAGCCAACGTTGCCACGGGAGCAACTCGATCCCGATCACATCGCGGGCGAAGTCGACCGCCGAGTAGCCGAGCGAGGTCGCCCGGGTCAGCGCACACCCACAGCCGCACGGACCTGGGCTTCCCTTCACCAGGGGCGGCGTCCAGATCCTAGGTGTCGTGCTGCCCAGCAGCGTTGGCGTCGGCGCGTAGCTGAGCAAGCCGGCCTCCGATCGGCTTGTCCGGTTTCAGGGCCGCCCGGGATGCCGGCGCACCACCCAGGTCGCGGAGAACACCCTGGAGTTGGGGTCCCAGCCAACCGACGGTCTTCGTGACGTCGCACATGGCTTCGAGCTTCTGGAGCCGCTTGTACGCGCCCAGGTCACCGGCGAGATCGCGGCATGCGTCGGCCAGTTCCTCGGCACGGTCCAGCGCCTTCTCGATCTCCTCGGCCTGCCGCAGCGCCAACGCCCTCATCGCCTGATCGCTCGGCTTCAGCCAGTCCATCGCATCGACAGCCGCGCGTACCGCATCGCGCAGGTCCGGGGCACGTTCCCGTGCCGGGGTGGCGGGGACGGCCGCGAGTTTACGGCGAGGCGGCACCGGCCCTCCTCGGCTGATTACAATTAGTGATGTGGACCGAAGGGCCAGTGGGAAGCCACCAGCGTAGGCTGATTACGTTATGCTACTTTGCTCGGTTGCGTTGCGTTAGCTACAGCGCTGGATGGGCACCGCAGCGCTGGAGGGAGGCACCGCCGGTCACTCGACCAGTCTCCCGCCGGGCAAGTCACCGCAAGGCCCTGACCTGCATAAACACTGGGTCGCACCTGTTCAGATGGGGGGTACGGGGGGTCCCGGGGGGAGAGGGCAAGGGGCCGG
>Ga0163163_10001091_pt1 | contig 23041 bp, 15 predicted proteins | sample S65metaG_FD_119766 | JGI IMG/M metagenome (GOLD analysis project Ga0163163, IMG submission 119766) | Switchgrass rhizosphere microbial communities from Kellogg Biological Station, Michigan, USA - S6-5 metaG | ecosystem: Host-associated > Plants > Roots > Rhizosphere > Soil | place: USA...
GATGCGCGCGATTCCACCCCGCTGACGTTTTGGCCTCTGCCGCTGTCGGCGCCGGTGTTGCCGCTTGGGTCGCGCGCCCCCTCCGTCACCGAGACGGTGCGCGGCACGTCCGAGCCTTCCGGCCGGCGCCAGGACGTGCTGCAAGCTCAGAGCCGCGAAGCGCTCTCCAAGGACGTTGCGGAACAGCTCGACGCGATCGAGGCCGAGCGAGCCCGAAGCGGTGAACGGTCTCCCGAGCTGATCGCCCTGCTTGCATCGCTCGCGTCGTCGTACGAGCAACTCGGCGATTACAGGTCGGCCGACGCCGCGCTCGAGCAGGCGATCGACCTAGCCCGGGTGAACTTCGGGCTCCATTCCCTCGAGCAGGCCGATGTCGTCGCGTCGCTCGTGGCGACTCGGCAGACGAGCGGAGATTTCGGCGGCGCCGCCGAGAAGCGGCGCTATCTGCGCGAGCTCGTGAGCAGAAATTTCTATGATCCGCGCGTCGTCGGGATCTTGACCGAGATTGCCGAGCAAGAAATGGACAACGCGCGCCAGCTCGTCGGCGTGCCGGCCCCGTTCCCGATCGGCTTTTCCGCGGTAGCCGCCGACCCGCTGGGGATTGGCCCGCCGACGCCTTCACTCGTCGCGTTGCACGCCGCGCAGTCCGACTATGTGGCCGCGATCCAGGCGGCGGTGAGAACGCATACCGGCAACACCGTGGATGTGTTCGCGCTCGAGGACGCGTTGTCGAACACCGTGTACTTCGAGCTCGCGCATCCCGAGATACTGGGTGCGGCGGGCGGGCACAGCCCGGGCCGTGGAATGGGACCGGCGTCGTGGTATCCGACGTTGGGCTTCAAGGGCGGGCTGATCCTGCGCCACAAGGCTCTCGACAGCATGAGCTTTCGGCGCTCGCCCGTGGACGTCGCATTGGATCTCCTTGCGCTCGCCGATTGGTATCTGGTGTTCGGATCCTATGAGGGCGTAACCGCCGGCGGCACCAAATCGTATGGGCCGGCGTTGGACACCTATCGGATGGCGCGCGACTTGCTCGTCAAGAGCGACGTCGCCCCGGAGCAAATCGACGAGATCCTCTCGCCCGAGATTCCGCCGGCCGTGCCCGTTCTCCCGGAAACCATCGCGGGCGGGGTCGAGGATCGGATTGCACGCGGATACGTCGACGCTTCGGTCGAGATCACGCGCTTCGGCGACGTCAAACGCGTGGTAATCCTCGGACGCTCGCCCGGTGTCACGAAAGACGTCGAGCAAGATCTGCGGCACTACGTCTCTTCGCGGACGTATCGCCCGCGCTTCGTAAACGGGGAACAGCCACGCTTCGACCGTTTCGCCGCGCGGTTCTACTTCGACTAGCGGTTTGCCCCGGCCGCGCAGGCGCTTCTCGGTGCGTCGCCGATTGCGCGGCCGCTCGGCTCAGCGCTGCTGAGGCCCGAGCAGGTCCTTGTAGTCTTTGTTGTTCTCGGCGCAGACGTATTCGCCGATCTCCCACTCGGGGTGCAGCGCGAGATTGCCCACGTACTTCACGGGTTGAGCGAACACGCTCGGATCCTCGGCGGTCGCCTCATAGGCGATCGCGCCGTACGAGGTGCGCCGGTAGCGCTCGACGACGTGCAGGCTTTCCGTGTGATTGAAGCCCGCGAGAATTGTTTTGTCGTTGAAGCCGACGACGTCGACCACGAGCGTGTCGCCGTCCCAGTGGGCGACCGAGTTGCCGAGCCAGGTCGCGTCGATGTCTTCGGGATGCGCGGCGCGGATTGGAATGATCCGGAAGATGTTGAACGCCTCATAAAGGATCACGACGAGGTCCGGCTTCGCGACGATCTGGAGCGGATAAGGCGCAAGCGTCACGCCCGGGACGCCGGACGGCAAGCACTGCGCACCTTGGCCGAGATCCTCGGGACGCGCGGGCACCCGATAGCTCTCGGCGCCCGGCTTGGGCGTAGGCGCCGCCGCGAGCTTGATGTCGCGGCCGCCGAGATAAACACCCGACAGGTCGGGATGACCGTCGGCGAGCTTCGGCACGACCTGCTCGGACCCTGCGGTGGCATTGCCGGTCTTCGCGACCGTGCCTTTCACCGTGACGGTCGTCGACGCGCTCTTCGTGCCGCCCGACCCCGTGACCGTGAGCGTGTAGGTCGTCGTCGCGGCCGGCGCGAACGTGCGGCTGCCGCGTGTCGCGACCGATCCGATCGCCGGCGCGATCGACAGCGAGAACGCATTCAGCGCTTCCCAGCGCAGAGTTATGGACTCGCCAGGGTTGATCGTCGCGGGCGCAGCCTCGAAGCGCACGATCTCGGCGGGCGGGCCGGCTGGGGCCTTGCCCGGGAAGCCGGCCGGCGGCGGCGCCTGAGCCAAAGCAACACTCGAGATAAAGGATGCACAGACAACGAGTTGCGCGTTAAATCTCGAGCGCATTCGAATTGGCCGCCGTGGCCTCAAACGCGCGACCAAACACGCAACTGCGTGCCGTCCTTGAGCTCGACGATGGCGCCCCGCATCGTCTTCGCGCCCGAGCGCGCGGGCGCGCCGGTGCAGACGATCGTGTCGCCGACGTTGACGGTCTCCTTCGACCAGCCATAGCGCCGCAGCAGCACCGGCGGGTCGAGCTCCATCGACCATTCGACGCTCGCGCCGCTCTCGTCGGCCGCGAAGTAGACGAAGACGTGCGGGCTCGTCCACTCGATTTTCGTGACGACGCCCTTGACCGTCGTGAGGTTGTCCGTGTCGTAGAGCGCAACGGAGTGATGCGCGAGCGCGGGCGCGGCGGGGACCGCCAAGAAACCGGCGGCGAGAAGACAGGCTGCGAGCGCGCGGGACCGGCGGACCATCGGCGTTTCCTCCGGACGCGAATTATACATGCGAGGCGTTTTGCCTCGGGGCCGCGGCTGCGAGAGGATGCCACCGTCTCGTCCACCGTCCGGTGCCCTCGATGCTCGACCTCGACGCCTACTTTCGCCGCATCGGCTACGCCGGCGACCGCACGCCGACGCTCGCGACGCTCGCCGCTTTGCACGAGCTGCACCCGACGGCGATCCCGTTCGAGAACCTCGACACGCTGCGCGGCGCGCCGATCCGGCTCGACGTCGACTCGCTGCAGCGCAAGCTCGTGCTCCAGCGCCGCGGCGGCTACTGCTTCGAGCAGAACCTGCTGTTCACGCACGTGCTGACCGCGCTCGGGTTTCGCGTGACCGGGCTGTCCGCGCGCGTGCTTTGGGAGCGCGCCGATGACGCGCCGCGGCCTCGCACGCACATGGCGTTGCTCGTGCCCGTCGACGGCGACTCTTATGTCTGCGACGTGGGTTTCGGCGGCCTCACGATGACCGGCCCGTTGCGCGTCGCGACCGACGCCGAGCAGCCGACGCCGCACGAGACGTTCCGGTTGGCGCGCGCCGGCGGCGAGTACACGCCGCAAGCTTGCGTGCGCGGCGACTGGCGCTCGCTCTACAGCTTCGATCTTCAGCAGCAGCTTCAGACCGACATCGAGGTGCTGAACTTCTTCGTCGCCGAGCACCCAGACTCGCCGTTCAAGAGCCGGTTGATGGCTGCACGGCGCGACGGTAACCGCACGCTGAAGCTCCGCGACGCGGAGCTCACGATCCAGCATCGCGACGGCGTCCGCCAGCAGCGCGTGCTGGGTAGCGTGCGCGAGCTGCGCCGCGTGCTCGGCGAGCTCTTCCAGATCGACGCGCCGGCCGACGCGGCGCTCGACGCGGCGCTGACGAGGCTCATTGGCTGAGGTCGGTTGAGCTCAGGCCGCGTCGGGGCGACGCAGCCGGTGCGAGAAGTACCGTGTCTGCCCGGCCTCGAACCGCCGGTAGGCGCGATAGCCGACGACGCCGCCCCAGTCCTTGTATTGCTCCCGGAGCGAGCGGTCCTCCAGCGCGTCGAAAATGGCCTCGCGTCGCTGGCTGTCCCGCCGCAGGGCCCGCAAGACGTTCGTCGTGATCTCGCGGCGCTCGAGCAGGTCGAACCCCGCCGCGAGCAAGTCCTCGCTGCAGTCGTCGTCGGCCCAGCAGCCGTCCGTATACAAGAAATGCCCGCCCGGGCGCAGCACGCGAAACGCCTCCGCGAAGAAGCGCGTGCGGTCATCGTAGAGATGCGACGATTCGATGTTCAGCACGACGTCGAACGAGGCGTCCGCGAAGTCGAGCCGCTCCGCGTTGCCGACGCGAAATTCGAGGGCGCTTCCGACCCGATCGCGAGCGAGGCGCACGTTCTCGCTGCTCATGTCGACGCCGACGAGGCGATTCGGCTGATAGGTGCGCGCGACGAATGACGCGCCGCCGCCGCGGCCGCAGCTGACCTCGAGCACCTCGGTCGCCGCGAGCGGCGTGCCGCGCAGCGTGTGCTCGTAGAGCCGTAAGCAATAGAACTCGGGCTCGTCGCGTGACAGCACGCTGTCCTCGGGCTCGCTGCTGAAGCCGTAGTTCAAGACCGTGAACGTTGGGACGGTCCGCGCGGCGCGGTCGTAATACGCGCCATGAGCTGCGCTTTTGGTGGTCGGCTGCACAGATCCTCCCCCGAGAAGGTCTGAGGTTGTTGTTCTTCTTGTCCGGGCGAGTGTGTGCGGCCTGCCCGGTACGTCGACCTTCTAGACGCTGGCTCGCACGCTGTCAAGCACACGACACAAGCGGCGTGGCGCGCGAGGACTACCGCGCTCCCGTCGCTATACTGGCGGTCACGACGGCGAAGCGCCGATCACGCATGAGAACGACGAGCAGGCGAGGGGGAGCAGAATGATGGGGCATCGACGCGGCCTACCGGTCGCAGCGCGCGAACCGAAGCCGCGCCGCGGCCGAGCGCGGCTCGGGCAAATGTTGCACGCGGTCGCACTGCTCGCTTTCCTCGCGTCGGGCGCCGTTCTCGCTCAGCGGGGCAAAGTCGACGCGTTCGCTCCCGCACAGCTCGTCGCGCCGCCGGGCGACGCTTGGCGAACCAACGGCGGCAACCTATACAACCAACGGTACTCCGCGACGCGCGCGCTCGACCCGAGCAACGTCAGTGGGCTCAAGGGCGTCTGGCGCACCCACCTGCGCGGCTCCGGGCTCGCTCCGCAGTACTCTGGCGAGGCGCAACCGCTCGTGCACGACGGCCAGATCTTCGTGATCACCGGTGCCGACGACGTGTTCGCGCTCAGCATCGACACGGGCGAGATTCTCTGGCAGCACGCGGCCGAGCTCGATCCCAAGATCGCGAGCATCTGCTGCGGTTGGACGAGCCGCGGTGTCGGTCTCGGCGCCGGCAAGGTGTTCGTTGGCCAGCTCGACGGCAAGTTGCTCGCGCTCGATGAAAAGACCGGCAAGCCGATCTGGTCGGTTCAGGCCGAGCGCTGGGAGCAGGGCTTCTCGATCACGAACGCGCCGCTGTACTACGACGGGCTCGTGATCACGGGGTTCTCTGGCGCCGAGATCGGCGTGCGCGGACGTGTGAAGGCATTCGACGCGAAGACCGGCAAGCTGGTCTGGACGTTCTACACGGTCCCAGCCCCGGGCGAGCGCGGCCACGAGACGTGGCCGAAGGACAGCGAGGTCTGGAAGCACGGCGGCGCTACGGTTTGGCAGACGCCGGCGGTCGATCCCGAGCTCGGCCTTCTCTACTTTTCCACGGGCAATCCGGGGCCCGACTTCAACGGCGCCGTGCGCGCGGGCGACAACTTGTATTCCGATTCGATCGTCGCGCTCGACGCGAAGACGGGTAAATACCGCTGGCACTTCCAGCAAGTGCATCACGACCTCTGGGACTACGATGCGCCGAACCCGGTCGTGCTGTTCGACGTTCAGATCGGCGGCGTCAGTCGCAAGGCGCTCGCCGAAGTCGGCAAGACGGGCTGGGCCTACATCCTCGACCGCACGACCGGCGAGCCGCTGATCGGGATCGACGAGAAGCCCGTGCCGCAGGAGCCGCGCCAGGCGACGGCAGCCACGCAGCCCTATCCGCGCGGCGACGCGATCGTGCCGCAGCACGTCGACATCCCGCCCGAGGGCTACAAGCTCGTCAACGAGGGGCGGATCTTCACGCCGTTCGTCGGCGCGGACGGCATGATCGTGAACCCGAGCCTCTATGGCGGCGCAAACTGGCCGCCGAGCTCCTACGATCCCTCGCGGCGCCTGCTGTTCGTCTGCGCGTCGTCGGTCGTCGGCAACTTCGTCGGCGGCGACCGCGACTTCGAGATTCCGCGCGACGGCGCGCACTACGAGGGCGGCGTCGTCGGCTTTGCGGCGCTGCCGCGCTCGGGCATCTTCGCGGCGCTCGACGTGACAACGAATCGCCTCGCCTGGCAATACCGCTGGACCGATCAGTGCTACAGCGGCTCGGTGGCGACGGCGGGCGGGCTCGTGTTCGTCGGCCGCAACGACGGCCGGCTCACCGCGCTCGAGTCGGCGACCGGCGCGCAGCGCTGGGAGTTTCAGACGGGGGCCGGCATGAACTCGCCCGTAACGGTGTTCGAGCGCGGGGGCAAGCCCTACGTCGTCGCGTATTCGGCCGGCAGCCTGCTCGTCGGCACCGCGCACGGCGACAGCGTTTGGATGTTCGGCCTCGAAGGCACGCTGCCCCCCACGACGCCGCGCGATTCCGAGCGTCCGACGACGTCAGCCGTGGCGCCGGCGCCGTCGTCTGGCTCGGCTCCGGTGCAGCCGGTGCTCGCGACGAACGGTCACGAGGTGTACGCGCAGATCTGCGTCGCGTGCCACGGCGAGGACGGCAAGGGCGGGCACGGCGGCGGCATGCCGCTCACGTCGGTGCCGACCGTCGACTTCGCCGTCGAGACCATAAGCTACGGGCGTAATAACATGCCGGCATTCGGCTCATCGCTGAGCGCAGCGCAGATCCGCGCTGTCAGCGAGTATGTCGTCGCGGAGATCGCGAGATCCAAATGACCTTGGGCCAAATGACCTTGGGCGGAATGACCTTGGGCCAAATGACTGCAGGGATCTTCAGATGATCATCGACTGCCACGGCCACTACACGACGGCGCCGAAGGCGCTCGGCGACTATCGCGACCAGCAAAAGGCGGACTTGAAGAAGAATCCGCAGCATCAGGCCGTCAAAGGAGAGATCAAGATCAGCGACGACCAGCTGCGCGAGAGCGTCGAAGGCGCGCAGCTGAAGCTGCAGCGCGAACGCGGCACGGACGTCACGATCTTCAGCCCGCGAGCGAGCTGGATGGGCCACCATCTCGGCAACGCGTCGACGAGCAAAGCGTGGACGGAGCACTGCAACGATCTGATCTTCAGGCTCACGAAGCTCTATCCGAAAAACTTCGTCGGTGTCGCGCAGCTGCCGCAGTCGCCGGGCGTTGCGATCGACCAATCGGTGCGCGAGCTCGTGCGCTGTGTCGAGGAGCTCGGCTTCGTCGGCTGCAACTTGAACCCCGACACGAGCGGCGGCTTCTTCAACGGCCCGAGCCTCACCGATCGGTATTGGTATCCGCTCTACGAGAAGATGGTCGAGCTCGGCGTGCCGGCGATGGTGCACGTGAGCGAGGCGTGCAACACGCCGTATTTCCAAACGACGGGGTCGTACTACCTCGCGGCCGATACGGTCGCGTTCATGCAGCTCATGACTTCCGATCTCTTCAAGGATTTCCCAGAGCTCAAGCTCATCATCCCGCACGGCGGCGGCGCCGTGCCGTTTCACTGGGGCCGATTCCGCGGACTCGCGGACATGCTGAAGCGTCCGCCGCTCAAGGAATCGGTGCTGAACAACGTCTACTTCGACACCTGCGTCTATCACCAGCCCGGCATCGACTTGCTGCTCGACGTCATTCCGGTCGACAACATTTTGTTCGCGTCGGAGATGGTCGGCGCGGTGCGCGGCGTCGACCCGGAGACGGGGCACTACTTCGACGACACGAAGCGCTACATCGACGGCAACAAGAAGCTCACGGCCGCGGAGCGCGCGAAGATTTTCGAGGGCAACGCGCGCAAAGTCTTCAAGCGCTTCCCGACGACACTCTGACCGGGGATCGACTCGCGATGAGCGACAACCGCCCGAGCCCGCCCGCTCGCGACGTGCGTCGGCGGGGGCGACGCGGAGCGGCCGTGGTCGTCGCGCTCGCCTGGTTCGCGTGCGGTTTCGCGCTCGCGCAGCCGGCGTCGGACCCGGCGCGCATCGTCGCGATGTCGGATGTGCATGGGGCGTATGACGCGTTCGTCGGATTGCTCCGCGCCGCGAAGGTCGTCGACGACAAGACCGCATGGAGCGGCGGCCGCGCGACTCTGGTCGTCGTCGGCGACACCCTCGACCGCGGCAACGGCTCCCGCCGCGTGCTCGAGCTCCTGATGCGCCTCGAGACCGAAGCACGGGCGGCCGGCGGCCGCGCGCAGCTCGTGCTCGGCAATCACGAGGTCATGAACCTCACGGGCGCGCTCGATTACGTGACGGCCGAGGACTATGCAGCCTACGCGGCCGACGAGACCGCGGCCGAGCGCGAGGCGGCGCTCGGGCGCTTCCGCTCGGCGCGCGCGGCTACCGGCGGCGACGCCGCCGCGGTCGCGGCCGAATTCGCGCGCCGCTATCCGCCCGGGTTTTTCGCTCAGCGCGCCGCGTTCGCGAGCAACGGGAAGCTCGGCGCGTGGCTGTTGCGCCAGCCCGTGCTGCTCGTGCTCGGCGACACCGCGTTCGTGCACGGCGGCTTGCCCCCGGCGCTCGCCGGCAAGACCGCCGCCGACGTGAACGCGGAGTATTCGGCCGCGCTGCGGGACTACCTCACGGCGTTCGACTCGCTCGTCGCCGCGGGTGCGCTGCACGTCGAGGACGACTTCGCGGACCGGCCGGCGCTAGCCGACCGTTTCGTCGCCGACGCGCAGCGAGCGGGCACCGGCGTCCCGGCGCAGGTGGGCGCAACGGTCGAGCGGTTGAAGACGTTGACGAGCTCGAACGCGCTCGGCCCCGACGCTGTCTACTGGTACCGCGGCACGGTGGGCTGCAGCGAGGTGGTCGAGCGCGACCGCGTCGCGCGCGCGCTCGCCTCGCTCGGCGCCAAGCGCGTGGTCGTCGGTCACACGCCGGTGCTGACGGTGCGTATCGTGAGTCGCTTCGACGGCGCAGTCCTGCGCGTCGACACGGGCATGCAACAGCGCGGCGGCACCGCCTCCGCGCTCGTGCTCGAAGGCGGCGCGGCGAACGCGCTCTATCTTCTTCCTGGTAACCCGCAGCCGCGTGTCGAGCCGATCATGGAGCAACCGCGCTTCGTCGGTCCGCGTGCGCCGCCACACACCGACGCCCGTCTCGCCGAGGTGCTCGCGACCGCGCCGATCGCCTCGCGAACCAGGCGCGACGACGGCACCGTGCAGCTCAAGCTCACCGACGGGAGCCGTGACATCGACGCATTGTTCGAGCCTTCCGCGGGCCGGCGCGGCGCGCGTTTCATGCCCGCGGTCGGAGCGTATCGGCTCGACATGCTGCTCGGCTTCGACCTCGTGCCCGTGGCCGTGCAGCGCGAGATCGACGGCGTCGTCGGGGCGGTCTATCTCGATCCGAGCCGACTGCCCGACGAGACCGCGCGCGTCGCTCAGCGCGAGGGCGCCGACGCGTGGTGTCCGCTTGCGGACCAGTTCGCGTCGATGTCTGTGTTCGACGCGCTCGCGGGCGGCTCGGGCCGCTTGCCGGCCGAGCTCCGTTACAGCCCTGGCAGCTGGCAGCTTGCGCTGACCGGGAACCGGCGATTGTTCGCGACCTCGACGTCGATCCCCGGGTACCTGCGCGCGCAGTCGCTCGACGTGTCGGCGGCATTGGCCGCGCGTCTGCGCGCGCTCGACGCGCAGGCCGCGGCTGCCGCGCTCGGCGACGTGCTCGACGCGCGCCGCGTCCAGGCCATTCTCGCGCGCCGAGACTTGTTGCTCGCGCCGCGCCGCGATTGAAACCGCGCGCCGGCCTCGTTGCTCGGCCAGTTCGCGCGCGACTATGATTTCGCGGCTCGGCTTCATGTCGAAAGAACGAAAGATGTTCACTGCAAGCAAGTCACGCCGCGTTCGCGGACTGCCGGTTGCGGCCGCGCTGCTGAGCGCGACAGTGCTCTTCGCGGACGCCGCCCACGCGTCCGACGACACCCTGTTCGCGTCGAACGAGCCGCTGGTTCTACGCCTCGAGGCGCCGTTCAGCACGATCAAGAACAAGAAGGCGAAGCCCGAGTACGTGGACGGCCAGCTGAAGCTCCAGGAAGGAGGCGTCGAGAAGACGTTCGACGTGCGCGTGCGTGCGCGGGGTCATTCGCGTAGGGAGGTCTGCGACTTCCCGCCGCTGCTTCTGAACTTCAAGACGAGCGATCTGAAAGGCTCCGTGCTCGAGGGCGAGAACAAGCTCAAGCTCGTCACGCATTGCATGGCGACGAGCACGTTCGACCAATTCTTGCGGCTCGAATACTTGAGCTATCGCACGTTGAACCTTCTCACCGACATGAGCCTGCGCGCGCGTCCGCTGACCGTGACGTATTACGACACCGACCGGAAGCGTCAGCTCGACGTGCGGCCTGGGCTGTTCATCGAAGACGAGGAGGCCTTCGCCGAGCGCAAGCGCCTAACGCAGGTCGAGCTCACGCGGATCGAGCCGAAGCAGTACGACAGCGACGCGCTCGGCCTCCTGAACATGTTCGAGTATTTCATCGGCAACACGGATTGGTCGGCAGCGCTGGGCTCACAAGGCTCGCCCTGCTGCCACAACATCGTGCCCTATCAGCGTCCCGACGGAGTGCTCGTGCCGGTGCCGTACGACTTCGACAGCTCGGGCATCGTCAACACGCCCTATGCGCTGCCCAACGAGCGGCTGAAAATCAGTTCCGTCCGCCAGCGACTCTACCGCGGCACCTCTTGCGAGAGCTTGGCGACCTTGGAGCCGCGGTTTGCGAAGTTCGATGCCGTGAAGCCGCAGCTGCTCGAGCTGTTTTCGGAGGGCTCCGGGCTCGAAAAGCGCGAAGCAGCGGGCGCAACCGTCTACATCAATCAGTTTTTCGACACGCGCTCCGACCCGAAGAAGGTCGAGCGAGCGTTTCGCGCGGGCTGCAAGAACTGACCGTGGGCTCGACGAGAAAGGAGGCGAGATGAAAGAGGTACCGGTTCTGGTCGTCGGCGGCGGCGCCGCCGGCACGATGCTGACGCTCGAGCTCGCACGTCGCGGCGTCAAAGCCCTCACGGTGGACCGTTTGCCGAAGGCGTCCGAGACGTCCAACGCGATCACCGTGCACGCACGGTCGCTCGAGATCTTCGAGCGCATCGACAAGCGGCTCGCGGAGCGCTTTCTCGAGCGCGGAATCCACAACGTCGGCTACGTTCTGCATTTCGTCGACGGCACGGGCAAGCGCAGCGAGGTGCGGCCCGGCATCGACTTCCGTGGCCTCGATTCGCGCTACAAGTTCATTCTCGTAAATCGCCAGAGCGAGACCGAGCAATACTTGCGCGAGTACGCGGGCGCGCACTACGGCGCGTCGATCGAGTGGGGCACGCAATGCGTCGGCGTGACGCCGGACGCCGACGGCGTCACGGCGACGCTCGAGACCGACGGCAAGCGCCGCGACGTGCGCTGTCGCTATCTGGTCGCGTGCGACGGCATCAACTCCTTGGTGCGTCGAGCGCTCAACCTCGAGCAGGAGCAGAGCGAGTACAAGGGCACCGTGCTCCAGAACATGGACGCGTTCTTGGAAGGCTTCCCCGACGCGGACGATTGGGTTCACTACTGCGCGGGCACCGACCACTTCATCATGATCGTGAAGCTCCCGGGCGGGTTCTATCGGATGCTGCTCAGCGATCGCGGCGAGGCCGCGAACGTGACGCCCGAGCAGGGCTTCATGCGGCTCGTCGACAAGCACTTCGACGGCGTGAAGCTCGGCAAGATCGTCTGGCATTCGAAGTGGCAGAGCTTCGTACGGCTCGCGAAAACCTACCGCTCGGGCAACGTGTTCCTGGCGGGCGACTCCGCTCACGTGCATTCGACGACGGGCGGGCAGGGCATGAACTGCTGCATGCAGGACGCGTACAACTTGGGTTGGAAGCTCGCGCTCGTCGTGCAGGGCAAGGCGCCCGCGAAGCTGCTCGACACCTACGTGACGGAGCGCCGGCCGATCGCCGAGCAGGTGATCTGGGCCGCGTCGTCGCTGCACGAGATCTTCATGGGGCACGGCAAGGACATCGCGGAGCGCGCCACGAAGATCAAGGACAAGGCGTTCCTCGACGCAATCGTGAGCCGCTGCTCGGGCCTCTCGTATACCTATCGGGACTACGTGCCGAAAGGCGAAGGTCTCGCAGAGATCGCGGGCCCGGCCGTCGGAGACCGCGCGCCGGATGCGGACCTCGGCGGCGGCAAAGCGCTCTACGACTTCACGCGCCACACGAATTTCACGTTGCTGCTGCTCGAGGCGAGCGCGGACCGCCAACCCGCGCGCGCGGAGCTGCTGCGCCACGTCACCAAGCGCTTTCACGGACTCGTCGAGGCGCACGTGGTGTCGCCGTCTCCCGCCGTCGCGAAAGAGTACGGAAACGACACGCGCGATCGCTTGTACCTGTTGCGTCCGGACGGCTATATCGGTTTCCGTTGTCTCGCGAGCGAGGCCGAGCGGCTCGAGGCGCATCTCGCGGATACGCTGTCCGTCTGACTCGCGCCCTTTAGGGACGGCATCCGGCCGCGCCGCGCTTAGGTGTTGCGGCGCGCGGCGCGCGCGTCAGGCTGGAAGTGCGCGGCGCCGCTGATTTATCGTACGCACCCTCACGCTGAAGGGCAGGATATCGGGCAGATGGATTTTCTCTATTTTCTCGGCCGTTTCCACGTTCTCGTCCTCCATCTGCCGATCGGCATCATCTGCGCGCTGTTCGTGCTCGAGTGGCTCGCGCGCAAGGAGAAGTACCGCTACCTCGAGCCCGCGTCCCCGTTCCTGTGGGGAGCGATGGCGCTCACGGCGCTCGTGACGGTGACGCTCGGCTACCTGCACTTCAGCGAAGGGAACTTCGGCTCGTCGGGACTTCAGCATCGCAACTTCGGGACGGCGGTCGCATTGATCGCGACGGTCGTCGCGCTCCTGCGTACCAGCAGCTTTGCCGCGAGCTACAAGCCGGTGTTTTTTCCGGCGTCCGTGTTGCTGCTGCTGCTGGTCGCGATCACAGGGCACTTCGGCGGCAACCTCACTCACGGCTCGACGTACCTCGTCGACTATGCGCCGCAGCCGCTCCGCGCGCTCGCGGGCCTCGCGCCGCGGCGCGTGGTCACGAGCGTGCACGACGCCGATCCGTTCGAGGACGCCGTCGGCAAGTTCTTTCAGGCCCGCTGCGGCGGCTGTCACAACGCCGACAAGCGCGAGAGCGGCTTGAATCTCACGTCGTATCAGACCGCGATGCGCGGCGGCGACAGCGGCAAGGTCATCGTGAAGGGCGACACGGAGCAGAGCGAGCTGCTGCGCCGGATCTCGTTACCGCGCGACGACGACGAGTTCATGCCGGCCGAAGGCAAGACGCCTCTGAATCCGCGCCAAGTCGCGATCATTCGCTGGTGGATCGCGGCCGGGGCGCCGACAGGCGTCACGATCGGCTCGCTCGACCCGCCGGCCGAGATACAGACGCAGCTGTCGCAGGAGCTCGGCGTCGCGTACTGACGGTCGCCCAAGCGACGATTTCTACCCGGGCGCGGCACCGCATCGCGGTCTCGCGCGTGCACCGGCTCCTAGCAATGAGGTGCATCGCTGCACGGTTCGTGAGCACACCGCCCGTGCGTCTGGCACCTTCCGGCAGCGTGCCTCCGGCGCGTTCCGGCTGCCGCGCCGCTCGCGCCTCGATCGGAACGAGCGCCGGCACGCGATTGCTAACGCCCCACCAACGTCGTCACGTGTGGCATAGAAGCTGCACCGCCTTTCCGGAAGATAGCGCAAACTCGAAAGACCCAAAGCACGAAAGGTGCTCAGCACGTGCTCGCCCCGCGCGACAACCATCTCGACAAGTCCTGGACCATCGTGTTCCAGCTCTTGCATGGCCGGCTCACGCTCGACGACATCGCGAAGCAGGTCGCCGATGCCGCGCTGCCGGCGCTCCAGGCGCGGATCGACGGCCTCGTTCGTCAGCTGAGCTTCCACGACGAGCAGGACAACGAGGCGCGTCTTCGCCGCCTGTTCCACGAGCTCGCTCACGATCAACGCCGGCGCGTTGAATTCGCGGTCTTCGAGCGCTTGCTCGGCACCGAGCTCGCCGGAATCGTGTTCACGGCGCATCCGACGTTCTCGCTGTCCGCCGACGCGAACGAGATCGCGCTCGAGCTCATGCGCGCGAGCTCGGCCGGCACACGTACGAACAACGGCCATGCGCAGGCGCGACGCGTGACCGTGCATCGCGCGATTGCGCCGACGCTCCAACAGGAGGCCGACGCGTCGACGGTCGCGATCCGCAACTTACGCAAAGCGATGCGCCGCGTGTTGCGCGTCGCGGTCGAGGTCGCCGCCGAGCTCTACCCGAACGACTACCGGCGGCTCGTGCCGAAGTTCTTCACGGCCGCGACCTGGGTCGGCTTCGACTTGGACGGCCGCACGGATATCGGCTGGAACCGGAGCCTGAGCTGCCGCTATCAGCTCGCGGTCGCTGGGCTCGAGGAGCTGCACAGCAGCCTCCGCGACATGCGCGAGCGCCATGCCGAAGCGACGACGCGCCTAGCGGAGGCGTTCGACGCGATCGCGCGCGCGCTCGCAGCTTTGACCGAGTGCTTCGAGATCGGCGTCGAGGCACTCGGGCGAGAGACCGAAGACACCCCGCGGCTCGGCAGGCTCAATCGCCTAGCTCTCGAGAAGCGCGCGCTGAAGCAGGACGCGATCGGTGCGATCGACGCCGCGCTCGCCGCGCTGCTCGAGTCGGACCTGAGCGAGGGCCAGTGCCGCGACGTGCTCGTCTTTCGCGCCGAGTGGTTGGGTCTAGGTCTCGGTCTCGCGCGGCTGCACTTTCGGCTGAACTCGGTGCAGCTGCACAACGCGATCCGGCCCGACATCGCGCTGGACGCGGCGCCGGGCGAGAGCCCGTCGCGGCGACACTTCCTCGCCGCGGTGACGAAGCTGCTCGACGACGTGAAGCCCGTGAACGTGCACTACGGCACCGTTGCGCGCGAGCAGACCACGGCAAAGCGCGTGTTCATGCTCGCTGCTCAGTTCCAGAAGCATTTCGACGGCCGCACGCCGGTGCGGATGCTGGTCGCAGAATCCGACACGCCGTTCACGCTGCTCGCGGCGCTCTACTACGCGCGGCTCTTCGGCGTCGAGAGCCAGGTCGAGATCTCGCCGCTATTCGAGACCGCCGACGGGATGCATCACGGCGATCGCGTGATCAGCGAGCTGCTCGACAACCGGCACTTCCTCGGCTACGTCCGAGCGCAAGGCCGGTTCTGCGTGCAGCTCGGGTTCTCGGACTCGGGGCGCTACATCGGCCAACCCGCCGCCACGCTCGCGATCGAGCGCTTCAAGCTGCGGCTGATCCGTCTGTGGGAGGCGCGCGGGCTTCAGAGCGTGCAGCTCCTGTTCTTCGACACGCACGGCGAATCGATCGGCCGCGGCGCGCATCCGCGCAGCCTCGAGGACCGGTTCCTCTACACGCATTCGAGCGAAGTGCGCCGGCACTTGAACGATCTCGCGACGCCGCACAAGCACGAGGTGAGCTTCCAGGGCGGCGAGGGGTATCTCTGGTTCGCGTCGGAGCGCACCGCACTCGCGGTCGCGACGGATCTGCTCAGCGCTCGGCTCACCCGGCCGTCTCCGGACCGTGCCGACGCGTTGTACAGCCAGAGCGGTTGGGCTCTCGACTTCTTCTTGACGCTCAAGGAATACCAAGAGCGGTTAGGACGCCATCGCGGCTATCTCGCGCTGATCAATACGCTCGGCCGCAAGTTGTTGTATCCGACGGGCTCGCGGCCCGCGAAACGGCAGGGCGGGGGCCGCTCGGGCGCCGGCATCGAGACGATCGCCGACCTGCGCGCGATTCCGAACAACGCGGTGCTGCATCAGCTCGGCTACCTCGTGAACAGCTTCGCGGGGCTCGGGCTCGCGACGAGCCAGTCGCCCGAGACGTTCCTCGCGGCGCTCGAAGGCTCCGAGCGCCTCGAGCGGATCCTCTCGCTCGCGCTCGCGGCGCGCGTGCGCTCGGACGTCACGATGTTCGAGGCGTACGTGCAGCTCATGAACGCCAACTACTGGCTCGACCGCACGACCCAGTCGCTCGATCGCGGCTGGAACCGCGTGCTGCGCCGCGTTTCCGAGGTGCTCGGCGACGTCTTCGACTACGACTCGATTGGCCGCTTCGTCCGGCGCCTGCGCCGCGACGCGGCGGATCTCGACGACGTGCTCGAGCAGCGTCAGGCCGACGGCGGCTGGTCCTCGGGGGACGCGCTCGCTCGGCTGCACACGCTGCGGCTCGCGTTGATCCAGTTGATCTACTTGAAGGCGATGGAGATCCCGCAGTTCAGCTCGCTGACCGAGGTATCGCTCAACGAGCTTCTCGAGCGCCTGTTGTATCTAGACGTGCCTGAAACCGTCGCGACGCTGCGCCGAATTTTCCCCGCCGCGCGGGCGGCCGACGAGACGGAGGTCTACGCGGAGCGCGATACGTACGCGCGCGCGAGCTCAGGCTATGCGGTGGAGCACGCGCAGATCTTCGACCCGATCGAGCGGGCCTACGCGCTGATGCTCGAGCTGAGCGCGCTGATTGCGTTACACGTCGGTGCTTACGGTTGACCCGCGCGCTCCACGCGCGCGGGCCTTCAAGCACTAGAAAAACCTAGCGGGAACCGCGGCCGCCGCCGTGGCCTTGCGAGCTGTGGGACCCGCCGCCGCCTTGATGAGTTGCGGGCGCGTGCCCGGTGCTCGCCTGCGGCATCGCCATCGACGGCGACCGATACGTGTAGCTTGCGCCGCCGCTCGGCGCCGTCATCGTCCGCATCTGCGGTGAGCTCGGCATCGGCATCGTGCGCATCTGCGGAGCCGCCGCTTGCGGCACGTTACGGGCCTGCGCTGTCTGCGGCGCGTTGCGGAACTGCGGGGCCTGCGGCGCTTGCGGCGCGTTGCGGTACTGCGGCGCCTGCGGCGAATTGCGAATCGCCGGCTCGCGCAACGACGCACTCTGATTCGGCGATTGATAGACACTGCGCGACGGCGGCATCGCGTTACGGCCGCTGAAGGCGCTCTGGCCCGGCGCGTGCTCGCGCAGCCCGTTGCGGATCGCGGCTTGAGTCGGCGGATCGTTGCGAATCGGCTGAATCTGCTTCATCCCGTCGCGCGAGCCGTTCGCTCCGACGCCGTTACCCCCATTGCCATAGCCGTTGCCGGCGTGGCCGTCGTTGCCATGACCGTTGCCATAGCCATTGCCGGCGTGGCCGTCGTTGCCATGACCGTTGCCATAGCCATTGCCGGCGTGGCCGCTGTCGCCATGACCGTTGCCATAGCCATTGCCGGCGTGGCCGTCGTCGCCATGACTGTTGCCATAGCCATTGCCGGCGTGGCCGTCGTTGCCATGACCGTTGCCATAGCCGTTGCCGGCGTGCCCGTCGTTGCCGTGGCCGCTGCCAGAGCCGTTGTTGCTGTGGCCGTCGCTGCTATGACCGTTGCCGTAGCCATTGCCCGCGTGGCCGTCGTTGCCGTGACCGTCATTACCGCGGTTGTCGCCGTAGCCGTTACCAACATGGCCGTCATTGCCGCGGCCATTGCCGTACCCGTTGTTGCCATGCGAGTCACTGCTGCGGCCATCGTCGTGAAAGCCCGGGCGATAGCCCGTACCTCGGTCGGCACTGTGATAGCCGCTCGGCGCTCCGCCCGCGTTCGGATCGCGATGCGCAATCGCGAGCTGCCGGCCGTCGCTGCGCGTGAAGGGCTGACCGCCCGAGCGATAGTGCGGCTCCCAGACGTAGTTGCCATGGCTCACGACAGCATTCGCGTCGTGGCGCACGTAGTAACCGCCGTGCGCGTAGTGACCGTCGTAGTAGGTGTGACCGTAGTACGGATGGCCCGGATAGCCGCAATGCACGACGTGCACGTAGTGGCTGTGCCAGCCGATCACGAACGCGGTCGTCACGCCCCAGAAGTAACCCGCCGCGAATGAATAGCCGTACGGATACGGGTAGTAATACAGCGGATAGCCGTACGGGTAATAGTAGTAAACGGGCGTGGGCTGCTGGACGACGACCTCCTGCGGATCGTAGTAGGGCACGTACACGACCTGCGGGTCGGCCGGCACGATCGAGACTTCGCCTTGGTCGTCGTTCTGCACGACCTGGTGCTCGTCAGTCTTCAAGTTGCCGGCCGCGGCGGCCTCCGTGCGGAAGCTCTGGATCGCGTCGAGCAGATCGCCGCGCTGGTTGATCACGGCGTCGCCGAGCTTCCACGTCCAGTCGAGGTCGTTGTTCATCAGCTTGACGACCTCGGGGTAATTCAGCAGCGCGACGATCGAGTCGTCCCACTTGTCGCTCGGCTTTAGGCTCGGATCCTTCTGGCGCTCCTGCAAGAAGCGCTCGGCCTCGACCACCTGCAGCGGATACGTGGACGCGGGCAGCACGATCGCGACGAGGTCGTCTGGATAGAGAGCGATCTTGCCGACGAGCGCGCTGAGCTCGCTCTTCGATAGGACCTTGTCGTCCTGCGCTGGTGCCGGCTGTTGCGCGAACGCGTAGTCGCCGACGGCTCCGAGCGCCAATGTCATCAGCGCGACCCAGATCACGGCCTTCGCCGTGGACCCGATGATGCCTACGCCCAAGCTTGCTCGAGTTGCCATAACCGCCTCCATGGGGGCCGGTGTGAAACCGAAAATCCCCTTGTCGGACGGGACATTAATAGATATGAGCTGAACAGGGCCTTAATGGTAGCGGCGAGGAACCAAGGCGGTATCGCGGGCTGCGGAGGCCGTCACCAGCCTTCGAGAAGGCGGCCGTCGTACCAGTCCCAGAGCAGGTAGAACACGAACTCATTGACGCGCGAATCGCGCCGCGTCACCGGGATTCGCCAGCCGGCCGCCGCCATGATGTGCTGACGCGCGCTGAGCGTCACCTGGAACTGCGGCACCAGATCCCATTCAGTTTCCGCCCCGCCGACGAGCTCGCGGTTGCCGAGCACTTCGAGCATCGGCGTCCAGGCTCGGCCGAAGCCGCCGTCCCGCGTCCACGTCTTGCCGAGCGCGAGCCTCAGCTCGGCCTCGTTCTCGAGCCCAGAATGCGGAAAGCGCGCGAGTCCTTGCACCTCGAGGAACGAGTCGTGCGGCAGCAGCTTGTCGTACATCACCTGCGCCTCGAGCACAGTCGTGCCGGCGCCGAAGCCGTTGGTCTCGTCGCCGGTCGGGAGCGCGACTTCGGCCCCGACGCTCAGGATCGACCCGCGCTCGAGGTCGTGATGCAGCACGTGCTTGAACGCGACCGCGAGATCGCCCGCGCCGGTCTTCCAGCCGGTCGGGTCGCCGAGATCGGCGCGCTCCAACGGCAAGCTCACCTCGATCTGGCTCAGCATGCCGATCCGCTGCTCCCACGAGAAATCGGTCTCGAGCGAGTCGGGCCCGTCGGTAACGATCGTAGTCGTCACGACGGCCTCGTCCTCCGGAAACGCCTTCTCGGTGAACAGCGCGCGCGGGATGTTGAGGTCGCCGCGGGGCCAGCGCGGGTTCGTGCAGAACTTGCGCAGGTGGTCGATCAGCGCGTCGATCTCCTCGTCGGACAGCGCCTTTTCGAACGCGGGCATGATGCGATCGAAGCCGCGCTGTGGGCCCCCGCGATGGATGATCGCCGACCAATCGCTGTCGGGCTCGGCCGTCGCGAAGCGGCAGTCCGTGAAGTTCGGCAGCGGCAGATCGAAACCGACCTCGGCCGTGCTCTTCCCGCGGCCGTCGCTCGCATGACACGCGGCGCAATCGGCGTCGAACAGCCGCGTGGCCTCGATCGTTTCGGCGCGCGCTACGTCGAAGGCGCAGAGTGCGGCGACGACGAGTATCGCGGCGGCCCTCACGATCCACGAACGTGGAATCTCGGTTGTGCAAGACATCGCGCGCAGTATAGTGAGCGCCTCGCCGCGCAAACAGTTTGCAAATCATGCGGTTGCGAATCGTTTTCATTCTGCCCATCGCGCTCGCCGTGCTACCCGTCGCGGCCCATCGCGAGCCCGTCGACACGACGGCGTTCGTCACGTCGGACCGCTGCATCGCGTGTCACAGCGGGTTGCACACGTCGCAGGGCGACGACGTGTCGATCGGTTATGACTGGCGCTCGACGATCATGGCGAATTCGGCGCGCGACCCGTATTGGCACGCCGGCGTGCGCCGGGAGGTCACGGACCATCCGAGCGCGCAAGCCGCGATCGAGGACAAATGTTCCACCTGTCACATGCCGATGGCGCGCTTCGACGCGGTCACGCGCGGCGACCGAGGCCAGGTGTTCGCGAACATCTCGCCCGCTGCGCCCGCGCACCCGAAGGCTTTCGACGGCGTGTCGTGCACGGTGTGTCATCAGATCACGGCCGCGAACCTTGGGCTCCAGGCGAGCTTCGACGGCGGCTTCGAGATCGAGCGCGGCACGGCGCTCGGGGAGCGTCCGGTCTACGGTCCGCACTCGGTCGACGCGGCGCGCGCGTCCGTGATGCGCTCGGCCACGCAGTTCCAGTCGACCGAGTCCGCGCACGTGCGCCAGTCCGAGCTCTGCGCGACTTGCCACACTCTCTATACGACCACGCTCGACGAGCGGGGCGAAGCGACGGGCGAGCTGCCGGAGCAAGTGCCGTACCAAGAGTGGCAACACAGCGAGTTCCGCGAGACGCGGAGCTGTCAGGACTGCCACATGCCGAAGGTGGGTCAGGACGGGCCGATCGCGTCGATCTTCGGCGTGCCGCGGCCGCCGCTCGCGCAGCACACGTTTCGCGGCGGCAACGCGTTCATCCTCGGGATCTTGAACAAGTACCGCGGCGAGCTCGGCGTCGCGGCGTTGCCCCAAGAGCTCGACGCCGCGATCCGTGAGACGCGGGACTACCTCGGCTCGGCCGCCGCGCGCGTTGCGATCGACGCGCCGAAAGTCACGGGCAGTACACTCTCGTTCGACGTCCGCGTCGACAACCTCGGCGGGCACAAGCTGCCGACCGCCTATCCCGCGCGGCGCGCGTGGCTGCACGTCCGAGTTACGGACGAGGCGGGGGCCGTGCTGTTCGAGTCGGGCGCGCCGCGCCTGGACGGCTCGATCACAGGCAACGACAACGACGAGGATCCGCTGAAGTTCGAGCCACACCATCGGGAGATCACGAGGGCCGACCAGGTGCAGATCTACGAGTCGATCATGGTGGACCGTGCCGGACATCCAACGACCGGCCTGCTGACCGGGGCGCGCTACGCGAAGGACAACCGGCTGTTGCCGCGCGGCTTCGACAAGGCTACGGCGGATCCCGAGATTGCGGTGCATGGGGATGCCGAACAAGATTCCGACTTCACGGGCGGCAGCGATCGCGTTTCATATCGGGTCGGCCTCGGTCGTGCGCCCGCGTCCGCGCTGCGGGTCGAGGCGGTGTTGCTCTACCAGTCGATCGGCTTCCGTTGGGCCGAGAACCTTCGCGCGTACGACGCGGCCGAGACGCAGCGTTTCGTCCGCTACTACAGCGAGAGCGCCGCCGGCTCGGCCGTCAAGCTCGCGTCGGCTGAGGCCGCGCCCGCGACGCGCTGAACACGGTCAGCTCGTTCCGTACTTCGTCTCGACCTCGACGCCGATTTCCTTGAGGAACTGCGTCGCGAGGATGCCTCCCGCATTGACGATCACGGCGTCGTTCGCGAGCCGAAGCAGCTTACCTTTCTGCTCGATCACGACGTAGTCCGCGCCGATCTCCTTCACGTTCGATTCGAGCAGGATTTGGATGCGACCCGCCGCCGCGCCGGCGTCCAAGCGCTCGCGGTTCTTCTTCTTCGCGCGGCCGAACGCGGCCGAGCGATACGATAGCGTCACCGTCGCGCCAGGCTGCTCGCCGATCGTGACCGCGCTTTCGATCGCGCTATCACTGCCGCCGACGATCAGCACGTTGAGGTTGCTGTACTGCTCAGGATCGAGCAGGCGGTAAGTGACTTTCGGCAACTCCTCGCCGGGCACACCGAGCTTGCGTGGGGTCCCGCGCCGTCCGATCGCGAGCAATAGCGCCCGCGCGGTGTAGGTGCCCTTAGTGGTCGCAACGACGAACTCGGCGCCGCGCTGGGTCACCTTCTCGAGCCGCTCGCCGTAGTTGATCGTGATCGCCGTGTCGCGCTCGACCTTTTGCCAGAACGACAGCAGCGCCTCCTTCGTCGTTTCGCTGAACTTCACCTTGCCCACGATCGGCAGCATCGCGGGCGCGGTCATCACGAGCTTGCGGCGCGGAAAGCTCGCGACCGTCCCGCCGAGCGAATCTTGCTCGATCGTCAAATAGCGGAACCCGTGTTCCTTGGCGGCGAGCGTCGCGGCGATGCCCGAGGGCCCTGCGCCGACGATCGCGACGTCGACGCCGCCGCCGGGCTTGCCCAGCTTCTTCGCGATCGACTCCATCGCTTGGCGTCCTTGCTCGATCGCGTTGCGGATGAGTCCCATGCCGCCGAGCTCGCCCGCGATGAAGATGCCGGGGACGTTCGATTCGAAATTCGGCTTGACGTTGGGGATGTCGACGCCGCGGCTCGCCGTGCCGAAGACGAGCGAGATCGCGTCGACGGGGCACACTGCTTTGCACGCGCCGTGCCCGATGCAGTCCGTCGGGCTCACGAGCGTAGCCTTGCGGCGCACGAGACCGAGCACTTGATGGCCGGGCATCTCGGGGCACGCGCTGATGCATGAGCCGCAGCCGATGCATTTGTTCGGGTCGATGACGGGGTGCAGGGACGCGGGGTCCACGAGCCCGGCCGAGACGCTTTCGTCCAACGTCTCCGCCGCGCGAGCGTGCAGCAGCCGGCTCGACCTGACATAAAACAGCCAGATCAAGACGAGGGGAGACGCCCAGAGCGCAAGATGGAAGGTCTCGATGTCCATCGTGACGCAGTTCTCAGCTCAGAAGCCGCTTCGTGCTCGGCAGATCGCAGTCGGGATGGTACTTGGGCGAGGGCCCACCGCTCACGTGTCTGCCATAGGC
>Ga0163163_10001092_pt1 | contig 23030 bp, 19 predicted proteins | sample S65metaG_FD_119766 | JGI IMG/M metagenome (GOLD analysis project Ga0163163, IMG submission 119766) | Switchgrass rhizosphere microbial communities from Kellogg Biological Station, Michigan, USA - S6-5 metaG | ecosystem: Host-associated > Plants > Roots > Rhizosphere > Soil | place: USA...
ACGCCAGCCGTCAATGCCTTTGGAACTTCTACGATCACAGTGACTGTCAATGATGGCCAGGCGCAGAACAACACTGTCACCCGTAGTTTTGTAGTAACGGTCAACGCAATTAATCAGCCGCCGACGCTGAATCCTCTAACTAATGTTACGATTAATGAAAATGCCTCGCAGCAGACAGTCAATCTTTACGGAATCACTTCTGGTGCGACCAATGAAATTCAACCTTTGGTTGTAACGGCAACTTCGAGCAATCCGGGCATAATCCCGACACCGACCGTCAATTATACCACTCCCAATGCAACCGGCACCGTGGGTTTCACGCCAGCCGCTAACGCTTTTGGAGCCTCAACGATTACTGTTAGCGTCAACGACGGCCAGACGCAGAACAACACCGTCTTACGTAGTTTTGTCGTAACAGTCAACGCGGTCAATCAACCACCGACCTTAAACTTGCTGGCCGATCTTACAATCAATGAAAATGCAGGGACACAGACAATTAACTTATCCGGAATTAGTTGTGGGGCCGCCAATGAAATTCAAGCGTTGACCGTGAATGCCACCTCGAGTAATGCCAGCCTTGTTCCGAATCCTACCGTCAACTACACCAGCCCCAACACTAACGGTACGCTCACGTTTACGCCGAACACGAACGTATTTGGAACTGCCACCGTTAGTGTCACGGTTGATGACGGGCAAGCCTCGAACAATATTGTCACTCGGACATTCAGACTGACGGTTAATCAGGTGAATGAACCTCCAACGATCTCCTTTATTACAAATCAGATCACAACCCAGGATACTGCCACGCCACCAATCCAGTTTACCGTCACTGACCGAGAGACAGCGGCATCGAATCTCATCGTGTCCGCCCATTCCTCTAATACCGCTCTGATATCAGACTCGAACATTCTTCTGAGTGGGACTGGCAATCTTCGTAGCGTAACGCTGAACCCCTCTTCGGGCCAGACTGGGGATGCTGATATTACCGTTGCTGTAACTGATGGAGCGGCCATGTCTTCCACCACATTCCGATTGAGTGTCGTAGGAATTACGAACTCCGCTCCAATCGTGATTGTGCAAAAGACGGGCAACGGAAGGATTTTGCCAGACTTGAATGGCCAGACATTGAGCGCCGGGATCACGTACACTCTCAATGCTATACCTGATCCTGGCCAGGTTTTCACCGGCTGGACGGGAAGCATTATTTCGTCCTCAACTAACCTGACCTTCGTCCTGAGTTCGAATCTCACGCTGACTGCTAATTTTGCTCCAAGCCCTTACGTTTTGGCGAGTGGCACCTATAGTGGCCTGTTCTACGAGGAGGACCAGGTGAGGCAGTATAGCGCCGGCTTTTTCACTGTTTCGATTAGCACGCATGGCACTTATTCCGGTCGGCTTCAAATCGGGGCGAAGCGATATTCTTTCGCAAGCCGAATTGACCCTCAAGGCTTGGCAACAAATGTGATTTTACGAAATTTGGCCCGTGCGCTTCAGGTCGAACTGAGAATGGGAAGAGGCAACCAAGCTGATCAAATCTTTGGACGCGTTACTGATGGGACGTGGGTTGCGAGTTTGTCGGGGAGCAAGTCCTCATTTAATTCCACGCTCAATCCCGCGCCGTATCGAGGCAGCTATACTCTGCACGTTCCGGGAAGCGATGGTGAAGGTTCCCTTCCAATCGGCGACGGTTTTGGCGCCGTGCGCGTCAGCACCACTGGCATAGCAAGGCTTGTGGGCACGCTTTCAGACGGAACCAAAGTCAGCCAAAGCGCTGCAATCTCGAAGGATGGTCTTTGGCCGCTTTACGTTTCGCTTTACTCTGGACGAGGCTCAATGGTGAGCTGGCTTGCCTTTACAAACCAGGCCAGCAGCGACCTCGGTGGCCCATTGAGTTGGATTAAAGCAGCGGACATCCGGGCACGATATTATCCAAATGGGTTCACAAACGAATGTAATGTTGTGGGCTCAACTTATGTTCGGCCGGCGACCGCCACGAATCTTATTTTTGATTTTACTAATGCCCACGCAGTTTTCTGGAGTGGCGATGCAGGCTCAAGCTTTACGAATTACCTGACTTTCAAAGCTGGAAACAGGGTGACAAATTTGAGCAGTAATCGGCTTGCGATGACGATCTCGAGCTCAAGTGGCACCTTTACTGGAAGTGCGATGGATCCTGATACTGGAAAGCTGCTGCCATTCAAAGGGGTTGTTTTGCAGAAACAAGACGCGGGCTGCGGCTTTCTCCTCGGAACCAACCGTAGCAGCCGGGTGGTCATCAGCCCATAACTCTGCCCGGATGGATTAAACTAAAGACGTTCAATCGATCCCGCAAGAGTGTGTGGGAAGTTTTGAAACTTCCGACTCATCGTTGGCAATCTCTCAGGCCTGCCAGCATCCTTGCTTTCGCCGAGCCTTCGAGCTTCGACCCGCTCAAGGCAGAAGTACAACTCGATAAAAGCGTTGCTGATCGGGGGCGATGATGTCGGAAACCGTCGCCGAAGTGTTGGTCGCGTTAAATGCGCTGCCCAAATTATTCCAGTTGGTTTGAGTTATAGCAGTCTGGTATTGCACTTGATAGCTCTCACCAATTGTGGTGCTCCAGGTCAGTAATAGTGTTGCTCCTGTTCGCGTGATTGAGCGGAATGCCGGCGCGCCATTCGTTCCGAGTACGATCACCGTGAAACTGTTCGTGGCGCTAAGAGATTGCAGGTTCACTGCCCACGGATTGTAGTCCGTCACCACTGTCGTGATTACATTTGCGCTCGGCACCTGACCTCGCAAAGGTGTCCAGGTAATGATCCCATTGCTGTCAATCGTGGCACCGGCCGGGGCGTTGATCAATTTGTAAGTCAGAATGTTTACGGGTATGTCGGGGTCGTTCGCACTATTGGTCACGAGCAATGTAGTCGGTCCGGCTATGATACGGTTGGTTTGCAATGGCAGAACAGGCGCGCTGTTTACTTCGTTCACCACCACAGCAATCGTTTTGGAACAAATCAACGGAAGAGCATCGAGTAAGGCGTAGCCAACCACTACGACATAGATGATGTTCGTGCTCGGACCTTGGGTTTCATTTGGCGTCCACATAAATACGCCCGTCAAGAGATCGACAGCCGCTCCTGAAGGAGCATTGTTCATGGTGAAAAAGAGGGAACCAGGACGCAAATTCAGATCGGCCACTGAGTTGGTGAACTTGAGCGTCTTCAGTTCGTTTACGCTAAAATGGATTGGCACGGTTGTGGAGAGGTTCGTGGTTATCGAAACCGAGGCGGAGGCGAAGTTGTTGCTGAGGGTAAACTCACTGGTCGTTGTGGATACACTGGCCGTGTTTATTAGAGTTCCTGGGGAAATTGCGGTCGCAACGACTGTCAGCGCGACTTGCGCGCCGCCTGGGATCGGCCCGAGACTAAATGTAAGCAGGCCGTTAGTGTGCGCGGTTGTTCCCTGGCTTGTCGTCGCACCTACGAAGATTTCACCAGGGGGGCAGGTATGAGTTACCGTAACGCTGCTGGCGGAATCCGGTCCGGCGTTGGTTACTGCAATCGTATAGGTCACATTGCTGCCAACATTGAGAACCGGTGGGTTGGCTGTGATCGTAATCGCAAGGTCAGCCGCTGCCGGAACATTGTAACTGACTTCATTTGAAGGTTCACTTTCGAGATCTTTAGCGTCGTGGGACGTCACGACGAAAAAATAGGTCAAGCCTCTCAACGCGGTCACGGTGGCAGCAGTGTTGGTCCCGACATCGAGCCGAGAATTGTAGGCGCCACTGGAATTTCCGGAATAGACAGTGTAACCAACGACATTCGTGTCGGGGCTCTGATCCCAAGCGAGATTGACAACGCTTGCGCCCGATGGGTCGGCTAAGGCCAAGTCTTCTTCAGCCAAAAGCAACAGCAAACTCATGACGGCACTCAATGCCTTTCGCATTGCGCCCCCCACTATGACAATCAAGTAAAATTGTGGGGAATGAGCGGACTGCTATCCTTGTTGTCGGTGTCTGGATATTCTTTTTGTCAGGGTTTGTCTGACAAACGCAGGATTCGTGGGAACCTTTGGCGTGGTTCGTGAGCGTAAAGAACAAAGGCGCCACTCAGTCCTCCCTGTTTTGGCCCAGAGCACCCCCGAAGAAAGTGCGGGACTGACCCCGGCACCCACGCTCCATTTTTCGTCGAAAGGTTTTTGACGGGGGGAGACTTCTCCCTTGATCCTTTTCCCAGCGGGTAGGCGAGAGGGGCGGTCCCAGTGGAAAGTGGGCCGCTATTTGGAGTTCGGAGCTGGATGCCGTGCCTTTGGTGGGTTGAAATTTCATATATTTACCGTTTGTTGACCGTTTGTTTACCCTCCTTCGGGGGCCTACGGAGGGCAGGCCGGGCCTCTGCGTCCGAGCCGGACTGGATACCTGCGGAGAGGGGCGACTGGGACTCCTGGTCAGTGGTGCCGTAGATGCGGTCCAAGGCGGGACGGATGATAGCGTCTCTCTGGCGCTCTTGCTCCAACTCGCGGTGCCGACGGTCGATCTCGACGTAGTCAAAATATTCGGGCATTATTTTGGCGAGTCGTTTGTGGGACTTGATGAGCAAGCTGATCGCCGAGCAAACGTCCCGGAGATAATTGGGCGGCGCCGGACGGTGTGCGCCGCCGAGCATGCGAGTTGCGTGTTTATCCAAGCGGCGGTTGAGAGAGCGGTTAAGACGGCGGAGCATGGAGCTAGGAGCATGGAGCTAGGAGCATGGAGCTAGGAGCTAGGAGCGGGGAGCGTGCAGCCACAAAAAAGCTGAAAGGCTGAAACCCTGGAACGCTGAAAATATCTGCGAACGTGATTTTAACATGAGGTAACGGAGGCAACCTCCAATTTGGCGTCGCCTTTGAGGCGTAAACACAGCTTCGGCGAGTGTTCCAAAGCGGCAGCTCGTTCCTCGCAGCCCCACTCCAAAACCTGGCGGCGGTTCGTTAGGTTTGTGGAAGGGAGGTGCACCTGTTAAGCAATCCAGTCCTGGACTTGCTCATGATATTCCTCGCTGGGTATTTCCTTGAGGGGAACGGTGAATCGCACGGGACCGGTTTCTCTCTCAATCTGGCGGCGCAAGGATTCAGCGAGCGAGAAAAGCCGTGCCGTTGGCAGCGAGGTGACATCACGCTTGGCAAGTTCAGTCTCGACCTTTCGAAGGTGCTCGCCAATGGCATTGACGCGGACATCACAAGCGACGAGCCATTTTTCGCGAAGCGCTTCGAGATTGATAGCGCGCTGGTTTTGGATGTCATATTGAAACTTCCTGCTCCACTTGATGAGGGTAGGTTTAGAAATTTTCAAGTCCTCGGCGATCCTGGCAAAACTCCAGCATTGAGCGCGAAGGAAAACAAATCGTTGTTGAGTTTCAGCATCATTCATAATTCGCGGGAGCGAGATGAAGGCAACCCAGCCGCACCACCCAGCGCGGACGCATTGGGAGACAGACCTTTGCTCTCACGAAGGCATCATACATCAGTTTTCTGAGGAATTTGCCATAGGGCCAGAAAAGCTCGCAGCCTGTCGCAAACAGTCGCAGGGCAGTCGCAAACAGTCGCAACTATTTATTCGAAAAAATTATTGACGAGGGCTTTCAAAGACAAAAGCTGAAATTCTGAAAAGCTGAAAATTGGGAAACGGCACGGGCGACGCGAACGGCGGATTTTACAGGAGCTAACGGAGCGAACGGAGTGATTAAGATTAAGAACCGGAAGGGACTACTGCCCACCGATGCCAATGGTCCCATTCTCCAAAACCTCTCGACTTATGCTCGACAGAGGGTAAGATAATTTTGTGGATTATCGGAAGCGCCCACCTTCGCGTGGCAATGCAAAATTCTCTCAACTTCCTTCTCTAACCGCGCAGTATCACGTCCGACCAGGATGTTCGTCCCGATCTCAACCGTGATTGGGGCTCGGGGTTCTCTCTCATGGTCAGCCGCGGGATGTCCCCTCAGTGTCATAGCTTGTCCCAAACTAGAATAGACCGTAACTCCTTGCGGCTGCTATACATTCATTGTTTGAACACCACAATGCGAACGGCGCGATCAATCTGAACAGTTGTGAATGACTGCCCCATAGCCATTTCCCCCACGACCGTTTTGCTTGTCGATGATAAAGAAGATAGTCGGGTTACAACCAAGTGGTTCCTCTCTAACTTCGGTTATGCCGTGGACTCGGTGCGGAGCGCCGAGGAAGCACTCGCCTTGTTCGATCCTAAGATCCATGACATCATTGTTACCGAAAATTCGATGCCGACCATGAGCGGCGCCGAGATGGCCCACGTTATCAAATTACGTTCAGCATCCACTCCCGTCGTCCTGTACGCTGCCACGATGCCCAAAAACCTCTCCTGTCTGGACACAGTCATTTGTCGGCCCGCTCACCTGTTGGAGCTGAAAGCAGCCATTGATGTCCTCCTCGCCCGAAGAACTCGCACGCAAGTTTAGATCCCGGTGCCTGCCGGTCTCTTTGCCAGGCCGAACTCGTCTGTTCGTCCCATCCCTCGCGAGCACTTGCACCTGAGCCCGAGCGTGTCCTAAACACGCATGGCTTTGTCCCAAATGTGCATAGAACCCAATAGGCCATCTTATGATTAAATGATTGCTTGTTAAAGGCGAGCTGAACTGGGCTGACACATGCTTACTGAAAACTATCTCTTCCTGCGATTGATTCGCCTGAGACACCCGGAGGAGTGGCTCGGCAATGGAGATGGCCTCGCGTTCATCTTTCCCAAGGCCGGCTCGGGCGCCTACTCTTCTATCTCTGCCGTCCAGCCGCTCCTGCCCGGGGATGTTTTGGCCGTCAATTCTGCCGCGCGGGGAAAAGTCAGGGTGTCCGGGCCGGGCGATTTTGTTTTCTGGTCATTCTTCCTATCCATCGGGAATCTTTTTCCACTATTCTCCAGCACGGAGCTTTGCCTGCTGAAGAGCGTCGCCGATTCCTTCAGCGTCCCCAAATTCTACGCCGCTTCCACTCACGCCGCTGGAGAGTGCCATCGGCTGCTGGCCGAGGTCCCTCCTCAATTCAACCTCGATCACCGAAGCCACATTTTGCGTGTCGCCTCCGCGGTTCTCTCGCTCGAATTCAACAACGCCCACGCGCAGCGATGCGGCTTTGTTCGCCCGGAAGAGCACCTGACCCAAATCTTCGAGAAGCTTTCCATCGATGAAATTTTAAATCTCTCCGTTTCCCAACTTGCTGACCGCTTTAGCTGTAGTCGGCGCCATCTGACTCGTCTTTTCCACCAGCATTTCGGATTGTCGGTCAGCACGTTGAGGATGGAGATGCGCTTGTTGAAAGCCGTGTCCCTACTGCGGGACCCCGATGCCAAAATCACCAAAATCGCGGAACAGTGCAACTTCAACCATCTCGGCCTTTTCAATACGTGCTTCAAACGTCGATTCGGTGTGAGCCCCGGGCAATGGCGCAAGAAGAGCCTGAACAGCGGAAACGGGCACGCTTCTGTGCTTGCCGAAGCCCCGAATTGTCGTCTGCAAAGTATCGGCCTTTGTCCTTGGTCTGGCGCTTTACCGAGGCCAAACATGGACCCGGAGGACGCCCTCGCATGATACCCGACCGCAACAGAGGCATTCAGAACCTGGTCTTGCTTTGCCAATGCATGCTGGTGACGACCGCCTTCTGGAGTTGGCTGTGGCTCTGTTACAGCCTGCCCACAGATTACCAGGGGATCACCCATTACGTTGTTTGCAACGCGTTCGTCCTTCTGGGTTTGCTGATGGGTTCCAAGGCCCTCCAGCCCGACGCTGGCCTCCACATCCCAGGATTTGAGGAGAGCAACCGCCGATCCTTCCGCCAGCTCGGCCTGACCCTCTTTTACCTACTCCTTTACCTGGTGGCGGTCCAATTCGCAAAGATCTCCCGCCTGTTTCTCTTCAGCTTTATTCCCCTGCTTTACCTGATCCTGTTCGTGACCAACCGCCTCCTGCCGCGCCTCATGGGACGTCTCATCTTCCGCAAGGCCCAAAAACAACAGGTCCTGCTGCTTGGGCCCAAAACCAAAGCCCTCAGCATCAAACACTGGCTCGACGAAAACAAGCACCTGGGCCTCGAAGTCCTTGGGTTGCTGACGGACGACGCCGACGTTGAAATCCACGATGGGGCTCGGATCGCAGGAAACAGGACAACCAACGGAGAGTCCGAAAATTCCGAACCTGGCCGTTGGCCGTTGGCCACTGGCTGTTCCGGCGCGCAGACCTTGACGGCCGTCGCTTCCGCCACTGTGCCATCAATCAAATCTACGCCCTCCTCGAAATGGGGAATGGAACAGGGTCAGGAGGCCCCATCATTCGCGGGCAATCCGTTTTCCGATTCTCTCGTTGTGCCGGCCGCTGGTAATGGGTCGGCCAGTTCAGCCCGACAAGCCAGGAGGGCACCTGGCGACCCATTGCCCATATTGGGACGCCCTGAAGACCTGGAAAAGGTCCTGGCCGCGCCGGGCATCATGAAAGTGATCATGGTCGAGTTCCCGCGTGGCAATGGCACCGTGCGCCATTACACCAATCTCTGTGAGGCTCGCGGCATCCGCTTGCTCGTAGTTGCCGATCTTGACCGAATCTTCGGCCATTCTGTCGCGGTCTTCGAAGACCAAGGCGTATCTCTCATCAGTCTCCGGGAGGAGCCTCTGGAAGATCCCATCAACCGGTTTATCAAGCGCTGCCTCGACATTATCGTAACTGCGTGCGTCTTGATGTTCGTCCTGCCAATTTGCGGTCTCGTCGTCTGGTGCATGCAGCGGCTCCAATCCCCGGGGCCACTTTTCTACCGGCAGACACGGCCAGGTCTCCACAACCTTCCTTTCAATATCTACAAGTTCCGCACCCTGCACGTGGGAAATCCCGACGTAAACCGGCTGCCCGGCCCTGAGGATCCTAGAGTCTATCCGGCAGGACGTTTCTTCCGGAAGTTCAGCGTGGATGAGATTCCCCAGTTCTTGAACGTCTTGCGCGGCCATATGAGCGTGGTTGGGCCGCGACCGCATCTTATGGCGGATAATGAACGCTTTCCGCAGCTCTTTAATAAGGCCTATGTTCGCACTTTCGTCAAGCCAGGCATTACTGGACTCGCTCAGGCCAGGGGGTTCCGCGGAAGCGCCAAAACGCCCGAGGAGGTTGCCATCCGAATTGAGTCGGACATCGAATACCTGGAGAACTGGTCTCTTTGGCTCGATTGCTGGCTCATCCTGCGCACCGCGCTTCAGATGGTTGTTCCGCCGAAGACCGCGGTGTGAGGAACGTAGTTAGGAGCAAGTAGCTAGTAGTTAGTAGTTAGTAGTTAGTAGTTAGTAGTTAGTAGTTAGTAGTTAGTGAAAACTAAGTCTGCGGAATCTGTAGATTCCGGCCAAGCGGAAGCATGGCTGCGAATTGACCGGCACGAAGTGTTGGTTAGGAAAGTTGAGAGCTGAAAGCTGAAAGCTGAAAATACTCCATGTCCACAACTCGTGTTTCAAATTGCCGCTTTCCGCTTTGCGCTTTCCGCTTTCCCCTATTTCTGCTTTCAGCTTTCAGTTTTCAGCTTTTGACGCCGTCCCACGGCCAGGAATCCCTGCGCCTGTCCTTGACGGGCCAAACCGTATCCGCCCAGCGCCAGCGCGATTCGCAAGAGCAGCCTCATACCGTTCAGTGGGGCGACCTCAAGCTGCGGGCCGCGGCCTCCCTCGACGGGGAATGGAATGACAACGTGAATGTTTCCCACATAAATCCGCAGCAGGATTTCATTATCCGCCCCATGTGAACCTGGACGCTACTTGGCGGGTGACCGAGGTGAACGCCTTGTCCTTGTCACTTGGCATCGGTTACGAGAAATACCTCGAGCACGATCAATATTCCCGAGCGATCATCACGCCGGGCTCGCAGTTGGCCTGGGACATCTTGGTCAAAGACGTCCGCATCAATCTCCACGATTGGTTCTCCTATCAGGAGGACCCCACCATCTGGGGCGGGGTCAGTGGCACCGCGCGCTTCGGCGGCTTTTACAATACCGTGGGTTTCCTTGCCTCCTGGGACCTCCACGACGCAGTCCTTTCCTTCGGCTACGACCACTTTAATTTCATCTCCTCCACCTCTCAGTATGACTACCTGACCCGGTCCTCTGATTTCCTGCTGGCCCGCGCCAGTTTCCAGGTCCACCCCAGCGCTACCATTGGCTTAGAGGCGAGCGGTGGCCCTACTACTTATAAGGAGCCCACGCTGAGCCCTAATGTCACATACAGCTTCGGCCCCTTTGCTGATTGGAAAGCCACCGAGCATATTCAGCTCCAGACTCGGGCCGGTTATTACCAATACTTTTTCTCGGACAAAGGCCTTGACGGTGGTGGTTCGGATCAGAGCGGCTATTACCTATCCTTGAAGCTGATCCATGACCTGAAGTGGAACATCGCTTATACCCTTGAAGGCGGCCGTGAAAGCTTCATAGGGAACCAATCCTCACTCACGGAGCAATGGTATGGTGCTTTTTACCTCAACTGGGGCGGCCTTAAAAACATTTCCGTGTCCAGCGGTCTCCGTTACGAAACCGCTACTCAATCGATCGGCCAAATCGGTGATAATTACGATCGCCTCTACGCATCTCTCCACCTGGCGTGCCCTATTAAGCGCAAGCTGACTGCCAGCCTGGACTATCGTTACTGGTTAAAGAATTCCGAGTTAACCGCGGCCAATGACTACGAACAAAATCGCCTCGTTCTCCAATTAGCCTATCGTTTTTGATGTTATGAAACACCTCACTCTACAGTTTTTAGCCTTTAGCTTTTGCCTTGGCTTGAGTGCCTTCTCGGCGGCCGCTGCGGATGAAGCGAGGCCTGCCTCCACGCCTATTGCGCAGCCCATCATGAATAATAAGCAGGCGCCTAAAAGCCTGACCGCGACGAATATCTCCTTCGTGACCATGGATACGATGGACGACAAACACAAGCTGGCGCTGGGGGACAAACTTACTTTCCGGGTTGTGGAGGACCAGGAAGATCCGAACGAGAAAATGGAGCCTAAACCCATGATGTTGGGCGACCGCGGAGAAGTGGAAGTCCCGTACATCGGGCCGTTTCCCGCAGTGGGCAAAACGTGCAAGCAATTGGCCCGCGAGATCAAGACCGAACTCGAAAAGAAATATTATTATCAGGCCACCGTTCTAATCAGCCTTGAGTCGCTGAGCAAGACGACCGGCAAAGTGTATGTGATGGGTGAGGTCCGGCTGACGGGCCCCGTTGATATGCCCGGTGACGAGTCGCTGACCGTAGGCAAGGCTATCGTCCGCGCCGGCGGCTTTACCAACTATTCCGACAAACGCCACGTGAAAGTGACGCGGAGCGGCAACGGTGCAATCACCAAAACCGAGACTATCATCGTGAACGTGGCCGACGTCCTTGAAAAGGGCAAAACTGATAAGGATCTGACGATTGAGTCTGGCGACGTCATCTACGTCCCAAGCCGGCTGATCAATTTCTAAGGCTAAAGGATGAAGGCTGAAAGCCGATGAACCCACAGCCAACTTTGTGACGATGTTAAAAAAAGTGACACAACGCCTGAACGCCAGGTAGTTCTGGCATTTCAGCTTTCACCCCTTTTTCGCCTATGCCTCCAAACCCCAACGCTCCAACCCCCCGGGGTCCCGACGAACAGCAAACAGCCAGCCAAGCCATGGTGCCTTCACCTTACTACACGGATGTTTCGGCTTACCCAGCGCACTCCGGGTCCGCCCCGACCTCCGCTTCCCACCTCCGGCGATACCTTACCTTCCTCGCAAGGAAATGGTGGGTTCCGCTGCTAAGCGTCCTGTTCTTCGGGGGCCTCGGCGTCGCCTACATCGTCTGGTGGCCCGCCAGCTTTACCTGTTCCGCTCACATGTGGAGCGCCGGACGAATGGGTCTCCAACTCCGCGAAGGAATGACCTTACCTGAAGACAACGCTACTTTTGCCGGCACCCAAATTGAGTTGCTTCAAAGCGACTTGATCCTTGGGCGTGCCTTCAAGCGGGTCCAAGATACGCTTCACATTCCTTTTCCCACAAATTCCACAGGCAAACCGATCCTGCCCGCCATCAAAGTCTCCCAACTCCCCAAGAGCGCTTTATTGGAATTGAAAGCTAAAGGACCCGACCAGAACTATGTCGTCGCCTTCCTCAACTCCGCCATGGATGAGTTCCTTGCCTACAAGAAGGAAGTGCGCTCAGCCACTTCTGGCGACACCTACACCTCGGTTTCGGAACAGACCGCCAAACAAGAAGCCGAGCTCAAGGCCGAGCAGGATAAGCTGACCGCCTACATGCGGGAAAACAACGTCGCGGTCCTGGAAGAACAGGCCAAGGCCGCCAGCATTTATCTCACGCAGCTCCTGGCCGAGTTCTCTCAGCTTAAGCTCCAATACCAGCTCCTGGAAGCCATGTCCACCAACACACAGATCACTTTGGCGGCCGGGACCGATCTGCTGGCGATTGCTCCCGATCCCAGGAACCTCGCGACCGATCGCGCGCCGGCCTCAACCACCCCGTCCCCGGAATTCGTTGCGGCCAAGCAGGAGTTGGAGAAAATCAAAATCATGCGGTCCCGCCTCAGCAAATACCTGCGGCCGGAACACCCCAAAATCGTCAAGTTAGACGTGCAAATTATCCAGGGCGAAAAACTGATCGACTATTTCAGCCAGCAAAGCCGCGAGCAACTGGCCAACGCGAAGCAGACCGTCAAGATGAGGATCGACCGGGTCCAGGAGACAATCAAAGAATGGGAAGCCAAGGTCAACAACGCCAGCGAACGCATAGCGGAGTGCGAGAGTCTGAAGCTCAACGTCAAACGCCTCCAGGAGCTCCACGACCACCTGCTCGCGCTCCTGCAAACCGTCGATGTTAGCAAGAACCTCGACCAGGAGAACATCACCATTCTCGATCGTCCTTCGGAGGCCAGGAATGCCAAAAAGACAATCCTCGTGACGGCTTTCCTGCTTCTCGTTGGCCTGGGCGTGGGGTTCGGCCTTGTCTTTGCGGTGGAACAAACCGATGACCGGGTCATGTCCCTGGAAGAGTTGACCGGCAGGTTTGATGAATGGATTGTTGGCCAGGTCCCCGAGGTCCGCAGCGCGAAGAAGAAAAAAAGACCGGCCTTGCTTGATGCGGACGACAGCCGGCACATTTTCGCCGAGTCGCACCGCAACATCCGCTCTGCTCTGTTCTTCGCGAACTACAACGAACCAAAGCCCAAGACCCTGCTCGTCACCAGTGCCGTCCCGAATGAAGGCAAATCCACTGTGGCGGCCAACCTCGCCCGCACGATCGCTTTTGCCGGTGCCCGCGTACTGCTGGTGGATGGCGACATGCGGCGCGGAGTTCTACACCAGCTTTTTGAGACAACTCAGGAGCCAGGATTATCCGACTTGCTCGCCAACGGCGGCGACCTCTCCCAATTCGTCATCTCCATCCCCCTCGGTCCAGAGGTCGATGGTCAGTCGTCCGTGGCCAGTGCCACGCCGAAGCCAGGCGAAGGCGGCCCCATCTCCGCTGGGGGAGAGGGCCAGGGTGAGGTGGCTCCCAAACTCCTATCTCCCATCTCCGATCTCCCATCCGCCCCCGGCGGCTTGTGGCTACTGCCCTCCGGCAAGACCGCGCGCAACACCGGCGAGCTTTTCTTGAGCGAAAAATGCGACCACTTGCTCGCGCGAATGCGGGAGGAATACGACTGCATCATTGTGGATAGCATTCCGGTTTTCGCCGCAGACGATACAGCAAGCCTCGCGCCCAAGATAGATGGGGTGCTTTTCGTCGTGCGCAATTCCTTTACCGTGTCCCGGACGGCCCGTCGGGCCCTGGAACTTCTCTACGAGCGCCAAGCAAAAGTCCTGGGCTTGGTCTTTAACCGTACCGACGCTTTGTCGCGCTCTTACGATTACTATAAATACGCGGAGTATTATCATTCGAAGCAGGGATAGGGCGGGCATGGGAAATCCGCTTGCTAAGGCGCGCCGTCCGCTGCCTTCCCAAATCGAAATGCCGGCTGGACGGAGACGCTCTGGCTGGCCGGAAAAATGAGAAATGTGTCTTTGCCTTCTGCAGATTGCAGCCAAAGCGAAAGCTGCCTGCGAATCCAGCAGTGCCGAGGCAGTCTGCAGTCAAAATGGAATGGTTTTGCTGGTATTCGGAATGCTACGAAGGTAGGTCTTGATGACAGTGCTGCGGAGATTTGTAATTGGCGGTATCAGCCTGCTGGCAGCACTCGGTCCGTTGGTAAGTGCTTATGCCGCAGTGGATTTCTACGTCGCTACCAACGGGATCGACTCAAATCCAGGCACCATTGACCAGCCTTTTGCGACCCTGGAGCGAGGCCGTGACGCAATACGGAGCCTAAAGAAGACAGGTCCCCTTCCAGCCGGTGAGATACATGTCTGGCTGAGGGGCGGCCGGTACATGAGGCAGTCACCCTTCACGCTGGGTGTTTATTGGTCTCCCGTAGCCGGCAATGACAGCGGCACGCCAACATCGCCAGTCGTGTATCAGGCTTATCCAGGAGAAACCCCATACATCATCGGCGGAATCAACCTCACAGGTTTCCAGTCCGTCACGGACCCGACCATTCTTGCGCGGCTTGCTTCTTCTGCTAAGACAAATGTGTGGGTGGCCAACCTTTCGTTTCAGGGGATAACTAATATTCTTGCGCTTGCGAGACACGGCACTGGGCAATGGTGGAATTGGACCGGCCAGCCTGAGTTATTTTTTAACGACCACCCTATGCAACTGGCTCGTTGGCCAAATACCAACTGGCTAACCATCGCGTCTACGCCGGCCGCTGGCGCAACATATTTCCCGTTTTCCGGAACTAATCAGAACCACTGGTCAAACACGAGTGATATTTGGGCCGCCGGTTATTTCGGAAATGATTGGGCTTTTTATTGCGACAAAGTGGCTGGTATCACTAACAACGTTGCTTACATGACCAATATCTGTAACCAGTATGGCTATAAGGCCGGGCAACGTTTCTTCTTTCTTAACATCCTGGAGGAACTTGACTCTCCGGGAGAGTATTACATAGACCGAGTTCACAGTCTGCTTTACTTCTGGCCCTCGAGTGACATTACGAATGGAGCGCCGTTTATTTCAGTAGCTCCTAACCTGGTGGTTCTCAGTGCCGTGTCGAATATCGTTCTATCAGGAATCACTTTTGAAGGGTCGCTCGGCGGGCAGGGGGGGATGGTAGAAATAAGCCGAGGGCAAAGCAACCTGGTGACACGATGCACGTTCGAGGGTGGTTGCTGTGATGCCGTGGACATAATGTACGGCCTGGGGAGCGGCGTGTCTTACTGCACAATTTCCGACACGGGTGAGCAGGGCATCTATATGTTTCAAAGTGGCAACCGTCTAACTCTGACACCCGGAGGTAACTTTGCAACCTGCAATACAATTTACAACTTTAGCCGGCTATGCAGAGCATCCAGTCCGGCCATAACTGTCGATTCCTCCGGCAATGCCGGCGTTGGAAACTACATCGCCCACAATCTCGTCTTTAATGCCCCCCATGCCGGAATGCAGGTCCTCGGCAACAATAATGTCATCGAATACAACGAGATACATCACGTCTGCACCGAGACATCCGACGCCGGGGCTCTATACATGGGCCACGTTGACTGGACGATGCGTGGCAACATCGTTCGCTACAACTACTTTCATGACATCAATGTTTTTGCAGGGTCGGCAAATCTCGCCGGTGTGAGAGGAGTTTACCTCGACGATTACATGAGTGGAACCACAGTGTTTGGAAATATTTTCTGCGCTGTGGATCAGGGAGTGTATATTGGTGGAGGCCGTGACAATATCATAAACAACAACGTCTTTGCGGGGAATGCCGTTTATGCTATTCAGGCGGACCAACGCGGATTTAGTTGGGACAGGAGCAGTATATCCAATACCAATTCGTCTATTTGGACTTCGCTCAGGGCTATCCCATACCAGACTCCTCCCTGGAGCACCAAGTACCCTGCTCTAGTGAGCATTGCGACAAACAATCCCGCCGCGACGCTGGGCAATATTATCCAGAACAATATTTCCTATAGCAATACCGCGTGGATTGGATGGTTTTATGGCGCCCAGACCAACGTGGCAGTAGCGAACAACTTCACGTCAGGCGACCCGCAATTCGTGAACTACGCGCAACGGCAGTTCGGGCTCGCGACGAATTCTCCGGCTTGGGCTCTCGGGTTCCAGCCGATACCTATGAACAGGTTCGGCCCAGTGCCTCCTCCGCCCGCGAGGTTAAAGGTTCAGGGGCTTCCGTAACTTTCCGTAACTGTCACATTCCCTCGGAACGGATCACATTGGGCAATTAATCATGCCTCAGGAACTTATCATTGAAGCCGGACGTGGAGAACGCCAATACTGGCGCGATCTGTGGACTTACCGGGAACTGTTCTATTTTCTCGCCTGGCGCGACATTCTCGTCCGCTACAAGCAGACAATTATTGGCATCGCCTGGGCCTTAATCAGACCGCTGTTGACGATGATTGTTTTCACCTTCGTCTTCGGCCGTTTGGCCAAGCTCCCGCCCGATGGCTCGGCACCTTATGCGATAATGGTGTTTGCCGCCATGCTGCCCTGGCAGTTCTTTTCGACTTCACTCACTGAATCCAGCAACAGCCTGATTTCCAACGCGAACCTGATCTCGAAAATCTATTTCCCACGGCTGATTGTGCCTGCGGGGTCTGTCATCACCAGCTTCGTGGACTTTTTGATTTCTGGCGTGCTGATGGTGGTGCTGATGGTTTGGTATCACTGGATTCCTGACTGGCGGATTCTGTGCCTGCCTCTTTTCGTCGCGCTGGCATTCGCTGCCGCAGTCGGGCCGGGACTTTGGTTGGCGGCCCTGAACGTTAAGTTTCGCGATTTTCGCTATATCGTTCCATTCATAACGCAGTTGGGCCTCTACGTCTCCCCGGTGGGCTTTAGCAGTCGCATCGTGCCCGAAAAGTGGCGATTGCTCTATTCATTAAACCCAATGGTCGGCGTCATTGATGGTTTTCGGTGGGCCATCCTGCGCGGCGAAACAACACTCTACTGGCCGGGCACTGTAGCCTCGATTGTCGTGACCGCACTGTTGTGCGCCAGTGGCATCTGGTACTTCCGACGCGTCGAAAGGACCTTCGCTGATATCATCTGAGCCCTGCGTGCGCCGTTTCGCGATTAGCATCGGCCCCTTTTCCGTAGTCAATTTTCCGTAATCCTTATCAGCCTTCGGCTTTCCATTTTCTGCTTTTGAGCGACATCGTCATTTCCGCCGAAAACCTCGGCAAGCGCTACCGCATCCAGCACCAGCAACAGCGCCAACGCTATGTTGCTCTGCGGGATGTCCTCGCCGACAAAACGAAGTCCGTCGCCCGCCGTCTCTGGTCAGCAGCCAGAGGTCGGAGACCAGATGTCAGAGGTCAGAAGTCAGCCGAGGACTTCTGGGCCCTGCGCCAAGTTTCGTTCGAGGTGAAGCAGGGCGAATCGGTGGGCTTCATCGGGCGCAACGGCGCGGGTAAGAGCACCCTCTTGAAAATCCTCAGCCGGATCACCGAACCGACCGAAGGCCGGGTGCGGATTCGCGGCCGTGTCGCGAGCCTTTTGGAGGTGGGAACCGGTTTTCATCCTGAACTGACCGGCCGCGAGAACGTTTTTCTCAATGGCGCAATTCTGGGCATGACCCGGGCGGAGATCAGGAGGAAGTTCGACGAGATCGTCGCGTTTGCGGAGGTGGAGAAGTTCCTGGATACACCAGTCAAACGGTTTTCATCCGGCATGTATGTCCGGCTGGCATTCGCAGTGGCTGCCCACATCGAACCCGAAATTCTCGTCGTTGACGAGGTGCTGGCCGTAGGCGACGCGCAGTTTCAAAAAAGATGTCTGGCCAAGATGGGCGCTGTGGCGAAAGCGGGAAGAACGGTTTTGTTTGTAAGCCACCAGCTAAACCAGATCCGTCGATTGACCAACAAGTGCGCATGGCTGGACACGGGAGAATTGCGCATGTTTGGCTCTGTTGGTGAGACACTCGGGGCCTACGAATCCAACTTGAATTCCCCGAGTGAGGATTCACGGAGGGCTTTAGTGGATGATCATCACAGAACGAACTTCCTCAGTTGGGATCTCTCTTCCTCTCCCAAGGGCAGACGAAACTGCCTACAGACCGCAGGGGAATTCGCACTTCGATTAAAACTCCGCGCGAGCAAACAAATACGCAACGGACATCATGGGATTGCGCTATACAGGAACGACCAGCTTCTGGTCTGGGCAACGGCTGCGACGGGCCTTAATCTAGACCCTGGGCTGCATCGTTTGGTTCACACGTTTCCGGGTTTGCCTCTGCGGCCAGGGTCCTATTCTTGGCGCGTCTCGTTGTACGATGAAAGCGGATTACTGGACGACTACACGTGCACCCCCGAGCTGATTATTGACACACTGCCGGTAACGCACCCGCGAGACGAGTGGGCGGGCTTGCTCAACATTCCAACGAAGTTCGATGTCGAACGTGCAGAACTCGGAGACGAGGGAGCACCAACAGGACTCGGGCAGCAGAAAGGGGAGCAGAACGACTGATGAACCTGAACTATCCGAAAAGAATCGCAACCAACGTACTACGAAGACTACCGTTCCGGACGAACGATCCGCTTCGCTGTTTTCATTGGTACGATTACTTGCGTCACAATGCGCGGCGGCTGGAGCATCTTGCAAGCTTAAGGATACCGGTCAGGGGCATGACTGTGCTCGACGTAAGTGCAGGGATTGGCGATCACTCACACTATTATATTGACAGACATTGTGCAGTGACACTCACGGACGTGCGACCGGAGAACCTGCGATGCCTGAGAACACGCTATCCCCGACATGAAATTCAGTTTCTCGACATGGAACGCCCCGGACCCATCAAGGGCTCTCCTTTTGAGATAGTCCACTGCTATGGACTGCTATATCACTTGGCCCACCCGGAACAGGCGTTGGAGTTTCTTAATGCTCAGTGCACACGAATGATGTTCTTGGAGACATGCGTATCGTTCGGTGACGACAAGGAAGTCAACCCCGTAACGGAGGATGGGGCGGACCCAAGTCAGGCCTTCTCAGGAACAGGTTGTCGCCCAACGAGGAGATGGGTGTTTGAGAAGCTTCAGGGATTATTCGACCATGTATATCTTCCCACGACACAGCCAAACCACGAGGAATTCCCGCTGGAGTGGTCTGCTCCGGAGAAACACCTGGCTCCCTTGAAGAGGGCAGTTTTCATATGTTCGCGTAGCGCTATGGACAATCCGCGGTTGACGCGATCGTTGATCTCTCTGCAAACAAGGCATGAATGATTGACGGAAAGTCGACCAGCACATGGACTCGAATTCGAGCAAACTTACGGTATGAAAGCAGAGAGGGCCAGATGGAAATGGAACCGTCTGCTACGCAGGTTGGCGCGGGCCATCGGGATCAGGCAGGTGGTCAATTGGACACGCGCTGCTGTTCCTTGGCTCTCCCCAAGCCGCTTGGTCCGCTGCGGTCGCTTTATTTGGGCGAAGCACCACGCAACCACTTTTGTGGGTCGGATACCGTTCATCGGGTGCTTGATGGAGTTGGACCCCAACCAGTGGATCACGCGTTGGTGGTACATCCGCGCAGATTACGAGAGCAACATGTTCTTAGCCCTGCGGGACTTCCTGCGTCCGGGCATGGTCTGCATGGATATCGGCGCGAACGCCGGATTGTTCACGCTGTTCATGGCCAAACGCGTGGGGCACGAGGGCAAGGTGTACGCCTACGAGCCAACGCCCGACACGTATCAACTACTGCAGAAAAATATTGCGCTGAACGCCTTCAGCAATATCGTTGCCGAGAATGCGGCAATAACGCAGGAATCTGGGACAGTCGAACTCCACGTCGGTCCGCCAGATCTCTGCGTTTACAACTCGATCGGTCCCGTGGTGCATCCTGACGCTAGGGGTGGGCAGTTCTCGCGAGTCAGCGTGCCCGCCACGAGCATCGACGAATACTGTGCCAATCATGACGTCGTCCGTGTGGACTGTGTGAAGATTGATGTGGAAGGTGCGGAGTTTCAGGTTTTGCGGGGAATGCGGCGAGTTTTGGAGGAAAACCTGCAGATCGTGCTTCTTATTGAGTTTAGCCGGGTAACCAGCACGGCCTGTGGTGCAAGCGTCAATGTGATGGCCGAATGGCTTGCGGCTATGGGCTTTCGCCTCTTTACGGTTACAAAGAAAGGTGATTTGCGTGGGCTCCAGGGCGACAACCCGGGCGATGATGGGATGGAGATGGTCTGGGCGGCTCGGAATGACCTTTCATGAGTGAGGCTTCGGGCATAACACCCGCACGAAGCCTGGATGGATAGCTGTAACTGAGCGCGCTCCATAATAGGAGATGAACCAATTCCTTAAGTTTGCGGTCAGCTTCCCGCTCTGTGCCTCTATCACTTGCCGGTGGCCCCTGGCTGGCTACGCCCTATTTCTTGCATTTGAAACGCCACTCAGGAGACCGTTGGCCCTGCTGGTTCATGTGTCGTGCCCCATGCTTTGCGCCGTGTTGGCGACTCTCGTGCTTCTGCTGAGGATCAGGCGCCGCTCGGAAGGGATACGGCTCGATTTCACGGATTTGGTGGCTCTACTCCTGACGGTGCTGATCTTTGTGCGGCAGACGATGTTGCAGGATTATAGCAAGCTGACCTCCCTCCTCCAGCCACTATGGTATGCCTGCCTGTGGGGTCCGCTCTTAATCGCTCTGCGCCGAGTGGATGAAAAGACAATCATTAGGTTGCGGGAGATGATCATCTTCTTTGCGTTTGTGATTGGAGTGGTCGGCACGCTGGCCTACCTCTCCGGCAGCTCACGGCTACTGGACATGGCGCAATATGGAAAGGCCGATGATTGGACCGCCGGACACGCGTCTGCGAAGGAGCGTATGAACGATATCGTGGCTTCCCGTTACCTGGTCATTGGCGTTTACACATTCCTGCCCTACGCTTATTGGCTGGTGCTATACAACATGTTTGGTAGCGCGCGCCAATCGCCGCTGAGAACCATGTACTACACGGTCACGCTCTGTGGAATGTGGATCTGCTTCGGGACGAGCCTCAGCCGGTCGATCGCACTGGTGTTTGGTATGGGGACAGTGATAATCGTGGGATATAGCCTTTTAAAGCAGCGCCTGCTGTCGCTGGCCGGCCTTCGCCGATTTGGTCCTACTCTGCTCATAATCCTTCTGATCTTCGGAGCTGCCGCGCCGGTGGCTAACGTAGGCGGCGTACTAGAGAACCTGAATGGGCGACTCGCGACGATCGGCAAAAACGATCCAACGACGCTGTCGCGATTCGACGACAGCAGTAAACTATGGACTTATCTCCTGAAGGTCCCGACACTCTTCGGCGATCCCGGCCCGGACCCAGTGGCCAACTACGGCCATGATTTGGGCGACCCGAATCTCCCGCTCTACGTCTGGTTGTATTATGGCATTGGTGGCCTGCTTCTTTTCTTAATTTTGTTTCTGCCACAGTTATTAAGAGTAGGTCTCGCCTGGATAAGAACGAATCGACCCCGACATGATCCGGCCTTCTTAGCTTGCATGAGTGGATGGGCTCTCTTTTATGTGTGCCAACTGGGCTTTCTTGGAAACTACCTGCAGAGCTCCGATGTCTTTTTTATGACATTCTTTTTGGCCGCAACAGGTCGTTTCTGGGAAACCCAACAATTCACCTCTGTTCCTAGGGGTTGCGGCTATGCGGTCGCCCCGAAGCTCGTTCGCCTTCGGCGTTCAGGTGTGTTAGGCCGTGCGGCCGGTCTCCGAATAACTCCGGTTGGGCACCGGCGAGCGGCTCGCCGACTACCGCGACCTATTGTGCGCAAACAGCCACGGATGTACCGATTCCTGTCGAACCGTAGTGTGCCGATTGTCAAGCAGAGGAAATCAGAATCCGTTTCGAATTCATGATCGATCGATCGATGCGCCAGCGACCGATACTGCTTTTCTGCCCGGAAATAGATGGCCATCGCCAAACCTATACTGCGGTACTCGGTGATTGGTTCAGGAGCCAAGGCTGGCGTATCGTTGCTGCAGTGGGCAACGACGCGGATGGACGCGCCCCGCGGGAAACGCCAATTCTGAGCCTGTTCTTCCAGAAAAAGGGAACCGACGTGGTTAACCTTGGCCAAACGCGCGACACAGAGAAGGTGCCGGGGTATTGGGTTGATAGGCTGAGGGCTGTAGAAGAGCAAGTCCTGCCAGCCTGGACAATTCTAATCAATGGTGATGAACTTCGTTGTTCCTTGAGAGGCCTCGGCGCCGACGGCACTGTCACGAGCCGCCGCCGGGCCGCCATCTTCATCTACGCTAATCACATGTATTCTCCGCTCTTAGATGGTGGGAGCTCAGTTTCGAGGCTGCTAAGGCTTGCGAGGTGGTTTCGGCGGCGGCGGCGAGAGCGGTCGTATTTCCGGAGTGTCGTTTGGCGGGATCTGGGCATTCGCCGCATCCTGACCATCAACGGCTATTTCCAGCGCAAGGCGCGTGACCAGAGAATCCATTTCTTGCCGGACATCTATCGGTCGTGGGGGTTTGAGTTACCTTCGGACGATAGAATGATCCTTCAGGCCCGTGAGTTGTATCGAAGGTTCTTGAGCGAGCACCAGGGACAAGACGTCATCCTGTACTATGGAACCCGGTTCGCGCGTCGCGGATACGACACTCTGCTGGCACTCGCCTGCGAGAACCGTGATACTGTGTTTGTCAGTTGCGGACGCGACCAACCAGGGGAGTCTTTTGCCTCTGACATTGCGCAACTGCGAGCCAAATTGAGGTCTCAGCAGCGCTTTCATGAAGTGGACCTTCCGTTTATGCCGGACCATGCTCTAACGGACGATCTTTTCAGCTCCGCCAAATATGTGCTTCTACCGTATCGGAATTTTTTGGGAGTGAGCGGGATTCTAGCTCAGGCCTGCGCTTACGGAAAACCTGTCCTGGTGCCCGATATCGGCCACATGGCTTCAATGGTCCGGCAGCGCGACATCGGGTTG
>Ga0163163_10001093_pt1 | contig 23016 bp, 17 predicted proteins | sample S65metaG_FD_119766 | JGI IMG/M metagenome (GOLD analysis project Ga0163163, IMG submission 119766) | Switchgrass rhizosphere microbial communities from Kellogg Biological Station, Michigan, USA - S6-5 metaG | ecosystem: Host-associated > Plants > Roots > Rhizosphere > Soil | place: USA...
ACGTCATTCTGAATTCAGGTTCCAACGATTTTCACGGGTCTCTTTTTGAGTTTCACCGTAACGCAGCAATGGACGCGCGCAACTTTTTCGCGCCGGCATCAGAACCAAAACCAAAGTACATCCGCAACCAGTTTGGCGGTGCGGTCGGTGGTCCAATCAAACGCAACCGCACCTTCTTTTTTGCCGACTCCGAAGGCACGCGCTCGCGTGAAGGCATCACGCGCATCACAAACGTGCCGACGGCGCAGGAGCGCATCGGCAACTTCTCGCAGAGTCTTTTCGGCGCTCCGGTCAGTCCATTCCCAGGTCTGCCGTTCATCAATGGCACCATTCCCGATTTCCTCATCAATCCTGTGGGCCGCGCGATCGCCGCACTGTATCCGTTGCCGAATCGCAACGTGCCGTTTCAAAACTTTGTTTCCTCGCCGGTGCTCCGCGACGACAACGATAGTTTCGACGCGCGTGTCGATCATAAGCTCAACGATCGCGCTGATCTGACGTTCCGATACAGTTTTGGCAACCGCGATCTGTTTGAGCCTTTTACCGGCTCGGCGTTCTCGGTCGTGCCGGGATTTGGCGACAGTGTCAGTCGTCGCAGCCAAAACGCAATGGTGGCGCTGACGTGGGTGTTCACGCCAAATCTGGTCAACGAGAGTCGCGGCGCGTTTAGTCGCGTGGCCTCGTCAGTCACCCAGGAAGCGAGCGTGCTGAATTCTCAAGTCGGATTGCCGACCGTCTCGCCGCGTGCGCGTGATTTGGGCCTCAGCTTCATCACCATCACCGGTTTTTCGCCGTTGGGAGATGAAGGCAACAATCCGCAAAACAGCGTCACTAACGTTTACCAGTTTCTTGATAACGTCAGCTATGTACGCGGCGATCACATGTTCAAGTTCGGTGCTGACCTCCGCTTTTCACAACAGAACGCGTTCCGCGATGTTGAGTCGCGGGGTCGACTTCAGTTCTCGCCGTTTGGACAGATCACGGGCAATGCCCTCGGCGATCTTTTACTCGGCTTCCCGTTCCTGACTAGCGTCGCGCACGTCGACAATCCACAACAGATTCGCACCGAGAGTTATAACTTCTTCATCAACGACAGCTATCGCGTCACACCGCGACTGACGCTCAACGCCGGCTTGCGTTATGAATACAACTCGCCTCCGGTTGATGCTCAGGATCGCGCGACTATTTACGACGTGGCCACGCGAAGCCTCGTACCGGTTGGCACCAACGGTGTTCCGCGCAGCGGCTTCGACGCTGATAAGAACAACTTTGCACCGCGCCTCGGCGTCGCCTGGTCTCTCAATGAAAAGACGGTGCTGCGCGGCGGTTATGGCGTCTACTACGATCAGTCGCCGCTCGCGCCGGCGGAAGCGCTTTACTTCAACTCACCGTTCTTCGATAACAACATCTTCTTCTCGTTGCCGGGCCTGCCGCTGACGCTGAACAATCCGTTTCCGTCGTTCTTCCCGTTCGCACTGCCCGATTCGGCGCTCGCCATCCAGCGCGATCTCCGCACCGGTTACATGCAGCACTGGAATTTCAACGTGGAGCGACAGATTGCGAGCAAGAGTGTGCTCGAAGTCGCCTATGTCGGCTCAAAGGGAACGAAGCTCCTGACCGCTCGCGACATCAATCAGCCACAGCCAGGCGTGTTGCCGCCGGGATTGCCGTTTGTGCCTCGACCCGATCCACGCTTCGACGATATAGACCTGCTCGAGTCGCGTGCGAATTCGAATTACAACGCGCTGCAAGTACGTTTTCAGCAACGCCTGACGCACGGGTTCTCGACACTGACGTCGTACACGTGGTCCAAATCGCTCGACGATGCTTCAAACTTCTTCACCAGCGCGGGCGATCCAAACTTCCCGCAGAACAGTTACAACGTCGCGGCGGAACGGGGCCGTTCGAACTTCGACGTGGCGCATCGCTTGTCTGTCAGTTATTCGTATTTGTTCCCGTCAAGAAAAGACAAAGGCGCGCTTTCGACTTTGTTGAATGGCTGGGAAACGCTCGGCATCGTGACGCTTCAATCAGGACGGCCATTCACGGTCGCGCTGCTCTCCGAGATCGATAACAGCGGCACGGGCCGCTCGATTCTCGGCTTCGGCGCGAACGATCGACCCAACCTGGTGGGGAATCCGGAGTTGTCGAATCAAACGACGCTACAGTGGTTCAACACCGCGGCATTCGCCTTCCCTGCTCCGGGAACTTTCGGAAACGCGGGCCGGAATATTCTTGATGGTCCGGGATTTCAGAACGTGAATGCGTCGCTGTTGAAAAATACGAAGCTGACAGAGCGAGTAAACGTTCAGTTTCGTGCGGAAGCTTTCAATCTCTTCAACCATCCAAACTTCAACTTGCCGGACAACTTCCTCGGCTCGCCAACGTTCGGGCGGATCACGTCAGCACGCGACCCGCGCCACATTCAGTTTGGGTTGAAGTTGTTGTTCTAATCCGTGGTGATATCCGTGTTCATCTGGGTCCGATCGTCGTCGTAAAACAAGTACTTGGCGGAGAGTAAGAGATCTGCTTCCTCTCCGCTCGGTGTTTGCGGAGCGATCGTGCCGTCGAGTTGTTCGTAGAGTGGCGGTGGAATCTCGGCGAACTCCGACATTGGACCATACACCGCGTCCACACCTTCCCGAAACACGTCCCCGATCAACAGGTTGATGATGTGTACACGCTCGTCGGGATACTTGCGCAGGAACCCTGAGAAGCTGAAGCCCTCGTTGTAGAACGCGTACACCAGCTTGCGCATCGACTCGATGCCGCGATCGAGTTTCGCCTGATACTGGCCAAGCCGTGCAGCAGAAAAGTCATCATGATTGAACGCGTCGTGAATTGCGTCGGCGGCCAACTCAGCCATCTTCAATGCCAGCAACACACCGGATGAATAGATCGGATCGAGGAAACCATAAGCGTCGCCGATCAAAATGAATCCATTGCCCGCGTTTTGTTTCGAACGATACGAATAGTCGAGAATCGAATAGATCTTGTCGACCCGCTCGCCTCCAGCGACGCGTCGCCGCACGGATTCACACTTCTCGATCTCTTCGTTCAAGATCCTGGCCAGATCCTGGCCGCGGTTCTTCAGCAGGTAATCAGGATCGGCAACGATACCAATGCTGGTGATATCGTTTTCGAGCGGGATATACCAGAACCAGCCACCGCTGCCCGGCTCCGTTCGCAACACCAGCGTAGCGCCCCCGTTTAGATCCGGCTCGCGATGCACTCCCTTGAAGTAGGAATAGAGCACGGCTTTCTTCAATTTCGGATCGCGCACGCGCCAGCGAAACTTGTTCGACAGCATCGCCCGTTGCCCGGTCGCATCAACCACTACTTTCGCGAAGAACTTCTCAGTTGTGCCGTCCTGCATCTGCACTTCGACACCAACCGCGCGATCGCCTTCGAAGAGTACCTGTTTGACCAGCACACCTTGATGGACCACGGCGCCCTGATCTGCAGCGTGATTGATCAGCAGGTGATCGAATTGCGCGCGCGTTACCTGCCAGGTGACGGCGCTTTCGTGATGCACGGCTTCGAAGAAATAGAACGGCCGCGACTCCTTGCCCGCTGCGTTCGCAAACTGCACGCTGTACTTCCGCACAAACGGGCTCTCTCGAAGTTTCTCGAGAATCCCGAGTCGACGGAAGGTCCAGTAAGTGTCAGTCATCAGCGACTCGCCGATGTGATGACGTGGGAAAATTTCCTTTTCAAACAAGATTACCTGGCGGCCTTCGCGCGCCAGGATGCCGGCAACGGAACTCCCCGCGGGTCCACCACCCATTACAATGACGTCGTATGTATTTGTCTTCATGCGTAGCGTATGTTTCTAAGTTCAGGTTCAAAAAAATCGATGAGGAAGTGATCTACTTCCAGGAGCCCGCGTCGGGTCAGCGCGATCGATCCGTTTTGACGCGCGAGCAGGCGCTTTTCTTCCAAGCCTTCATAGACAGGACGAAACTCGTTCCAAACGTCGACGCCAAACTTCTGTTGAAAGTAACCGGTATCGAGCGCGCCGGTTTTCAACTGCAAAACCATCTCGCGGATAAGTCTTTGTTTTGGCGTCAGCGGTACGGCCCGCAAAAGCGGCAGGCGATCTTCGTTAAGGATGCGCACGTATTCTTCGAAGTTGTGTGCGTTTTGGAAATTCACGCCGCCGAAATGCGAAAACGATGAGACGCCGATGCCGATCATGTCGCCGCCATGCCACAGCGCGTCGCGATAGATGAAGCGACAAGTCTTTTTCTTCGTGGCAACGATGTCAGTGCCGGCGATTTCGTAGTCGTGCGCAATAAACTGTTCGAAGGCGTAATCGAGCCAGCCGCGTTTCATGTCCCAGCCGGCGATGGGTGAAGCGATGCCCTTTTTCAAAATGTCCTGCGAGATGGTGGTGTTGTACGGCAACTCCATCTGATAAATCGTGACGGAGTCGGGCTGGAGTTCGATCGCGCGGCGCACCGCCTCGCGCCACTCCTCTTCGGTCTCACCCATCATGCCGGCAATGAGGTCGATGTTGACCTGGGGGAAGTCGACTTCACGCGCCCACTGGTAAGCGCGATAGATTTCGGGTGAGAGATGCGCGCGCCCGTTGGCCGCAAGGATCTCGTCGTCAAAGTGCTCGATACCAAGACTCAGTCGCGTGACGCCGATGTCTTTGAGCGTTTCGAGTTTCGGCTTTTGGATCGTACCCGGTTCACATTCGAACGTGACTTCTTCCGCGTTCGCCCAACTCACGTGCTGATTCAGTCCATCGACGAGATAGCGCAACTGTTTTTCGCTGATGTACGACGGCGTGCCGCCACCAAAATATGCGAATCGAAGCTGCCGCCCTTCAAAGGCGGGCATGCGACTGTAAAGTTCGTTCTCTTTGATCAGCGCGTCGAGATAAACCTCGATTTCGGAGGCGTTCTTGTCGGTGTAGACTTTGAAATAACAGAAGTGGCAGCGCTTCCGGCAGAAGGGAATATGAATATAGAGGCCGAGGGGATCGTTGACTCGCGGCGGCTGGTTGAGCGCGTCAATTACTTCCGGAAGAAACTCGGGCTTCCACTGCGAAAACGGTGGATAGTTCGAGACAAAATAATTCCCTACTTCAGTTCTGTTTGGGACGATATCTGCCGTCATTGAATTCCGTCAAAGTAGCATCAATGCCCGCGCTGAGCAATTAGGCCACGGATGGACACGGAAAGAAGCGCGGATTTTAGTACGCAGCAGCCATGAACTAGGTTGCGCGCTTGTGATGAGGCGTTGTATAGAGTGTCGATGCCCGCTCGGTCCGGATTCAGTTTTTCCAACATACGCCATTATTTACCGTATTTTCTGTTACTGCTGGTTTTTGTCGTCGGAGTTTGGCTGATACTCACGGCGGGCGCCCAGCTGCAGCCCGCGAGTCCCGTCGCAGTCAGCACACCGCCAGCGAGTCCTGCACCGTCGTCGACCGGCGGGCTCTGGCAAAACTTCAGAACTTCGCTCGGCGTTCTGCTGATGCAGATCATCGTCGTCCTCATCATGGCGGGACTGTTTCGCAGGCTGTTTCGCTCGATTCATCAACCGCCGGTGATGGGCGAGATGCTCGCCGGCATCGTACTCGGGCCGTCAGTGCTGGGATTGATATACCCGCCGGCGGTCTCGTTTCTCTTTCCACCAGCATCACTCGAAACGTTGCGACTATTGAGCCAGATCGGTGTCGTGCTGTTCATGTTCGTCGTCGGCATGGAGGTGAACGTCCGCCAGCTACGAGAAAAAGGATCGGCGGCGGTGATGATCAGTCACGCCAGCATCGTGGTTCCGTTTCTACTCGGCACCGCGCTCTCACTTTTTCTCTATCGCGAACTCGCGCCGCCAGGAACCTCTTTCAATGCATTTGCGTTATTCATCGGGGTCGCGATGAGCATCACCGCGTTTCCGGTGCTCGCCCGGATCCTTGAAGATCGCGGCTTGACGCAAACCCAACTCGGATCGATCGCCATCACCTGCGCCGCCGTCGACGACGTCACTGCCTGGTGCATCCTGGCGCTCGTGATTGCGCTGGTGAAATCAAGCGGGGTGGAAACGTCGTTGTTAACGGTGGGCCTGACGCTTGCATTTGCAGCAGCGATGCTTTTTGTCGTGCGGCCACAACTGGCGCGCGTAATCAAAGAGCCCGACTCGCAACACCATCGACGACGATTGATACCGATCATTCTCGCGTTTGTGCTGGCTTGTGCCCTGATTACCGAAACGATCGGCATTCATGCACTCTTTGGAGCTTTCATCGCCGGCGTAATAATGCCGCCTTCTACTGAATTTCGGATCTTTCTCAAGGACAAGCTCGAGGCGTTTGGTTCGTACGCGCTGCTGCCGTTGTTCTTTGCGTTCACCGGATTGCGCACGCAGGTCGGTCTCTTGAACGACTGGCAAGGCTGGGCGATGTGCGGCGTGATTATCCTCGTGGCCATAGCAGGCAAGCTCGGCGGCAGCACGCTGATGAGTCGCTGGACGGGTATGAGTTGGTCGCAATCATTTTCGATCGGCGTGTTGATGAACACGAGAGGATTAGTTGAACTGGTGGTGCTGAATATAGGTTATGATTTGGGCATTCTGTCGGGACGCATCTTTGCAATGATGGTGTTGATGGCCCTCGTGACTACGTTCATGACAGGGCCGCTTCTGGGGCTGCTCAAGCATCGCGATTAAAGAAGGAGAATTGGAGATGGCTGCAAAGACTTTGTTGATAGCCGCGGCGATCATCGCACTTTCAGTGATAGCGCTCGCGGCGACCAAACCAAACTTCAGTGGCAACTGGACGATGGATCGAGCGCGTAGCTTCGGTCTGCCCTCGAACATGAACCAAACGCTCGTCGTCACGCAGAAGGACGATCAGATCGAATTGGAAACAAAACTGATTCAGCCCGGCAACGAACGCAGCGTGAAAGATACTTACATTCTCGATGGCAAAGAACACGAGTTCACGCCACAGGTTCCGCCTAACCAGCCACCCGCGAAAGGCAAACGAACCGTGACGTGGTTACCGGGCGATAGAGGGCTCGAGATCACCGAAGTGACGACTTCGCAAACAGACAAAGGGCCGGTCACGAGTCAGGTGGTGCGGAAGTGGACCATGTCCGGGCAGGGTGAGTTGGTGATCGACATGTACGTCGACAACCCAAATATTTCTTACGAAGCGAAGCGGATCTTTATCAAGCAGTGAAAATCCGTGTTATCCGTGGCTAACTTATTTTGCTGAAATATCAAATGCGGCCATCTGGTTTGAGTTGCGTACGAGCAGTCTTCCTTCTGCAATCGCCGGATAATTCCACGTCTGACCTTCCACGGCTTTGAAGCGCGCTAGCTCCGTGTAACGATCCGGCGACGCTTTCACTAATGCAATGTCGCCCTGGTCGCTGCTCACTATCAGGTGGTCGCCGGCCAGGATGACTTGCCCGTAACCATAGCGCCCTTCTTTCCACTTGCGCTCGCCGGTGTTCACGTCGAGACAAACGAGAATGCCTTCGTCCAGTCCGTAAACATAACCATTATGAAGAACGGAACTATTAAACTTGTTCTTCATGTTCATGTTTTCCCAAACCGTCGAGGCAGTGAAACTGTTGCCGCTTCCCTTCACCTCAACGAGCGCCGCGCCTTTTCCATAACCTGACGAAATGAAGAAACGATTCTGATCGACGACGATCGGTTGCGAGACATTAATGCCGTTTTGCGTGTCCCAATTGTAACTCCAAAGCAAAGCGCCATTCTCAGGAGCTAAACCGACCACTCGCGACGAACTGACCACTACGATCTGCCGGCGCCCAGCCAGTTCAACCAACATCGGCGACACGTAAGCTTGCGTGTCGTTGAGCACCTTCCAAACCGGCGCGCCCGTATTCTTGTTGTAAGCGACAACCGACTTGCCTCCGGTCCCGCCGGGCAAAACGATCACTTTGTCGTCGACGATGAGCGGCGAGGCGGCCATGGCCCAGGGAAGATTCTGCGCACCGTTGTCCGAAAGAATGTTCTTGCCCCAGATCACGGAACCGTTGCTGGCATCGAGACAACGCAACTCGCCCGTCGCTCCGAGTGCATAAAGGCGGCCCTGCTCCCACGTCGGCGTCGCTCGTGGTCCATCACCGGTGGAATCGGTGAATTCAGCCCCCCACTTCTGTGTCCAGAGTTCACGACCGTTGGTCACATCGTAAGCAGTGACGACTTCCTGACCCCGTCTTTGTTCGATCGTGTAAGCCTTGCCGTCAGCGACCGCGAAAGAAGCATGGCCGACTCCGACGGGTTGTTTCCAAAGCACCGGCAAGCCGTTGGCCGGCCAGTTCGTTGAGACACTTGCTTCGTCGTATTTGCCGTCGCGCTTTGGTCCACGCAAGCTGGTCCAGTAATTTCGTGCGGTGAGCGGTGTCGCTGCTTGTCCGGGCGAGGCAGTGGCGCTAGCCGATGGACTCGGACTCGGCGTCGCTGTGGTTGGTGCGGGTGTTCCAGCCTGTTGTTCCTGTCGATGCTTCTCGACTTCGGAATAGTGCGCTTCGTTCGACCCTCTCCGGCACGAAGCACAGAAGACCAGCAACAAAACGAGCAGTACTACTCTATTCATAAAATCCGTCCTCAATCCGCGTAGAATCCGTGCCTAGGTTCCAATGCAATAGAGATTCTTCTCGCCGCGAATGAAAATGCGGCCATCAGCGATCGCGGGCGAAGCATAGACCGGTTCGCCCACCGAATTCGTTCCCAGCACTTCATGCTTGGGACCAGCCTTGACCATAAACGTGTCGCCATCTTCGCTCGTCATCAGAATCTTGCCTTCGAAAGCAACTGGCGAAGCAGTGAACGTCGCGGGAATCGGAATTCGTCCGCCCTCGTATTTCACTTCACCAGTTTTCGTATCGATGCAAGTGAGAATGCCGCGGTCGGTGGTCAGATAGAGATAGTCGCCATACACGATCGGCGACGGCACATACGCCGTGCCTTTCTCATACTTCCACGGCACGTTCGGAGTGCCGGTCAAATCTCCGTTCTGGCCGAGACGAATGGCAAGCGCGATCTTTGCGGGGAAGCCGGCCACGAGAAACACCATCTCGTTGTTTGCAACCGGCGAAGGAATCGCATTGCTCTCGACGCCTTTGTGTCTCCAGAGTTCCTTGCCAGTCGCCGGATCGTAGGAGATCACCATCTCGGTTCCACTGGTAATCAACTCCGTGCGCGTTGCTGTTTTGACCAGCAACGGAGTGGCCCAACTGACCTGCACCTTGCGCGCCGTTTTCCAAACTTCTTTACCCGTCTTCTTGTCCAGCGCCACGATGAACGACGAAGCGCCATTCTCCTCGTCACACTGCACGATCACGAGATCCCCAAAAAGGATTGGAGACGTTCCGGTGCCCATGCCGACTGTGCCGAGATTTCCGAGTTGCGTTTTCCACGCCAGATTGCCTTTGAAGTCATACGCGTAAAGACCTTCGGTGCCGAAGAAAGCGTAGACCAGCTTGCCGTCAGTCGCCGGGGTCGACGCGGCATAGGAACTCTTGCGATGGCGATTGTCGTACGGAGTGCCTTCCCACGCCGTCGACTGCCAAAGGATCTTGCCCGTTTCGCGATCGAGCGCGATGACTTTGAATGTGTGCTTGCGATCCGCGCCGACGCTGTCCGGATGCAGGAACTCTTTGTCGCCTTCGACCACGTGCTTAACCGCCTTCGCTCCCGGAACCACCGGCCCTTCGATCGCGGTCGTTAGGAACACTCGGTTACCCCAGACGATAGGCGACGAATGCGAGCGGCCATCGATAGGCGTCTTCCACTTGATGTTCCTGGTCGGGCTCCACTCGGATGGGAGATTCTTCTCGTTCGAGATGCCTGAACCATCGGGTCCGCGCCACTGAGGCCAGTTCCCTGCCAACGCATTGACTGTCAGCGTAATTCCAACAATCACTGCAAGACTAATTCGTCGTGTTTGTTTCACAGTACCAATCCTCTTTTAATCTGCGTTTATCTCGTGTCTCTATTTCTCTCCAAATGCGTACAGGGTCGAAACTGTTCGCACGATCAGGAGTCCATCGGATATCGCGGGCGTCGCCATCATCACTTCGCCCACCGGATTCTTCGCGAGCAACTCGTACTTCTCTCCAGCCTTTACCACGAATACGTCGCCGTCTTCGCTGGCTAGATAAATCTTGCCTTCGGAAGCGACTGGTGAAGCGGTGAAGGCGCCGCCGGTTCCGCCGAGTCGTTCCTGATAAACTCGCTCGCCTGTCTTGGCATTGTAAGCAGTGAGCACACCCTGATTCGAACAGGTGTACAGCAAATCGCCGTAAACAATGGGCGTCGGCATGTATGGACCACCACGCTGTTTGCTCCAGGCGATGAAGTCGCTCGACTCTTTACCGTCTTTCAGCGTCAGGTCGCCGTTGCCGCCGGGTCTGATTGCGTAAATTGGTTGAATGGGCGCGTAGCCGCTGGTGACAAAGATGAGATCGAGAGCGACAAAAGGCGTCGGAGTGGTTATTTCAGACATCGGGCCGAGGTGCCACAACTCTTTTCCGGTCATGGGGTCGTAACCGCGAATGGCCTTTGGCCCGACAGTAATCAACTCCGCGCGTGACGCGCCCTCATAGACTGTCGGTGAACCCCATGAGGGGATTTCCTCGCGCGTCGTTTTCCAGAGCTGTTTCCCGTCCTTGATGTCGTAGGCAGCGATGAATGAATTCTTTTGAATATCAGCCTGAACAATCACGAGGTTCTTGTAGATGATGGGCGAACTGCCGTATTCCCACTGGTAGTCCACATCGTAGAACCAGCCGGCATCGAGCACACCGAGATCCTGTTTCCACTTGAGATTGCCGTCGAGGTCGTAAGCATAGAGACCTTCAGAACCGAAGTTAACGATCAAATACTTTCCGTCGGTGACCGGTGTTGAAGCGGCGTGCGTCGACTTTGGATGGCGTTTGATCTTCGGAATTCCTTCGTAAGCGGTGCGTTCCCAGAGGATCTTGCCGGTGGCTTTGTCGAGCGCATAAACCTTCCACGCATGCTTTGGATCGTCTTTGACAGGTGCGACGTCGCCAAAGAGTCCGAATCGCGTTTCATCTTTGCCGCTGGAGACTGCGGTGACCACGAAAACTTTGTTGCCCCACACGACGGGGCTCGCATGCGACAAACCCGGGATCGCAGTCTTCCAACGCACATTCTCCGATTTGGAGGCGTCCCATTTAACGGGTCGCGCTGGTCCTTCGACGACTCCCGTCGCGCCTGGACCACGGAATTGCGGCCAGTTCTGCGCTCGGGCGGCTGTCACGGTAATAGCGAGGAGAGTAAGAGCGAGTAACAATCGTTTCATATTTGAACCTCAGGAATGCGAACTGATCTTTGTGCAGAGAAAAAACCTGCTATTGCGCGACATCTCCAGTGCGCTTCATCACGTTGGTGGTCGGTCCCTGTTTGAGAGTCATGCTGACAACCTTGCCCGCCTCGACGTTGAACGTTAACGTGAGGCCACCGAAGTTGAGCGGGCGGAAGGTTGTGTTGTCCAGCGCCATCAGCGGTTGCAAGTCGCGTCCGAACCCGCCGACGAACAACTTTCCATCTTTGATGATGATCGATGCTTCAGGACCAACCTGGCCTTTGTACTTGCCGGTGTATGACTGCAGCGTCGCGGCATCGACAGTGAGCGGCGGCTTTGCTCCCGCCTTCGTCAGCATCTCCGTAATCGCGGCATTCTTTGCATCAGCGGAGGATAACGCCAGCGCGACGGTTAAAGTCTCAGCCTTAGCACCACCACGGTCGAGCGCGGCCTTTACCAATTCTGCGTTGCCGTTCTGCGCGCCCGCCATCAAAACGTCGTCAACATCGTCAGCGCTCTTTTCCAGAATCAGCTTTACGACATCGGTGTGTTTGCCGTCGATGGCCCACGTCATCGCCGTGGCCTGGTAGAACGTGTCTTTCACTTTGGGATCGACGCCACGATCGAGCAGGATCTTTACCACAGCCGCATTGCCGCGTTCGGCGGCCTTGAAAAGCGCGGTCGTGCCATAGCGAAACCTCGCGTTCACATCAGCGCCTCGATCCAGTGCCGAGGTCACAGCCGCCGCGTCACCCTTTCGCACCGCCTCAAACAGTTGATCGTTGAGTTCCTGTTTGGTAGGCGTCGTCGCTTGCTGGAATAGCAGGGCTACCAGCGAGAAAAGGAAGACCTTTTGTAGCACGATGATTTCTCCTCAGATTAACGGATGAGAGCGGAACCTGCTAAAATCACGAAAAATTTGTAACGCAGCAACGGAAGCTTACGTAGTATACATCCTTAAGGTTGCAGACGCGTTGAACCTAATCCTTTTACAGCTTTTTCGCCGAGGCGGAAACATCTTTTTCATTTTTAGTGACGGGCCTCCAAAATGACTAACCTGATCTCCATTTTCCTGAATCTTTGTCTTCTTCTCGTACCGGTTCTCGTGAGTGATTGGGCTGAATGGCGCGGTCCCGCGCGAGACGGCATCTCATCGGAAAAAAATCTGCCAGTGAAATGGTCCCCAACCGGAGAAAACCTGGCCTGGAAAGCTCCTTACGGGGGACGATCGGCGCCGATCGTCGTCGGCGACCACGTCTACCTGCAAAACTCGGCGGGCGCGGGCGAGACTTTGCAAGAACGCCTGATGTGCTTTAACGCCGACACCGGCAAGTTGCTCTGGGAACACCGTTTCAACGTCTACCTCAGCGATGTGCCGCCACATCGTGTCGGTTGGGCCTCGCCAGTCGGAGATCCTTCGACCGGAAACGTCTACGTCTTCGGCGTGGGCGGTAATTTGATCGGCTTCAACCGCGATGGAAAGGTTTTGTGGGAACGATCACTCGGTGAGGACTTTGGACTGCTGACGACCCACGGTGGCCGCACAGTGTCGCCGATCATCGATGGCGATCTCGTGATCGTCAGCGGCGTTACTTTCCAATGGGGCCAGCATGGACGCGGCGCGCATCGCTTCATGGCGTTCGACAAAAAAACCGGCGAGACCGTTTGGGTGAGTGCGCCGGGTGGACGTCCTTATGACACCACGTACGCGCCGCCGATCATCGCCAACGTCAACGGCACGCGTTTGCTCATTCAGGGCGCGAGCGATGGCGTGGTCCATGCAATCAAGCCACAGACGGGCGAGCCGGTCTGGAAATACGAAATCAGCAAACGCGGACTCAATACCGGCGCGGTTCTTCACGGCAACACTGCAATCCTGACCCACAGCGAAGAGAATCTCAATTCAAGCGAGATGGGCATGATGGTCGCCGTCGATGCTACCGCGAAAGGCGAGATCAAGAAGGAACAGATCAAGTGGACCACTTATGGCTGGCAGGGTGGTTTCTCTTCGCCGGTCATCGACGGCGACATCATGTATCAGATCGACAACAGCGCGAACATCGCGGCCTTCGACGTCAACACCGGCAAACAACTCTGGATGAAAACTCTCGGCACGATCCAGAAGGCCTCGCCAGTGCTGGCCGACGGTAAATTGTACGTCGGGACTGAGAACGGAAAGTTTTTCATTCTCAAACCATCAGCTACGGGATGCGAGATTCTCGACGAGCAAAAACTGGAAACCAACGGAGTCGAAGAAAAAATAATCGGCTCGGCCGCAGTTGCGAATGGACGCATCTATTTCGCCAGCGAAGCAGCGCTCTACTGCATTGGCAAAAAAGGAACTCACAGCTCTTCACACTCCAACGCTGCGGCGGTTGGCACACCCGTAAGCTCGAATCCCGCCACTTTCGTGCAAGTGGCGCCAACGGAACTCGTGCTCAAACCCGGCGACAAGGTTAATTTCCGCGTGCGACTCTTCGATGCCCAGGGCAACTTCATTCGCGAAGAGCCCACCGCAACGTGGTCGCTCGACCAATTGAAAGGCACCGTCGAAAACGGTCACTTCACTGCGGCCTCAGACGCGATCGCACAAGCGGGCCTGGTCAAAGCAACTGTCGGCAACCTGAGTGGAACTGCGAGCGTGCGCGTTTTTCCACCACTGCCGTGGAGCGAAAATTTTGACTCCTACGCCGTCAACACACTGCCACCAACGTGGGTGAACACGACTTTGAAGTTTGCAGTGCGCGAGCAAGAAGGCAACAAAGTGCTCGTCAAGTTAACTGAAGGCTCGTCATTGCTGAGCCGGGCGCGCGCTTACATCGGACCGTCCGATTGGTCCAACTACACGGTCGAGTCGGATGTGTTTGCGACTCAGAAACGCCGCCAGCAGGGCGATGCCGGTGTGATTGCGCAACGTTACGTTTTAACTCTTTACGGCAACAAACAGGTGATGAATCTCGAGCCGTGGCAACCTGAACTTAAGCGCACGATTAGCATTCCTTTCGCCAGGAAAGCCGATACCTGGTACCGTCTGAAACTGGAGGTTCAGAACCTCCCCGATGGCAAGACTCGCGCTCGAGGTAAAGCCTGGCCCGCCGGTGAACCTGAGCCTGCCGCATGGATGATCGAACGCATCGATCCGATTCCCAACCGCCAGGGAGCGCCGGGAATTTTCGGCAACGGTCTCGCTGAACTTTATTTCGATAACCTAAAGGTGTACGCGAACAAATGAAATTCAAAAGCATAAAAGCCAACGCCATCATTTTTCTGTTGCTGCTCGGCGCCGCTGTTTGTCTTCTGTCGCCGGTAGTTTCAGCGTCGGATCCGGGTTCGGGCGACTGGCCCATGTGGGGCGGCACTCCGGATCGCAATATGACTTCCAACCAGAAGGGCATGCCGACCAGTTGGGACGTCAAGACCAAGAAGAACGTCAAGTGGGTGGCCCAACTCGGCTCGCAATCCTACGGCAACGTCGTCGTTTCAGGTGGCATGGTGTTCGGCGGCACTAATAACGAAGGTCTGCGCGATCCGAAGATCACCGGTGACAAGGGCGTGTTGATGGCCTTTCGTGAATCAGACGGTGCCTTTATGTGGCAGATGGTCCACGACAAGCTGGCCTCCGGCCGTGTCAACGATTGGCCGTACCAGGGGGTCGCGTCCTCGCCCTTGGTCGACGGCGATCGGGTCTATTACGTTTCTAATCGTGCTGAACTGATGTGTCTCGACACGCAGGGCTTCCGCGACAAAGAGAACGATGGTCCATACACGGAGGAAAAACTGACCGGCGAAACGAACGCGGACATCGTTTGGAAGTTTGACATGATGGACGAAGTCGGTTCATTGCCGCACAACCTGGCGAATTCATCACCCGTGATGTACGGCGATCTAATCTATGTCAGCACTTCCAACGGTCAGGATGAAAGTCACGTCAATATTCCGTCACCTAAAGCGCCCGCGATCATCGCCATCAACAAGAAGACGGGCAAACTCGTTTGGGAAGACAACTCGGTTGAAGATCGAATTTTGCATGGTCAGTGGTCGTCGCCAACCGTGGGAACGATCGGCGGCGTGGTCCAACTTATTCACGGCCAGGGCGACGGTTGGATTCGCGGCTACGAGGCTCTCACCGGAAAGAAGCTTTGGGAATTCGATACTAATCCGAAAGATTCAGTTTGGCCCAAGACACGCAACGAGCTGATTAGTACGCCGGTGGTCTATCAGGATCGCGTGTACATCTCGAACGGTCAGGATCCGGAACACGGCGAGGGCGTGGGCCACATGTACTGCATCGACGCGACCAAACGCGGCGACATCACGAAGACCGGACTGGTCTGGCAGTACGACAAGATTCGTCGCTCCATCTCCACCCCGGCGATCAAAGACGGGATTGTTTACCAGGCCGACTTCAGTGGCTTCCTGCACTGTCTCGATGCGAAGACGGGCGAGGTCTACTGGACACACGATCTCTTCGCAGCGATTTGGGGATCGCCGATGCTGGTTGACGGCAAGGTCTATCTCGGCGACGAGGACGGCGATGTCGTCATCATGCAGGAAGGTAAAACGAAAAAAGTGCTCACCGAGATAAACATGGGCAGCTCCGGTTACTCGACGGCTGTGCCGGCCAACGGCGTGCTTTTCATCACCAATCGCAATCAACTTTTCGCACTATCAGAGGCGGCCGCGGGCAAGCCCGCTACAGCGCGCAATTGATGTTTGCCACAGATCCGACGGATTTTTAAATGCAGATCAGCACTGATCTGTATTTAGAAGTCCGTTTGATCTGTGGCTAAAAATTAATGAACAGTTTTGATTTTCAAGCTCGCACGCGGATGGTGTTTGGCGCCGGAGCGATCGAACGTCTCGGCGAGTTGGCCCGTGAGTTGAACTTCACGCGCACGTTGCTCGTCGCAGATCATGGCCTGGTCGCTTCGGGACACGTCGATGAGGCAGTCGCGCCGTTGCAAAAGGCCGGCATTGAGGTCATTCGCTATCACGAGTTCGAAGTAAATCCGGACACGCGAATGATCGAAGCTGGCCGTCAGTTTACGGCGCCGCTGAGAATCGATTCGATCATTGGTCTGGGCGGCGGCAGTTCGATGGATTGCGCCAAGGGAATTAACTTCCTGCTGACGAACGGCGGTCAGATGTCTGACTATCGGGGCTATGGCAAAGCCACGCAGCCGATGTTGCCAATGATCGCAATCCCGACGACTGCGGGCACGGGAAGCGAAGCGCAAAGTTACGCCTTGATCTCCGACGCCGAGACTCACGTCAAGATGGCTTGCGGCGATCCGAAGGCGGCATTTCGAGTTGCAGTGCTCGATCCGGCTTTGACTGTTTCACAACCGCGGAGCATCACCGCGACCTCCGGCTACGACGCAATTGCGCATGCCGTCGAAACGTACGTCACCACCAGGCGCAACCAGATCTCCGAACTCTTTTCGCGTGAGGCGTGGCGCTTGCTCGAGTGGAACTATGAACGAGTGCTCACCCAGCCTGACAATCTCTTTGCCCGCGGTCAGATGCAGTTAGGCGCGTTCTATGCCGGGCTCGCGATTGAGAATTCGATGCTCGGCGCGACGCATGCTTGTGCGAACCCGCTCACCGCGCGTTATGGCACCGCGCACGGTGCGGCGATCGCAATGTTGTTACCAACAGTGGTGCGTTGGAATGAGTCTGTTGCCGGTCACGAGTATGTTTCGCTGCTCAGTTTCTCTTCCCTTGCCGGGATGAACAATCACATGACGCCCACGGAAGAATTGGCGCGACGGTTGGAAGAACTCGCGGAAATGGGTGGTCTGCGCAACAACCTGCGCGCGCTTGGAATTCCCGAGACAGAATTGCCCGCACTCGCCGAAGAAGCTGCTGAGCAATGGACGGGCACATTCAATCCCAGACCTTTTACGAAGCAAGGAGCGATTGAGATTTACCAATGCGTGTATTGAAGAGTTTGATGTTGGTCCTTTGTCTCGCCTTCGCAGTGTTGGCCCAGGACACGCCGGGAGATAACTGGTCTCAATTTCGCGGCAATCATTCGTTGACCGGTGTTTCGAACTCGAATGTCCCCGATTCGCTGAAGCCGCTTTGGACTTATGAAGCCGGCGACTCGATCGAATCGTCCGCGGCGATCGTCGGCGGCACCGTTTTTGTCGGTTCGCAAAAAGGCGAACTCGTCGCACTCAGTCTCGAGAATGGATCGGTTTACTGGAAGTTCGCGACCGGCTCACCGATCGGCGAATCCTCACCGGCTTATGGCGCAGGCGTGGTTTATATCGGCGATCTCGGCGGCTGGCTGAACGCCATTAATGCAAGCGACGGGAAAAAAGTTTGGGCTTTCAAGACGAACGGCGAGATCAAATCGTCGCCGGTAGTTTTGGGCGACCGCCTGTTAATCGGTTCGTATGACGAGAATCTTTACTGTCTTTCGACGCGCAATGGGTCGGTGCTCTGGAAGTTCAAGACAAATGGACCAGTGCATTCGACACCCAGCATTGCCAACGGCATGGCGTTCATTGCCGGCTGTGACGAGGTCTTTCGCGCCATCCGGATCTCGGATGGGAAAGAGGTGTTCAATGTCTCGTCTGGTTCTTACACGGGCGCGTCACCGGCTTTGCGAGACGGCGCGGCGTTTTATGGGACGTTCGATAACGAAGTGCTGAGTGTGAATCTGGACCAGAAGCAGATCGTCTGGCGTTATGAAAATCCGCAACGGAAATTTCCCTACTATTCTTCAGCCGCAGTGACAACGTCGCGCGTGGTGGTGGGCGGACGCGATAAGCTGGTCCATGGAATTTCGCTGGCGGGTAAAGGCGTTTGGACGTTTGTGACGCGGGCGCGGGTTGAGTCGTCGCCGGCCATTGCAGGTGGGCGCGTTTTCGTCGGGTCGAATGATGGACGGTTCTACGTTTTGAACTTGAACACAGGGGCGAAGCTTTGGGAGTTTGATGCGGGTGGGCCGCTGTCAGCTTCGCCTGCGATTGCCAATGGAAGAATTGTAATTGGTTCGCAGGATGGACGGCTGTTTTGCTTCGGTTAGCAGACGCAGATTAACGCGGATTCGAAACGGATTATTTCAGCACCGCGACCGCCTCGATTTCTATACGCGCGTCACGGGGCAATCGCGCTACTTGCACGGTCGTTCTCGCCGGCGGATCGCCTTTGAAGTGTTTCCGGTAGAGTTCGTTCATCGTGTTGTAGTCGTTCATGTCCGCCAGAAACACTGTCGCCTTCACGATGTTGTCGACGTTACTGCCCGCCGCTTCAAGCACGGTCGCGAGATTTCGAAAGACCTGCTCGGTCTGCGCTTCGATTCCACCTTCAACAATCTGACCCGTCTTCGCATCAACACCGATCTGTCCGGAGGTGAACACCAGATCCCCAACGACGATCGCCGGCGTAAATAGTCCATTCGGAGTCCCCATCTTAACTGCACGGCGTTTACCGGTTTGCGCTGACACACAAACAGAAATACACGCAATCGCGACGAATGCGAGAATCAGTTTCTTCATCGGCTTCCTCCAAAATACTTCGCGACGGTGGTGTTTGCAGGTTTCCTCGTCAGCAATGACACGACAATCATTAACAACGTCGAGCCAATCACCATCGGCACCACCGGCATGAAACCAAAAACCGCTGTCCCTCCCGGAGTGCGAGATAACACTTCAACGCCTCCTGGCGCCCAGAGGATCGTCGCTGGTCCAGGTGCGGGCGCCGGTACTACCGCTTGCAAAGCTGCCACCGCAACCACGGTCAGCACGGTCCAGAGAGTAACTGCCAGCGCGCCCCATTTCGTGCTCCCTTTCCAGAACAACGCCGCCACCAACAGCGGCGACAGCGCTGCATAACCGGAAAACGCATACTGAATCGCGAGTTCAAAGATCGTCTCGGGCGCGCGTAACGCAATGGCGTAAGCAAAGATCGTGATGAGAATAATGAAGAGACGGCCCGTCTGTACCTGGACCGCTTCTCCAAACCTTGTCTTGCCGCCGTAAAAGGCGAAGACGTCCTCCGTAAACATTGTCGAGAGAGCGAGAATCTGCGAATCACTTGCCATCACGGCAGCCATGATGCCGGCGCCTAAAAGTCCCGCGAGCCACAGTGGCGCGTAGCGTTGCAGCAGCAGCATGATGACGTCGTCGCCCGCTGACTGTTCGCGCAGTTCGTCGCGTTTCTCCGGTTCCATGGTGCGGCCTTGCGTCGCGAGCACACGGCGCGCTTCCTGCTTCGCGCGGATCTCAGGAATATCTGTAACGCGATTCGCCATGACGCCGAGAAACACACACGGCAACCAGATCGCGAGTATGCAAATCGGATAAAAGATGACCGTCTTCTTGAACTGCGACATCTTTCGCGCGGTGAGGCAAAAGATCAGGATGTGCGGAAAAGCGATGGCCGAAAGTGGAATGAACGTGTAACTGAAAAAGTAATACGGTGAAATTCGTTCGCGCGTCAGCAGTGAAGCCATCGGCGACGCTTGTATCGCGTGAGCCGCGCTGCTAAAGCCGCCCATTCCCACGCCGATCACGACCAACGCGATCGCGCCGAAGCAGAGGAACAACACGGTCTGAAACGTGTTGACCCACGCTGTGCCGCGCATTCCGCCGAAGAACACGTAACTCATCACCACCAGAGCAACGATGGCGCCGCCGAACCAGTACGGAACCAATCCGCCACTGATCGTGTAGAGCGTGGTACCGCCGCCCATGATGCCGATGATGATGTAAGGCACCAGCAGCACTGCCTGGACCACAAAGATCACCGTCCCGATGTGAGTGCACTCCCAGCGGTCGCGAAACATCTGCACCGGCGTCATGAAGCCGTATTTCTTTCCGAGTGCCCAGACGCGTGTGCCGATCAAAAAGAGCGTCAGCGGAATGACCAGTCCTGACGATGATGCCATCAGCCCAAAGGTCACGATGCCGTTGTTGAATGCGTGCCCTGACGAACCCAGGATCGCGAACGCCGTCATGTTCGTGCCAAACAGAGAGAACAAGAACACGAAGGGACCAAGCGAGCGGCTCGCAAGAAAATAGTCTTCAGCCTCCTCTTTACCCCTGGCACGCCGGAAAGCAAAGATGCCGATGTAGAGAACGGTGGCGAGATAAAGAAAAACTACGATTGCTGGAATCAACGGGCGGCGTCCTCCCTGGTGTCTGCTTCTTCAACCTCTTGTTCAAGGTGAGATGGCCAGGCCTGGGCGACCAACAGCCACATCAGCAGCGCGGCGGCTACTGAGAAACATCCCTGATAGAAGAGTCCGATGGGAATGAAACCAAAAACCAGGTAGGAGCTTCGCCAGAACCAGATGTCCTGATGAAGCACATAGAGTATGGCGACAGCAACAACAAGCAGGATTTTTTTCACGGACGCGAGAAAGTATCAGGAGACACGGAAAAGCACAAGAGTTTAGCCACAAAAAGGCCCATCAGACATAAAAACGATTTTTTGGATCGTGAACGCCTTTTTTGTGCGTTATGTTCTTTTTACGGCTATATCTGCTTTGTGACTATGGATGTGTGCGGCGTCGATTGGACGGGCAATCGATTTGGTGACGTTTGATCATGCGATCGAGCGTCTTGCGATCGACCGCCAGAATGCGCGCAGCTGCTTGTTTGTTACCGCCGGTGTGCTCCAACACACGTGCGACGTAACGGCCTTCGATTTCCGACAGGGTAACCCATTCGTTGTCGGCGTCGAACGCCGGGCTGCGTTCCACCAGTTGATTGTCCGGGTGGTCCGCAGCCGCGCGTTGCGTGGGTGAGGATCCTTGTGATCGCTCTGCCAACTGCTCGCGCAAAGCTCTCGATTCGTCGTCGATAACAAATGTTTGGTAGTTTCCCTCTAAGATCGTGCTCATGTTTGGTCCTCCATTTGGAACCTTGACTCTATCCAAATCGCTTCAGCGCCGGATCGTAGGAAAGGGGACGACGACCTCGCCCTGGCCGTCGTCCCCCTTTCCACGCGCGAGGAGTCATCCTTTTTACACGCGCGCGTCTCCTGGAGTTCGATTGAGCGCCGCTTGGGCTCAGAGATTCGTCCTTTCGGTTTGGGAGGCTGCCTTGAGTGGCGATTGGATAAAGCTCAATCGAGGTGGACCTGCTCCACGCGACTAGGCTAAGCGCTAACTGAATTGCGCGCAATGGGGAGTTTCCTGAAGTAAACTCAGTAAATTCCTGAGCGCAGAATCTTGCCAGCCGGCCGGAGTTTATTCGACTTCGATGAGACCTACGATAATGGCGTAGCGCACGAGACCGGCGACGTCGTGGATGCCGAGACGTTCCATCAACTGCGCCCGGTGTGTCTCAACGGTCTTCACACTGATCTCCAGCTCTTGCGCGATTTGTTTGGTGGTCCGGCCTTCGGCGATGAAACGGAGGACTTCGCGTTGGCGCGGGCTCAGGGTGGCCAGGAGATGCCTCTTGCTGGTGCCCTTGCCATATTCAAGCAGAGTTCTGCGCGACGTTTCCGGTGAAATATAGATTTCACCGCGAATCACGGTTTGAATGGCCTGTTCCAGCTCCGCGCTGGCAGCGCTCTTTGGCAGGAACCCAGCAGCGCCTTCACGCAAGGCGCGAATCGCATACTCACCCGCTTCGTGGACCGTCAGCACGATCACGCGAATCTCCGGATATGTCCTGGTGACTTGCTCGAGCACCTCAAACCCGCCGCCGTCAGGCATGGTTATATCGAGCAGCATCAGACTGGGGGTGAGTTGTTTGACGAGTTCGAGTGCTTCGTTGCCCTTGCCGGCTTCGCCGACGACGACCATGCCTTCGATTTTTTCGACAAGGGCGCGAATGCCTGCGCGCACAAGCGCGTGGTCGTCAGCGATCAACACGCGAATCGGTTTCATGAGGACTGCCTGCTCCTGTCGCTCAGGCTTCAGTCGGGTTCAGTGAGTTTGAGAATTTTCAACAAACAAACCGGTCTATGTTAACTTAGGGTAGCCAGCGGAAGAAAGTACAGCCACAGCTTAAAAATCTCTTCAAGCCCGCGTTTCCGGGAGCACAAACTGTCCCAGGTGTGGGCCGGGGTAGTTTTGGGCCGTGCGGAGCGCGAGTTCGAGGGCGGGTCGAGTCGCCTCGGGTGTGATTACGGCGTCGACAAAGCCGCGCGCGGCGGCGTATTTGGCGTCGAGTTCCGTGTCATACGTCTCGCGTACTTTATCCATTTCCGTCGTCAACGCTTCATCAGGCGATTCGCCGTTCTTTTTTAACTTGTCCAATTGACTGCCAAACACAGCCTGCACGGCTGAGTCACCTTCCATCACGCCCATGCGTCCGGTGGGCCAACTATAGATGAAGTCCGGATCGAAACCCTGGCCCGCCATCGCGTAGTAACCGGCGCCCGAAGCATGGTTCACTGTTAAAACAATTTTGGGCACGGTCGCGGTCGCCATCGCTTCCACAAACTGTGCGCCGGCTCGGATGATGCCGGAGTGTTCCGCGTCTGGTCCAACCATGAATCCGGAAACATCCTGCACAAACAACAATGGCCTTTGATGGCGGTTGCAGGTCTCAATGAAGTAGGCGACTTTCTCGGCTGACTCTGTGTAAATAATTCCGCCGAATCGCGGTGGTTTACCGCCTGGCACGCGCACCATGCCGCGGTGATTCGCTATTACTCCCACCTGCATGCCGCAGATGCGAGCATGCGCAGTGATCATCTCTTTGGCATAGTCAGTCTGAAACTCGTCGAGA
>Ga0163163_10001094_pt1 | contig 23009 bp, 13 predicted proteins | sample S65metaG_FD_119766 | JGI IMG/M metagenome (GOLD analysis project Ga0163163, IMG submission 119766) | Switchgrass rhizosphere microbial communities from Kellogg Biological Station, Michigan, USA - S6-5 metaG | ecosystem: Host-associated > Plants > Roots > Rhizosphere > Soil | place: USA...
CAGATGCTCCGCAGCGGATCCAGTTACCTGTCATCGAACGAATTGGTTCTAACCTTTGGCCTCGGCCAACACTTACAAGTCGATGAGATCAAAATCGCATGGCCCAGCGGACAGAGTGATCGAATCGCGAACATTCCAGCCGGTCAGACGATCACGATCAAAGAAGGCGGGAGCATAGTGCAGAGACGTCCGTATAATTCGAAGAAGCCCGTTTCTACGGTCGCGCAAACTAAGGCTGGCTAACTCCGGATGCCTTCATTCACTCAGCAGTCTGCTGTACAACTGTTAGCGGCTCTGCGCCAAAAGAAGATTTCCCCGCTTGAACTCGCCGAAGAGCACTTACATGAAATTGAGCGAAAGAATTCTCAACTCAATGCTCTGATCGATTACGACCCTGAGCGAGTTCGCGAGCAGGCGGGCCAGAGCGTGAGCGGTCCTCTCGCTGGTCTTCCAGTGACAGTGAAGGCTTCGATTTCGACTGCCGGCCATCGTTGTGAAGTGGGCAGCATCTTGAATCGTGGCAACATTCCAAATGAAGACGCGGTCGTCGTTTCCCGCTTGCGCCGCGCTGGGGCCGTCATTCTCGGGACCACAAACTGTCCCGAGCTCCTAATGGCATATGAGACTGACAATCTTCTATACGGCCGAACGTCCAATCCTTGGAATTTGGATTACACATCCGGTGGTTCGAGCGGCGGCGAGTCGTCCGCTATTGCCGCGGGAATGTCTGCTGCTGGACTTGGCAGTGATAGTGGTGGTTCGGTCCGTGAGCCTGCGCACTTTACCGGAATCTGTGCCCTTAAGCCGACCCCAGGTCGCATTCCTGGCGCCGGCCATCTCCCAGCCTGTGTTGGCCCCTTTTCAACTCTTGGCGCAATCGGACCAATGGCTCGCACCATAGCAGACGTGGTCCTCATGTTTGGTGTGCTCTCGGGCCAAGATCCCACTGATCCCGTAGGAGCCCCCGTCCCCTATCGCCAGCCGACACCGGAGGAACTGAAACAAGTCCCAATCGGGTTCTTCGAAGATGACGGTCTCACTCCAGTGACGACGGAGACTCGCAACGCGGTTCGAGCTGCTGCGGATTCGCTTCTTCGGCAGGGGTTCAAGGTCACTCCGTTTCAGCCAAAGAATCTGGAACTCGCCCGGAAACTCTGGTGGACGTTCTTTGTCCGCTGCGGGGGGATGTTTGTCGATCAATTAGTGAAGGGCAGTGAAGACAAACTCAGTCCTACACTGAAGGGATTTCTCGAAATAGCTCACGCCGAGGCTGTCTTAACCGCCACGGAACTCCTGAACTCATGGGCCGAAAGCGACATCATTCGAGGAAAGTTGCTGGAAGAGATGGCAGAGTTCCCGGTTCTGCTTTCTCCAGTCTGCTCCGTCCCGGCATTCAAGCACGGCGAGCGTAAGTGGATGGTTGACGGTATCGACGTCAACTATCTTGACGCGATGCGCTACACCCAGTGGTTCAATACGCTGGGAGCGCCTGCCGCAGTCGTGCCGGTTGGGTCTTCGCCCGAGGGACTCCCCATCGGAGTTCAAGTAGCGGCGCGTCCTTACCAGGACGAGATGGCTTTGGGAATAGCCGCTGCCATTGACCGTGAATTCGGCTATACAGCTCCTCCGGAACTCGTCGCTGCTCAGAAACAACCGTGATTGTTTAGCCTTTCGGGTGACGAATGATTCACGCGTGACGTATTCTTGATTGGACCTCTGTAAAACCATGGCGATTTTTCACGACCGACCTCGTTTCCTGTGCCCTCTTTTCCTCGCATTGCTCCTGGGGATAAATCTTTACGCTCAAGAGGCACACACAGCGAATGCCCCACCACCTCCCGGAGCCAAAACTCAAATCTGTAAGGACAGAGTTGTTCCGCAACTGGTGGACATCACGAAAAAGGCCGGTATCACCTTCGACCACCTCGCCGCGCCAGAGAAAAAGTACATCGTCGAATCCATGGCTGGTGGTGTGGTCGTCATTGATTACGACCGCGACGGTTGGCCCGATATTTATTTCACTAACGCACCCATGGTTAGCCAGGCACTTGCCGGCGTAAAAGCTCGAGGAGCCCTCTACCACAACAATCATGACGGCACGTTTACGGATGTGACTGAAAAGGCCGGCGTGGCGACGCCGGGGTTTGCCATGGGTGGATCGGTTGGTGACTATAACAACGATGGGTGGCCCGATCTATTCATCACATGTCTAGGCCAGAATGTCCTCTATCGCAATAATGGTAACGGCACGTTTACAGATGTGACGAAAGAGGCCGGGCTTGCTGCGGGGAGCAGTTGGTCGAGCGGATCAGCGTGGGCAGACTACGATGGCGACGGCTTCTTGGACCTGTTGGTCAGCGCATATGTCGATTTCCACTTGGACGACCTGCCGGGCTTTGGTAAAGCGCCGACCTGCAAGTATCGCGGCATTGATGTGCAATGCGGTCCCAGGGGACTTCGCGGCGCCGGAGACCATCTCTATCACAACAATGGCAACGGTACCTTCACAGACGTTTCCAAGGCGACTGGTACCGATGATCCGGGCGGGTACTACGGGCTCTCCGTCATTTGGGCGGACTTCGACAATACCGGTCGTCCAGACGCCTATGTAGCCAATGACTCAACTCCCAACTTCCTTTACAAGAATGAAGGCAACGGAAAGTTCTCAGAGATCGGATTGGAGTCGGGTACGGCGGTCAGCGCAGACGGTTCAGAACAGGGTTCGATGGGAATAGCAGTTGGCGATTATCGGCACACAGGGCTGCCTTCTCTAGCGGTGACAAACTTTGCTGACGAGTACACCACTGTCTATTTCAACCAGGGCAAGTACGACTTCCGCGATGTCTCGTACGAGTCGGGTGTGGCGCTGGCTTCATTACCCTGGGTGAAATGGGGCTCGGTCTTCGTCGATCTCGATAATGATGGCTGGCTCGATTTGTTCTTTGTGAGCGGCCAGGTTTACCCGCAGGTCGATCAGCAGCCCTCGGGCGCCCGCTATCGCGAGCCCAAGAACCTTTACATGAACCTCTCTAACGGCATGTTCTGCGATGCTGCGAAGCAGGCTGGTCCAGCTTTAGAAGAGCCGAGGGTAAGTCGTGGAGTTGCACTCGCCGATCTTGAGAACCGCGGTAACGTCGATATCGTCGTGGAAGATCTCGACGGCGCGCCCATGGTTTTGCGCAATCAGGGAATTCCGGGCCGCCATTGGGTGAGCTTCGAACTTGCGGGAACGAAGAGCAACAAGCTCGCAATCGGTGCAAAATTGAAGCTTGTGGCTGGGGGAATGACGCAGACGGAAGAAGTACGCAGCGGAGGAGGCTATCTTTCCCAGCACGATCTTCGCATTCACTTCGGACTCGCCAATGCGACCAAGATCGATTCTCTCGAGGTCCGCTGGCCATCGGGCAAAGTCGAAACAGTGACTAATCTTGAGGCTGACAGGTTCTATTCAGTACTGGAAGGCAGCGGGGCCGTCGACCACGCCAAGATCGTACCAGCAGTTCCAAAGAAGTAGTCTTCGGAAACAAAGAAGGGCATCGATGATCGATGCCCTTAATACTGCCGGAATATGACTACTTGGGCTCGCCGGTGGTTGCAAACCGCACGCCAGCGACCTCCGAGCCCGACGCCAGCACGTCCCGAATCTTCTCGCGATTTGACCCTGCCTTATCCATCGCCTCTACGAAGCACTTCAGTGCGTGCTCAAGAGTGGAATCTCCGGGCAAGCGGAATATCCATGGAATGTTGATGGAGGTTAGCGTCTTGTCGGAGGAAACAGCGATGACCGGTACAAATGCCTTTACCGCCAGTTGTTCCGCGAGATGGCTGGAGGCCCGATCCAGCGCGATCATGCCGAGAACGCGATCCTTGTAAATCGAATCAACCAGCTGCGTTGATGACTTACCCCAGGCGACTTCCGAAGGAATTGCTATGAGCGATACCTTGTGTCCCTTTCGGTCAAGTTCGTTCAGCAGCTTGAGAATTTCCGCGGAATGAATTGCCTCTTCTGCCTTGGGTCCAAATACAGTGATCTTCGCTTCGCCAGCCGCTTCATTTGCTAACGGAGGACCTGCGTACCCGACTGCATCTTCTCCGACGCGCGCGTATTCTTTTTCCATACTCGCTCGGCGATATTCAATTCGACCATTCTTCACGGTCGCGAGGAACATGGGGCTTACATTTTTGCAGTTTGGATCCAGCACCATGTCTCCGGTCACTCCCTTGTAGGTCGCAATTCCGGTAATCGCATCACGAATTCGCCCACGATTCAGCCCTCCCTGGCAAATGCCGCGCAGCAGGACCTGCATCGCGTCATATGCTAGTGCGGCGAACTGATCTGGCTTCTCGTGATATACAGCTTCGAAGTTGGTGTTGAATTCCGTCCATCGCACATCCTGTCGCGTTGGATCAAACGGATAGACGGCTTCCATGCCTTCCGCCAGAGGGCCCGCTTCTTTCAGAAGTTCTTCGCCTATGGTGCGATGACTTCCGAAGACGCGCTGCTTCATCCCGAGTTCCCGCATTTGCTTCAGGATCATCGCGGTCTGTCGCTGATCGGTCCAGAGTACGATGCCATCGACGCGAGAATCGTTAATGACGCGAAGTTGCCGCCGAAAATCCGTATCCATCTGATAGAACTTCTGCTCGATGACAACCGGATGGCCCAACCTGCGCGAGGCATCTCGAAACTTGCCAACCCCAAAGCGGCCATAGCGGTCGTTGACCCTGAGGAGGGCTACGCGCTTCAAGCCAACCTCGGTATAGATTCGGCGTGCCAGCGTGTAACCCTGAACACGGTCATCTTGAAGGTCAGTGAAGTACCATGGAATGATCGTCTCCGGAATGGTTGGATCGGTTGCGGCACTGTTGATCAGTGGCACTTCAGCACGGAGCGCAACGCGCAATGCGATGTGCGTTGTATCGCCGCTGATTGAACCGAACATGGCCCAGACTTTATCGTCATAAACCATCTTCACCACTTCGTTGCTCGAGGCTCCCCAGATTGCAGAGTCGTTGTGCAACATCAGCTTGAATGGCTTTCCGCAGTAACCGCCGCCCGCATTCGCCTTGTCGATCGCCAACTGAGCGCCATTCAGCATCCGCCGGCCGAACACCTCATCCGGGTGATTGCTGATTGGCCCGATGAACCCGATCCTGATCTCCGTGAGGTCCTTCAGATCCGGACCGGGATACTCGCGCGCCGCGCCGTTATATTCGACAATGTCCGTGTAGTGTTCGTAATAAGGCGTCGTGAACTTCGAAAACGGGCGCAGGTCTTCCGGTTCCTGCGCGTAAGGCTTCATCGTGCGTTTGGCAGGGCGTCCCGGAGGATTGCTCCCGCACGAACATCCGCCAGGCGTTTGCGCCCATGCGGACAGGGCGAACGATACCGCGAGTGTTACGGCGAGAATTCGGCGCATGTTCTTACTCCTGGGCTACTTTCTTGAACATTGCAATCGCTTCGATTTCCACCAGAAGCTCCGGACGGCACAGTTTTGCCTGTATTCCCGTCGATGCTGGCAGTGGATCGAGCCCTTGCTCTTTGAAGAACGTGGTCCGCTCTTCGTTGAACTCGGCATAGTCTCGATCGATATCGCGTAGGTAGCAGGTTGTGCGAACGATGTCCTTCCACGTCGCGCCCTCAGCAGCGAGGAGAGCCGTGATGTTCTTCAGTGTGCGACGCATCTGCGCGCGAAAGTTTCCCACGTGAACGGTTTCGCCCTTTTCGTCGATGCTGGCCGTTCCCGAAATCAGCAGAATGACAACGTTGCCAATGTCGATCCGCATTCCGCGGGCGAAAGAGCTCGGCTTCGCGTAGTCGAATGCTTCGTTTAGGACTTCGTGGTTGGTAATCGCGCGCTTTTCAATCGGCGCCTTGGTAAATTCCTGGACCAGTTCCTGTACGTTCATAAGATTGCTCCTGTAGTTACTTCTGGCGGATACCGTGGCTCAGACCCTCGGCCGTTGCGACCCAGATGTCATCGCCTTGAAAATCAAAATTGAGCACATAGTTATGCGCCGGTGCTGTCTGAACCGGGATACTCGTGGTCGTGCCATCTCCGTCTCGCACCAGCATCTCGGGCTTTCCGGTTTCAAGTGAAGGGCGATACACAGACCAATTGGTTCCGTCGTAGTAAGCCAACCCTTTGTCCGTGCCGAACCATGCTCGGTTAGCGTCAATAGCCTTTACGGTGTTTGTGAAATTGCTGGGGAGACCGCTGTCTTTGGTTAGAAAGTTGTGCCAGTTGCGGCCGTCGTATCGGCTATCACCGAAGTAGGTCGCCACCCAGAGAATCTTGTCGACGTAGCTAACGGAAGTCGTGATCTCGTGGATGAGACCCTGATCTTTGAATACGACAAGCTCCGTTTCACCGTCCGGATCGTTGTAATCCTTCCATCGCTCGGTAGCGACGTCATACTCAAGTACTCCACCGCCCCAGACTGCGTAATAAACTTTATCCGGCGCCGCGGTCACCGCGTAGGTCCAAATTTCATACATGGGGGTGTTGCGTTCGTTGAACAAGCTCCACTGTCCGGTTCTAGTATTGAGACGGCTGGCTCCTGCGGCAGTAGCGACCCAAACGAAGTCGCCTTGAACGGCGACGTTGTATACGACGTCGTTGGCGACACCTGAATTCAGTTGCGTGTAGCTGTCAATCCTGCCGGCGGAGATACGGCTCAACCCGCCCATGGTTGCCGCCCAGAGATCGCCAGTTCTCTTATCCATCGCTAATCCAAGCACCGCACGATGCGCTAGTCCATCCGTTGGTCTGATGACGCTCCACTTGCCGTCTTCAAACTTGGCAAGTCCATCCTCGGTTCCGGCCCATATCTTCTTCCCATCCACCAGAACGCAGAAGACGTGATCGTTCGGGAGGCCGTTGGACGTCGTGAAGTTCTCCCAGCGGAATTTCGGCATGTCTGGAGTAGCGGCCATCATTACGGCCGACAGGGCAAGCAAAACGGCAACTACTCGGGATGCTGATTTCATAGGGTCCTCAAGTACTCGATCAGGTCGTTCAATTCATCCTTCGTTAAATCATTGGTTCGACCGTGCGTGTCTTTCGGGTTGTACACGGTCCAAATCTCTTCCAGCGTCCGCGCAGAGCCGTCATGCAGATATGGCGCTGTCATGTGAACGTTGCTCAGTTGCGGCGTGTCGACCAACGGCGAACGATCCGTAGGCTTACCACTGCCTACATCGAACGACTGGCGATTTGTATACTTCGGGCCGCTGTGGCAGAACGCGCATTGGTTAGTCTCGGGAATCGCGCTACGGGTTTTGTCTACCGTGCGCTCGAAGATCGCCTTGCCGCGTTCCTGCGCCGGCGTCAGCTCTCCGTTCGTAAGGCGATACCGATTAGGACGAAACGGCTGCGCCATCACAAACGTAACGAGGTCCGTCAACTCCTGGTCGTTGTAGCTCTCCGAGCGGTAGAAGTATTTTTCGGTGCGCGGCCCACACTCGGTCGGCATGTTCGGATTCCCACCGTTCCACTTGAACGGCTCCGTGCCGGAAAGGTCTTCCAGCAAACGGTTATCTACGATGTCCACGCCGAATCCATCCGGCTCGAGGTCCCACTCCATACCATCGAAGGTCCCGTCGATATGACAATTCGCGCATCCGAAGTGGCCTTGGAAGCCATACCGAGCGGTGTTGAATATCTGTTCCCCCTTGCGTATCGGGGTGACTTCTTTCGGCCCGCCCAGATCGATCGTTGACACGACCGCATTTCGTTGAGTATCGATCACGCCTATCGTGTCATCCATTCGATTCGCGACATAAAGCCGTTTGCCATCAGGAGAGAGAACGATCCCCCGGGGATTCTTACCCACGGCGATTCGCGCAACGACATAGTTGGCCGATGCCGACAAGTCGTTCGCGAAGTCCACATTCTTCCGCGCAAATGCAGCGAGCCGTACTGTGTCGATCACGCTTACAACATCTGAGCCCGCACTCGACACATATATCCGAGAATGGTCGTCCGAAATTGCAACGCCGTAAGGCATCGCGAAGTAGCGCTCTAGTTCGTCGAGCGGAACCTGCACCACCCCCTTGAACCCTTCTCCGAAGACGCTAAGGGAGTTTCCGAAGACTGCCCCGTGCTCGACATGCGCGAGCGGAACCAGATTCTTTGGGCGAAGTTGCGCAATCGCTGTCAATTTGCCGTCGGCAGATGTCGCGATATGAAAGACGCCGCCAATGTTATGTAATTGAATTCGGTCGGCTACTCGTTGAGTCGATGGGTCGATGACAGTGATCTCTGATTCAGGTGCTGCACGGTGAGGCCCCAGATTCGGAAAGACATGGGTGGCATAGACGCGCTTGCCATCCGGAGACCTCACCAAGTAACTGGTTCCCCTTCCGGCGGGGAGCCGCTTGATCTCCTGACCCGTATTGAGATCGAGTACTGAGATGTCATTGCTGATGCGGTTGGCCACATAGAGTGTCGATCCCGTGCGGTCCGGCACTGCGCTGATAGGCTCAAAGCCCGTGGTCAACTCTCGAGACACCTTGAGCGTCACTGCATCGATTACCTCGACGCGGTCAGTCCAAGAATTTGTCACGTAAATCTGCTGGCCGCTGGGTGAAAGCGAAACTCCGCGAGGAATGTGACCTACGGGCACCACGCCAGAGGCCTTCCCGGATCGTGTATCGATGACGCGCAACTCATCGCTGCGCTCGCACACGACGTAAAGCCACCGTCCATCGGGCGACAACGCTAGCTCGCCCGGAGACAGATAGCGATCACCGCTCGAGTTCGAACCAGCGATGAGCACAGGGAGAAGCGCAAGCACAGCCGCGAAGAAGAGCTTTATCTTCACTTCGGCTCCTCCACGGTCAGCACCTGGTCAGCCGCCACATTTTCGAGAACTTGTTCTTTGCCGCTCGGCCAATGCAGAACCACTTTGTCGATGTTTGAAGCGGACCCTAGCCCAAAGTGCACGCGCGCATCGTCCTGCGAGAGATACCCGGACCCCGCAACTCGCTCCGCGATCTGTTTTCGAGTGCCGGTGAAGATCTCAATCCGTGTTCCAATGCCATCCCGATTGCTCTTCCGGCCACGAAGTTGGAACGCGATCCAATGTCCGGAGGTGGTAGAGACGTTATGGACCAGTGTTGCCGGGGATCCCAGATTCACGACGAAGGCATCCATCTTGCCGTCGTTGTCGTAATCCGCGAAGCATGCCCCGCGTGAAACTGTCTTTACGTCCAGCACAGGGCCCGCGACGCGAGACGCATCGACGAACTTTCCATTTCCCAATCCGCGGAATAGCGACTGCTCTTGCGGCACCATATGGATCAGCCCGCCGTGAAAGATCAAGATGTCGAGATAGCCGTCATTGTCGAAGTCGTAGATCCCCGAGCCCCAACTCACGTATTGGGCGTTTGCCTGCGCTACGCCTGACGTAGGCCCGATATCATCGAACGGTCCCTTCCCGGTATTCCTCATCAAGCGGTTGTACTTCGAGTCTGTAACCCAGAGGTCTAGCTTGCCGTCACCATCCGCATCGGCGAACACAGGACCCATCGCCGAGGTTGACTCACCGTTCTGTCCGTAGGCGACGTCGCTTTCGGTCGCGATCTCCTCGAATGTTCCATCGTGCTTGTTGTGAAACAGAAAGTTCTCGGTCTTGTCGTTGGCTACATAGATATCGGACCAGCCGTCTCCGTCGAAGTCGGCTGACGTCACGCCCATGGTGCGTCCCTTGAAAGCGCCAATTCCCGACTTGTCGGTGACATCCGTGAATGTTCCGTTGCAGCTGTTGCGGTACAAGCGGTTGGTGTCGCCCTCATAGTCGAGTGGACCCGGATAATTGTCGGCGGGATAAAATGCGCGATATTTCGGATCGAACTGAACGTAACGCCCGACGAAGAGATCGACACACCCGTCGCGGTCGTAGTCCAGCCACGTCGAACTGATCGACCACCGCTCTACGTTGATCCCGGCCTTTTTGCTGACATCCTCAAATGTGCCGTCGCCCTTATTGTGGAACAGGATTGCTTTTCCGTAGCCGGACACGAACAAGTCAACATTGCCGTCGTTGTCGTAGTCTGCGGCGCTTACCGCGATGCTGAAGAGATCAGTTGCGACTCCAGCCTGCTCGGTCACATCGGTGAACTTGCCATTGCCGTCGTTGCGATAGAGGTGATTGTGAGGTGGGACCTCTGGCTTCTTCTTGAGAGGGTAAGGGTGGACGCCGTCTTCGAGCGGGCGCCCCGTGACAACGTACAGGTCGGGTTTTCCATCGTTGTTGTAGTCGAACCAGACGCAGCCAGCCCCGGTACTTTCCAACAACGATCCCAGCTTCTGAGATCCGAAACTATGGGTGAAGTGAATGCCAGAGGAAGCTGTGGCATCCTCAAACTTGGGAGAGTTCAAAGGCGAAACTGAGGCCGTCTGAGCGGCAAGGGTCGAAGAAAAAATTAGCAGAGCGAGAACTCGGGTCAACAACTCAGTTTCCTCCTGTGCGGGGTTCGACGGCGCTGCCGGCCAGGTCGGCAGGAATGGCTGATCGCAGCAAGACCGCGGGCATTGCATTGTCGGGTGAATGTTCCGGGCCTGCGTGGCAGCCGACACAAATCCGTTGCTCACCTCTTCGCGCCCACATCCAACCTTCCTGCTTCTTCAAGGTTCGTCCCGCGCGATCGAGGAGTTCAAACTTCAGCGGCTGATCGCCCGGTACCTTGAGATAAAACGAACCGTCCTTCTCGACTGGGGCAGTGCCCAGGACCTTTGAATCTCCTGTGGAATTCATCGTGTACAGGCGCACGGTAGCGATCGAATCTTTCGGGAAGGGATATTTCGATGTGTAAACATTCAGCGCCAGCAGATTTGCCGTGGTCCAATCGTGCAGCGCCGACGGATGGCGATTGGGAACCGTGCGGGGGGAGACGATCCTAGGCTCCACGAGTTGGGAATCCGACGACAGAAGCGGAGTGAGCGATTTCGAAGTAACATTCCACTTCATCAAGACAAAGCGCTTCGTCGACTCGGAGCGCTGCGAAACGATCCATTCATCGTCGCTGGCCTCCGCCAAATCGCCGGCATATTCACCCTTTGGGATGTCGAGTGCAACTTCGTGCGCGAGCGGGGAAGTAAATCGTCCTAAACCACTCCCCCTAGCAAAAATGATGTCTCCGGACGAGACTTGCTTGCCTCCAGATCGCGAGCTACCGTGATCGCATCGGTAGCTCTCAACTCCGCTACCATCGGTATAGATGGTGTAGATTTCGGCGACCTTCCCGCCCAGCGGATAAGCCGATTCGAATAGGATTCTTCCATCCCGCAGCACATCTGTGGGCAGAGCGCTTCCCGGCGAATGAAAGAGAATCAATGGAGCGCCACCATCGATCGCTTGCTTCTCTAGTTGAAATGCGCCGTCGTGTCGTCGTGCGTAGACGACAAAGCCCTGGGGTAAGTAAAGCGGTCGAATCACGTCGTCTTTGCTTGAGACAATCTGCCGCAGTCCCGAGCCGTCTTTACCGATCTCCCAGATTTGCCAGGGATCAGCCGCAGATTTCTTGCCGGCAAAGAGTATTTTCGCCCCGTCGAATGAGATCTCCGGATCGGCCGCCGCGTAGAAGTCGGAGGTCAATTTATTCGATCGCTTTCCGTCCCACACGTAGATGGCCGCGCCGGCAGGGAATCGCTCCCCGCCCTTCAGCCATGCACCGTTTTCGAATCGCTCCGCGGAGGTATACGCAATTTGCAGGGCAGCTCTACTCGGCGATGCCGATGAGTGACCGAAGATCAAGCAAACTGTCAGCGTAAGTAAAAAGAGAAGAATGGCCCGAATACGCACTTAGTCGTCCCCCGCAATGGCGATGAGTTCAGGTTGGTGCGAGCGCGCTCTCAGTTCGACATAAGGGGCGAGTTCTCGCATCATGGACCGGAACTGGGCAGGTGTCAGAGACTGTCCTCCGTCGCTCAGTGCACGCTCCGGGAACGGGTGCACCTCAACAAGCAATCCATCCGCTCCAATTGCGACGGCCGCCCGCGACAACGGAGGGACCAATTCACGAATGCCGGCGGCGTGACTGGGGTCGACGATGACCGGCAGATGCTAGACTGCATTAAGAACTGCCACTGCGGCGACATCAAATGTATTGCGGGTGGCGGTTTCGAAAGTACGGATACCACGCTCACAGAGAATGATGTCAGGATTGCCGTTCTCGGCGATGATTTGTGCCGATCGTAAAAGGTCTTCAACCTTCGCGCAGAGTCCACGCTTCAGCAGAACTGGCCGTCCGCAGCGCCCGACCGCTTCCAGAAGGGCGTAGTTGTCCATGCTGCGCGCACCCACTTGCATGATGTCGGCATACTCTGCAACCAGATCGACATCCAGTTCAGACATCACTTCCGTCACGATTGCGAGCCCAGTTGCGTTGCTAGCCTTCTTCAACAACTTGAGCGCGTCGTGTCCGAGTCCCTGGAATGCGTAAGGAGAAGAGCGCGGCTTGTACGCCCCGCCTCGCAGTACTTTGGCGCCTGCGTTGCGAACAAGCTCGGCAGTTTCCATGATCTGCCGTTCGTTCTCCACCGAGCACGGTCCCGCCATCACGACAAACTCGGACCCGCCGATTCGAACGTCGCTTATCTCGACGATTGTGCGCGAACACATTGCCGTCTTAACGACCCTGTCGAAGCAGGAAAATGTTCCGTTCCAGTGTGAGTCCACAGACCCTCAGCCCTTCTGAATGGGTGCATCGATGCTATGTTCTGGACGAACGAGTGTTCGGTGATGTGTGTCGCATCGACGTGTGATGTGTCGAATTAATTGATTTGTACTATTGACGGGAGGCCGCGCCGTTACTGCGTTTTAGTAACACGACCGAGCAGAGTGTGTAGACGGCGACACGGAGAGGAATGGTTTTCAAGTTCGGGAAACGGAGACAAGAGCTAAATTATTGTCTCGCGACTGCTCGGACCGGCTGCGTTCGTGGAGGCGCCGTTGATTCACGAACAACCAGTTCGGGCTCAATAGCAATTTCGCTGGGGCAGTCCTTGCGGCCTTCGATTCGGTCGACGATCGTATGTCCAGCCAGTTCGCCCATTTCGCGGAGCGGTTGGCGCACCGTCGTTATTCCCGGATATTGATAAGCAGCTTCACGAATATCGTCGAAGCCGATTACTGAAATGTCTTCGGGCACGCGCAGACCACGTTCACGGATCGCGCGAATTGCGCCGATGCAGGAAATATCGTTGTAGGCAAAGAGCGCGGTGAAATCGACTCCGCGGGACAGAAGCTCCTTGGCGGCGCGGTATCCCGGAAGTGGTGAAGGGTCGTCATCCGTAAGTTCGGTGGTCAGCTCGGGCTTGATTTCTATCCCAATCTTCTCCGCCGTTTCACAAATTGCCTCCCACCGCCGTTGCGAATCGGTACTGAATGGCTGCCCACGGATGATTGCAATCTCGCGATGTCCGAGTTCGAACAGGTGTCCCACCGCAAGATCCGCTGCTTTCTTATGATCCAGAGCAATGTTGGTTACACCCGACAGACTGTGATGACCGGCTATGGCGACCGTGGGAAGGGCTGGCTCCTGGTCCAATATTGTGTCTACGGTAATCACGCCTTCCACACCACGGGCTCGCAGGATATCGGAATATTGTTTTAAGAGCTTGGGATCGTGGCGGTGAATGACCGTCAGGAAGAAATAGTGCCGCTGACTAAGAGCAGACTCGATTCCGCTGATCAGTATGCTTCCGTAAGGATCGCCAATTTCCTCAGCGATTACTCCAACGGTAAAAGTTCGCTTCTTGCGCAACGTGCTAGCAAAGAAGTTAGGCCGGTAATTTAGCTCCGACGCAGCCGCGATGATGCGGTCTTTGGTATGTTTTGGGATCGATTTTGCGTACGGAGAGTCGTTCAATACAGCCGACACTGTACCCTTGGTAAGGTTCAGGTGTTTAGCAAGTTCAGCGAGTGTTACGGCGCCCGACTCGCGATCCTTCGGACCGTTAGTTGCCATCAGGAGTCTCTTTCCTCATTACCTCCGCCGGTTAAGGGAGCGGACGTATCAACAATCTAACCCTTAGGGCGAAGTACGCCTTGCTGCGGCTCATTTTGAGCGTTATTCAGCACTGATGCGGTCTAATCAGCTCTACACTATCTCGCATTAGCCCGGATAATACATTTCTATTATTGACACCCCTTTAAGCGTCGCAAATTTCAGTTGACAAAGGCCACCTTGGTGCAGCCTAATGGGGAGCCGTCGGGAGAAGTATAACCGATTTTGTTAGTAACAAAACCGATTCGGCAAGACCTGAACGTCGTACCCCATCCGATGTGCAGGCGGCACGAAGAAGTAGGCCCGCGGCGTACCTCAACAGTTCATACACTCGCATACGGCGGGGGAACCATGAATCGATGGCGTAAAAGTTTGTTCCTCACACTCTGTGTCTTGGCATTGCTCACCATTCCTCTGTACGGCCAGAAGACCACCGGTTTAATTACCGGCGACGTCACTGATCCGTCCGGTGCCATGGTGGCAAATGCGACAGTCTCGGTTACTAGCAACGCGACTGGTCAGACACGTACGGCTACCACAGATACGTCCGGCACCTTTACTGTGCCTGATCTGCAGCCTGGCATGTACCAGGTCACAATCAAAGCTCAGAATTTTAAAGAGTCGATTGCAAAGAACGTCGAAGTTCACGTCGCCAGCACGACTCCCGTTAACATAAAGCTGCAAATGGGCGGCTCGACGGAAACCGTCGAAGTCACCACCAGCACCATCCAAGTACAGACTGACAGCGCCGTATTGGGTGAAACAATTGATTCCACCCAGGTGAGAGAACTCCCGTTGAATGGTCGCAACTTCATGGGTCTTACCCAGTTGGCTCCTGGTGTTTCCACAGGAAACAGCTACGACGGTACTGGCAAAGGTCTCAAAGGCGGAGTCGACTTCTCGGTCAACGGTAACGCTGTCACGAACAACCTCTACCTGGTTGACGGCGCCAACAACAATGACCGCGGTTCGAACCGCACCATCTTGATTTACCCCTCGGTCGATTCGATCGCGGAATTCAAGATGCTGCAGAACTCGTACGGCCCGGAATACGGTCAGTCTTCAGGCGCCGTCATCACGATGGTGACCAAGTCTGGAACCAACCAGTTCCACGGCGATGTCTTCTACAGCGGTCGTAACGACGCCATCAATGCGTGGGACTACTTTGCGAGACAGGCTCGTGCGTCGAACGCGGCGTATCAGAAGCCGAAGCTTCGTCGCAGTGACTATGGCTTCTCTCTGGGTGGTCCTGCAATCAAGGACAAACTGTTCTTCTTCTACAGCCAGGAGTGGAACAAGGAAACCCGCGGAATTCCACGAGTTTCCTGCGTCCCGTCGCTCGCAGAGCGTGGCGGAGATTTCTCCACCCCGAGCTGCGGCGCTCATCGACCGGCTGATGCAAACGGCGTCAGCTTGATCATGCCCGCGAACCAGAAGGTCGGCAATCCGTATGCCTTGGCCAGCATCACCCCGCTGGGTCAGGATTTCATCAATTGGTTCCCAGAACCGAACCAGGCACCTGATCCGAACGGAAACAACTGGGCTGATTCGCTGAACTCCAAGTTGGATTGGCGTCAGGAAAATGCTCGCGTTGACTTCAATTTGACGAAGAACAACGTGTTGATGGGCCGCTTCACGCAGGATGATTGGAACAACCCCGCTCCGGGAACCACCGGATGGGGCGATTCCATCTTCCCCACCCTGAACAGCAGCTGGGCGCAGCCGTCGAAGATGATCATCGGCAAGATGACGTCGACGATCGGCAGCACCATCGTGAACGATGCCGAGTTCTCGTACTCGAACAACCGCATCAACATTTTGCCGGGTGGAACAAATCCTGGCCTGATTGAAAACTTCACGAACGATGCCCCGACTCTTTACCCCGCTACCCTGAAGAACTCACCTCTGGGCGTTCCTAACACCCTGTGGGGCGGCTTCAGCGGCTACGGTGGAAACACCACCTTCTGGGTGGAAGCTCCCTGGAACAACGCCCTCGATATGTACTCGATCCGCGATGACATTTCGAAGGTGGCCGGGAGTCATACCTTTAAGGCTGGCTTCCTGATCGACATCAACAGCAAGGACGAGGATTCCGGCGGGCCGAACACCGAGCGTTTGTCGATCGGTGGCGTTGCCAATAAGGACAACCTCGGGAACAACCTGCCGGCGACGAATGTCACTACCGGTAACAACCTTGTTGATTACATGCAGCCTGGCCTGCTGTTTAATTTGAGTGAGCTCTCGACCAACGTTCGTTCCTTGGATCGCTGGAGAGATTACGAGTTCTACTTCGGCGATACCTGGAAGGCTCGTAAGAACCTCACCATCGAGTACGGCGTTCGCTATTCGTTCTTGCCCTCGCCATACAACGCGAAGAGCAGAGCTACTTCATTCCAACCCTCGCTCTACGATCCGACCAAGCCGGCATCCGACGCTTGCAATGGGCTGATGACTGTGCCTGGAACCGATCCCTGCGGCGATGCCAATGCTCTATATGGCACCACCTACAGCAAGGCCGTATCAGGACCAAACAAGTACCTGATGGATCAGAATCATAGATTGTTTGCTCCTCGCCTCGGTCTAGCGTGGGATCCGTCTGGAACCGGCAACTGGGCCGTCCGCTTCGGTATCGGACAGTTCTTCCAGCGAGACCGCGTAACCCCGTGGTTCGTTACCATGAACAACGCTCCCTTCTCGGTCAACTCGCCCAATTACGTACGCTCTCTGGGTGGGCCGACTCCGACCAATCTGCTGGCAGGTAGCGCTTCTCCGGGCGGCGGGTTCAGCACCGATTCCAACATGCCGAACTCCTGGCAGTGGAATCTGGCGGTTGAACATACGTTCGCAAAGGAAACGGCTCTACAGGTTGCGTACGTTGGCAATAGCGCCATTCACCAGTTGAACAGCTACGACATCAACGTGCCGGATCCAAGCAAGCAAGTTGCCTGCCCGTTGACGCTGAATGGCGTAACTACGACGTTCCAGACCAGCACCTGGACATGCGGTGCGTACGGTATCGGCGGTTCCTACAACTCGCTGCTCCGTCCGTTCGGCAATGACGGCACGCTGGCATACTGGGATCACAGTGGGCATGCCAACTACCACGCCCTGCAGACTGTTTTCAAGACCAAGTACAAGCGGTCGCAGTTCACCGCGGCTTACACCTGGTCGCACTCGATCGGCAACATCGCACTCGACGACTCGAGCGGCGGCCTGGGTGGTTCGAGCTATCTCTACTACAAGGATGCGGCTCTTGATCGTGGTAATTCCCCGATCAACCGCCCGCATATCTTCGTAGCCAATGGAACCTATTTCTTCCCAGAGTTGAAGGGATCGAACGGGTTCATGCGGAATACACTTGGTGGGTGGGAAGTTTCCGGCATCACGCAGGCTACTTCAGGCCACTCACTCAACGTTCAGAACAACGTCACCGAAAACGGCACCCTGGTGATCAACCAAGGTGGAACATCCGCTGGCAAGACTTACGGTGCGGGCAGCATCTATGGTCTTAACACCGGTACCTACTCGCCGCTGATGTCGGGCTCTGCCTGCAACGCCGGAATGAAGCAGGATCGAATTGTCAATCCAAGCGCATTCACGTTGATCGGCCAGCAGCTCGGTGTCGTCAATGACGCCCGCGCGCCTCGTGGCTATTGCCTCGGTCCGCACTTCGTCAACACCGACCTGTCGATCGATAAAAACTGGAAGTTGACGGAAAGAATCGGGATGCAGTTCCGTCTCGATCTCTTCGACCTCTTTAACCATGCGAACTTTAATGCCGGCGCGATGAACATCGGGCCGGGTGGAAGCCAGCCGGTTAAGGACGTCAACTGCGGTGCTGCTGTCGGCGGCTTGTACCAGGCTTGCAGCCCAACCAACAACACGATTACTCGCGAGACCCTTAACGGTCCGTCGACGTTCGGAAACTCCACTGGGACTATCGGGAACCACGGCCGCGAATTGCAGTATGGCCTCAGGATCACCTTCTAGTCGTAGCTGGTGTTTTGGAAACTCTTTCCGGCAGCACCTTAAAATTCGGTGCTGCCGGTTTTCTTTTGAAAGCGATTGAGAAAGTTCATCCTGGGTTCATCCATGTACTTCGCGTCCCGCTTGACGCAAAATAGAGCTGTGACTCCTCCGAGTTGGCATCCCCGGCGTGGTTGTATTACCAGCATCATCGCGTTGGCCATGTTGTGGGTATACCCGGCCTCAGCATCGTTGACGCAGAACTCCTCTGCGCGGCAAACAAAGACCACTCCTCGTAGCGTTGAGGCGAAACCAGCTTCGAAAATCAAAGCCGGCCCGCCTGCGGTTGACGCCAATTCACTTGAACTGCAACGCAGAATTGAGGCAGAGAAGAACGCTGTATCAACCGGGGATCCACAAGCAGTGGTAGATTCGGCTCGAAAGCTTGCAGCTTTAGCTCTGCTTCGAGTCGCAGATCTAAGAACCTTGGTCGGTTCTTATCCGCAAGCGATAGAGTTATATCGCAAGTCCCTTGCGTTAGAAGATGTTCCACAGACCCGCCTCCTTCTTGCCACCGCCGCCCTTACAGTTGGACAGCCTGACGAGACCATCTCTCAGACCACGAAGCTGATCGAGAGCGATCCAGGCAACAGTCGCCTTTGGTATCTGAACGGAAAAGGCTGGATGGGGAAGCAGGACTACCACTCTGCCCTGGCGTCGCTAAAGCGCTCTCAGGCACTTCGCAGCGACGTTAACACTCAGTACGCTCTGGCTCTCTCGCATCTTCGTCTTAAAGACAAAGCGGCCGCCGAGGAGATCTTCAAATCGATGCTGCAAGAGCAGGGAGACCGTCCCATCTGGCACATCGTATTTGGCGGAGCCTATCGTGAGTGCAGCTACTGGCCCGATGCAGCGCGCGAGTTTCGCCGTGCCATCGCGCTCGACAACAACACTCGTGCTCACCTGTACCTGGCTTTGGCCTTGTTGGAGCAGAATGGCTGGGCCCCGCTCGAGGAATCCGCACGTGAACTTAAAGTGGCCGTTCGCCTCGACCCAAAGGATTTTTACGCCAATCTTTATCTCGGTCTTGGTGAATCTCAGGCGGATCAGCTCGAGGAATCGAACACGCACCTGAAAGTGGCGGCGGAACTTGATCCCAGCCTTGCTGAAACGTGGCTGTACCTCGGGCTGAATGCGTTCAAGCAAAATAACCATCAGGATGCGAAGAAGTATCTCCTCAAGGCGATTGAGCAGACCGGCACCAATGAGGCGCTCGGGGAATACGAAATTCGAAGAGGTTACATTGCCTTGGCTCGAATCGAATTTTCGGCCGGAAACACAGAGCAGGCAAAGAAATACACTGAAAAGGTGAAGGAACTGAAAGCGAAAGCTATGGCTGAACAGGCCGAAGGCATCGCTGATATGGCCGGTGGAATGGGTGCGCCGGCGGTCATTCCTCACGCAAAACTACCGGAGCAATCTCTCCCTGCTGAGACGGCACCGGTCGACCTCGCGGCCCACTTGGAGCTATCGGCGCTCGCCAAGACATCCCTAAGCGCCGCCGATCAGAAGCGCATTGAATCCACCGAGCATCGTCTCCGTGTGCTTTTGAGCAATGCTTTCAACGATTGGGGTACAGCCGATGCCCGCAACCGGCTCTATCCTTTGGCGCTCCAGCACTTCCATGAAGCAGAGCAGTGGGACAAGTCAACTCCCGGACTGATGCGCAATGTTGGCTTGGCGGCGTTAAGAACCGGAGACCTTACAGAGGCAGTTAGAGCGTTTAAGGTCGCTGTTGAGGTAGACCCCAAGGATCAGTTGGCCCAAGCCAAGTTAGCGATGCTTCTGTTTGGAACAAGTGACTATGCCGAGGCTTCCAAGCATTTCGAAGCCTTGGGCGATGCAGCATTCGAGGACCCTGCTGTCGCCTATGGTTGGGGATATTCTCTCGCACGGATCAATCAGCAGAAAAAGGCTACAGAAGTATTAGATCGCTTGGCGGTGATGCAGATTCCGGCCGAACTTCAGCTGTCGATTGGGGACATTTATAGCGTCTTTCAAGACTACGAGCGCGCCATTACCTCGTATCGCAAGGCTCTGCAACTGGAACCTGGAATTGCGAAGGCCCATTACAAAATTGGCGCTGCACTAATACGGCTCTCGCGTCCTGGCGAGGCGATCCCGGAATTGCAAGCCGAGTTGAAGAACGCTTCTGGCGATCCGGACATTGAGTTCAATCTTGCTTACGCACTACTGGCGACATCGCAAAAGGACAAGGCAGAGGTCTTGCTTAGGTCCATCACGACCGCGCACGCCGACCATCCACAAGCTCAATATGAACTTGGTAAATTACTCCTGGAAAATGGACAACTTGAGGAAGCGATAAACCACTTGGAGGTTGCGGCAAAGCTGGATTCGGAAAGCGACTACGTTCATTACCAGCTACAGTCGGCCTATCGGAGGGCAGGGCGAAAAGAGGAGGCCGACCGGGAAGCACAGATTTACAAAGATATAAAGACGCGCAAACGAGAGCAGGCGACCATCCCTATGCCAGACAAGAAGCAATGAGTGTCGTTCACACAGGCCACGGTACTCGGCACCCATTCCGGCTGCTCTGCTGGCACAGTTCCAGCGCTACCATTACATTTAGAGCCTGTGTGGGCGTGACAGCTAACGGCATGTCTTTTTCAATCGAGTCTCGAAGATTCTCGTAAAACTTGCGGTAGTCTCCTGCGATCGTCGGCATCCGCCGGCGTGTCTGGGATGCCGCGAGTTCAAGAATTCCCCAATTGTCTTCACTCTCAATTCCCCAGTCATCCCCAGATGGCTTCCTACCTTCTTTTAGCGCATCCTCCTGTGGATCCATCCCGTGTTTTACGAAGCTTCCGTCGACGCCATGGATGATGAATCGAGGGCCGGAGGTTTTCGCGAGCATCGTTGCACGCAGCAGCGCTCGCGAGGTGGGATAGAAGAAAGTGATATCAAATGCGTCATCGACTAAAGCGCCGGAACGTTCTATCCGAACGTCTGCTTGAATCGCCTCGGGCGGTCCAAACAAAAGCATCGCTTGATCGATGAGGTGGGGGCCGAGATCAAAGAGCACGCCACTTCCGGGTTCGTTTTGTTCGCGCCACGCGCCCTCACGAAGCTCTGGCCTGAAACGGTCAAAATGAGACTCAAACTGAACGGGGCGACCCAGCAGTCGATCGCCGATCAGCTGTTGAACCGTCAAGAAATCGCCATCCCATCGTCGATTTTGGTAAACAGTCAGAATCTTTCCGCGAGACTGAGCAAGAGCAATGAGTTCGCGGGCTTCCTTCGAAGTCGTTGTGAATGGCTTATCCACGACGACATGGCGGCCTTCGTTAAGGCATTGACTGGCGAACTCAGAGTGAGTCTGGTTCGGAGTCGCAATTACAACCACATTGACGTTCTTGTCGGACAGCAACTCACCCAGGCTTCGATAAATTTTAGTTTCAGGGTAGAGCTTGGTTGCATTGTCACTGCTTCGCTCAACAATGGCTTGGAGACGAAGTCCCGGAACGTTGCTTATGATCGGAGCATGAAAAGTCCGGCCCGCGAACCCAAATCCAACTAACCCGACATTCAGCATAAGTAGAGTCTCAGAGCTTCCATTCTAAGATACCTATTTGCTCCCAAATAGCCGGTTACAAGGTATCTTGTTGTGGTGGATCTGGCACGTTCAAATTCGCAAAGCAGGCGACGGACGGTCACCGCATTCTTCCTTTTCTTCGCTCTCATTTTTGCTTGTCCCAAGTTGTCCCAGTCACAAGCCCCTAATGCTGCTGATAGTGAACTCCGACCCCGTCTGTCGGAGGCTTCACGAGCGCAACAATCGGGAGATCCCGAACAGATTGCGCGGGCGAATAAGCGCATCATCGCCGCGGCTCTTCTTCAGATGGCTGAAATTCGCTCGATGGAGGGGCTGGTGCCGACCTCGATCGATTTACTAAAGCAGTCCAAGGATTACGAAGACACTCCATCTCTACACATGTCTCTTGCTTTGGCCTACGCCGGCCTCGGGTCAATCGACGATGCTTTGCAGGAATGCGACCACTTCTTGAGAGCACAACCGAAATCAGCGGTTGGCTGGGGCTTGCAGGGCAGGTTTTGGGCGATGAAAAAGGAGTATCAAAAGGCCGTCGAAGCTTTTGAGAAATCCCTCGCTATCCAGCCGGATTTGGATGTGGCGTATTCCATGGGAAGCGCACTGCTGAACTTGCATGATACTGCAAAGGCGGCAATCGTTTTTAAGAGGATGGAGCGGCTGACCGAAAAACCTGAAATGGTTCATATCATGGCGGGTCGGGCATACGAGGGCGTCAAACTTCAACCGGAAGCTGAGAGGGAATACAAGGCTGCCATCGCAATCAACCCGAAGACATCGCGCGGCCACTATTTCCTGGGCTTGTTCTATCTGGTAAAGAACAGCTGGGAGCCAATTCCTGAGGCTCGACAGCAATTCCTCGCGGAAGTGGCAATCAATCCTAAAGACTTCTTCGGGAATTATTTCCTCGGTTACTTAGCCTCTGTGGAGAAGAAATACGGTGAAGCTGACAAGTTCTTGCGGGTTGCAGCCGCGGCGAAGCCAGATTGGCCCGAGCCATATCTATACATGGGACTCAACGCTTACGGGGCCGGGTCGGATTCCAATGCCGAGACCCTGCTTCGCAAGGCCATAACTCTCACCGGGACGGACGAAGCTCGGAACAACTTCCAGATACGACGTGCCTACTTCACGCTGGGGAGGATCCTGATACGCACCGGAAAACGCGAGGAAGGCACTGAACTCATAAAGAAGTCGCGAGAGATGGAGACGAAACTGGTGGTCAACGCTCGCAACCAGGCTCTGTCGAGTAAGGAAATCGTATCGAGCACGCCAACTTCGCAGCGCTCTCTCTCTGACCAGGTTATTTTGGCTGTTCCAGTTTCTGATCCAACTGCTCCTGTTAACGACGACGTGCTGAATAGGTTGAATTTGAGCGAGGAACAGAAGCTGCAAGCCAAG
>Ga0163163_10001095_pt1 | contig 23004 bp, 20 predicted proteins | sample S65metaG_FD_119766 | JGI IMG/M metagenome (GOLD analysis project Ga0163163, IMG submission 119766) | Switchgrass rhizosphere microbial communities from Kellogg Biological Station, Michigan, USA - S6-5 metaG | ecosystem: Host-associated > Plants > Roots > Rhizosphere > Soil | place: USA...
GCTCCTTATGCGGCTCCTTATGCCTGAACTCCGACCACGCCGATCTCGGCGATTTCCAACGCGTTGTTGACGCGCCCGACACGAACGACAACAAACTCGAACGGCTGCGATGCCGCTACACCGACCTCCGCCAGCAAGCGGCCATTGGCACGCTCCGAGGCCGAATTGTTGGAGTCGGCACACTTCACGAAAAAGGCGTCGTCCGGAGTGCGGCCGATCAGGGCGCCACGCTGCCAAAGTCCGGTAAGGAAACTGCGAAGGCACAACGTGACTTTGGCTCGCGTCACCTGATCGTTGGGTTCGAACACCACCCATTGCAGGCTTTCATCCATGGCTTCTTCGATCATCATCAACAGCCGCCGGACGTTGACGAAACGCCAGTCCGCATCGCTGCTCATGGTGCGGGCGCCGAAAATGCGAATGCCGCGACCCGGAAACAGACGCAGCACATTGATACCGGAGGTATTCAACAAACCGTGCTCGTTCTCACCGATCGTGGCTGTCAACTCTTCAGACCAGATCAGCTCGATGTTGGCCGGCGCTTTGTGAACGCCAATTTCCAGATCGCCGCGCGCCATGACGCCGGCAATATGGCCGGAGGGCGGAATCTCGCGCACCAGCGAGACGCCGTCGCTCAATGGATCGACGACGCGCAGCCATGGGTAATAAAGGGCGGCGTAACTGCTGTCGAAACGATTCCGCCAGCGACGGATCGCCGTCGTGCCGAGCCGTTCGTCGCTGACGGCCGAGTACGGCGCGTCCAGTACGGCGAAGCGATCACGCTGGTTTTCACAAGCTTCGACAAGATGAGCCTGCACCGCAAAAACGTCTTCATCGGAGAACGTCGGCGCGACGTCGCCAATCGGTTTGAGGGGACGAGGCAGGGGCGGCGCTGTACATCCCGGCACACACGGATCGGCGACGGAGACGATCGGCGCCTTCGCCGACGCCGGACGCGGCCGGATGTGAATATCCGGCACGGCGACGATCGCCACTTCGTCGATGGTGTTGAGCGCGCTGATGCCGCGGAGCTTGTAACGGCGAATGGCGTCGTTGTCTTCGACGGCCGGCTCTTCGCCGATGAAGTCGGAAGGCCGCAAGGTGGAAAGCCCGTCCGCGCCACCATCCAGAACGATCGCGCAGCGTCCGCCTTCGACGTTTTGAAAAGGCGAAAGATCCAGAGGCAGGATCGGGTCGATCAGCGCAGCATCTTCGGCCGCAATGATGGCGATTGGCTCCGGTGTATCGGGTAGAATGCCGGTTCTTCTTTCCTTTAGCGAGTCTTCGATCGTTCGTAACAGATCCGGACCGAATCGCGGATGACCGGGCACCAGCGAAAGGCCGGGATAGGTGCGTACCAGGCGGCCGGCGCGGCGGACGAGCAGCGTGTACTCGACGCTTTCGATGGAGATCGGCTGTGTCGCATCGAATCCGGCGACCGCATCGCTCCAGGTCAGACGCAGCAGATCCGAATCGACGGAGCGGATGACACGATAAACCGGCAGACCGCCTGGCTGGCTCAGCCGGATCATGGTGCGAGGTGCGAAGCCGGCAATGACCTCGACGATGGTATCCACGCCAAGAATGGGCGAGGGTACGGTTTTGCTCTGGGCGCGATGGGTTTCCTGAAAGGTGACTTCGAACTCGTTGCCCCAGACGCCCTGGCTGATCGCTTCGATCCGCAGCCATGTCGCCGGCCCACCGCCAATCGCCGTCAGGTCAACAGCGGCGGTCGATGCGACGTCCGAGGCGACGCGCACAATCCAGCAGCGGCGGCCGCCATTCTCGAAGAAGGCGCGGACGGCGTAAGCGAGATAGCCGGAGCCGATGAGGCCGCCGAAATACGATTCGAACTGGCGCCACGACTCGATCGGCACCGGAATGTGGCGCGGTCCGCTCTCGGCGATACCGACGAAACCCGCAATGTCCGTACGCGGACCGGTGATGCCGGAAGTGGCATCCGTCCGCTCGAAATAAACACCTGGAATTTCGTACGCGCGCGCCATAACCGTCAGGCCACCTCGACCGTCAGTCCTTCATGAACCAGTTCCACCGATTCGAGGGCGACCTCGTTGCCGGCGGCCTTGAAGCCGGGTCCTTCGATCTTATTGATCCAGGCCTCGTCGGCATGCCAGCGCAGCACGGGCTGGCGCTGTTCGTTCTTCAACACGATGGTGACATTGCGCCGGTCGGGAACGCCGTTGACGATATTCATATACCAGTCCCACAGTTCCCGGTTCGTGGTGTAGCCGCGCTTTAACATGATCGGGGTGTACTTGCGAAGCCCGGGGAGTTTGCGGACGTTGGAGCGCAGATCGGTGCCTTCGCGATAGTCGACGGCATCGCCATCGGCGGTAAGGCCGCTGACTTCGCTGAACGCACCGGTGCTGAGGTTGTCGATGACGAGTTCAAAATTAAAAGTCCGCAATGGGTCATTGCGAGTCCCGGTTGCCATAGTTCACTCCTTCGTTATTCGTCGGCGTGGGCGGTCCACAGGCCGATTCGGACGATGACGAATTCCGCCGGTTTGACTGGGGCCACACCGACGACGCAGATCAGTCTTCCGTTATCGATATCCGTCTGGGTCATCGTCGTACGATCGCACTTGACGAAGTACGCTTCCTCGGGTTTCGTCCCTTCCAGCGCGCCGTTGCGCCATACCAGATTGAGGAAATTCGAAATCGAACGGCGAACCCGCGCCCAAAGAGGCTCCGCGTTTGGTTCGAAGACCACCCATTGCAGCCCGCGATCGACCGACGCTTCGATGAAGATCAACAAGCGCCGCACATTGACGTACTTCCAGTCGGGATCGCTGGTGATCACGCGACCGCCGTAAACCCGGATGCCGCGGCTGTTCTCGCGAAAATCGCGGATGACGTTGATGTTCACCGGATAGGGATTCAGGATGTCGTGTTCGCCCTTATTCAGGCGACGCTGCAGGCCGGTGATGCCGCGCACCACTTCGTTGGCCGGCGCCTTATGCACACCGCGCTCGATATCGGTGCGGGCATAGATGCCGAGCATGTGGCCGGACGGCGGTATCGGGTAATTCGGGATGTTCGCCAGATTCAACGGGAACGGATCGGGAATCACCAGCCACGGGTGATAAAACGCCGCGTACTTCGAATCGAAATTCTGCCGCTGGCTTTGCGCGTCGTTCAGGCTGTCGTTGGGCGGCTGTGGGCCGTCGAGAACCGCGAAGCGATAGCGCATCTCTTCGCAATGCGCGATCAGTGCAGTCTGCAGTTGCGGGTGTACACGGCCCGGGGCAGCAATGATGCTGATGTTTTCTTCGTTCTGCAGAGCATATAAGCCGGTGCGCTGCTCCGGCTCGATGTTGGGTAAGCCGATGTAGGTGGCGTCCTGTATCGAAGCGATCGCGTCATTGCCCTGGCTGAGCGGCAGGCGCGCAGGCCGCGGCGGCCGGTTCGGCGGCGTTTCGAGAACGGGTGTCGGTCCGAATCGCACCAGCAGACGGTTGGCTGTAACGGTTTCATCGTCGTGGACACGAATCAGCCAGGATGTGCCTTCGGAGCGATGGTCGCTCTTGCGCAGCGGATTGCCGTCGTCGTCGGATGTCGTACCGGGCGCCAGTGACCAGGTGGTGCCGATCACCTTATGGATATAGCGGCTGTGACGCGGATCCATCGACAGCTGCATGAAGTTCTCTATGATGATGGGATCGGAACGCGTCGGAACGCCGGGATCCGGCTGCCGCATCAGATAAACATCGATCTGAAATTCCTGAGACCGCACGCGATCGCCGTTGGCAGCGCCGAACGGCAGCGGTGTGGCGGCATCGAGCTGGATCAGATTGTCGCTCGGTCGATCGATGCCGACGACTTTGTGGCTGCTGAGAAAATTACCGGCCGCATCGACGCGCAGCAGGATCGTTCCCGCTTCGACGCCATTGACCGAGTCGAGACGCAAATGCGTATTGTCCGGCGGAACGCCGCGAATCTGCGAACGGCAGAGCGGTGGATCGCTGTCCCGGACGGCGACACGGAGGCGATTGCCCCAGTCGCCCTGATCGAGAGCCTGCACGGTGATCAACGGCGTTCGCGCAACCACCGGTTCGCCGAGCGAGTGCGGCAGAGTGAGCGGCGCATCGACAGTCAGAGGCGTCGCGTTGATGGCGGTGGCATTGCCGACGATCAGATGGAAGAAGGCGCCGGCGCTGGTGGTGATGCGCAGAACGGACGGGCCGGTGATGGCGCCGCCAATGATCAGGGTGCTGCTGTTGCGCGGCGCCGGCGCCGCCAGTGACGTCGGGTTTTGGGCGGCGCGTGTGATCGGCGCCGTCAATCGCGCCACTGGATCGCCGAAAGCTTTCGTGTTCCGTAACGAGGTAGCGAGGACGACGCGGCCAGGGTTTGTCAGGCCAAGCTGCGGCCCCGGCAGAGCGGCGATCGTGGCAAATTCGCGGGTCGTATCCAGGGCGGCGCCGATGCGCAGCACATCGCCGACGGCAAGACCGGAGCGGTTATCGAGATCGATAACGTTGCGGATATTCGGATCGGTGGCGCTGGTGAGCGTGCGCGGCGGCGCGCCATCGACGGTTTCAGTGATCACTTCGACGACGCTGCCGGCGGCATAGTCACCGTAGGCGGAGGCCGAGAGATCGATAGAACTCAGCTGGCCGATGCGACGAAACTCGGTGTTGTTGCCGTCAGTGATGCGGACGAAGTCATCGGCGGTGACGAAATTGGTGCGATTGGCGACGAGGAGGACATCCGCGCCCACCGCGGAACCGCTGAAAGTGGTGGAGTCCGCCGGCGCTGCCGGCAAGGGAAACGCTCCGAGGATGCCGACGGTCGGACCGCCGTTCGGGTGGAAGATTAGAACCGGCGTGCGAAGCATGACGTCGCGAGCGGCCGGCGCAGCGACTGCAGGCGGCGCATCGGCGATAACGTACTCGTCATCGGTGCCGGAAGTGCCGAGGCGAATCACCGTTCCGGCGGCAACGGCGCCGGCGCCGCTTATGCGGATCTGGCGATCGCCGGGTGTGGCGGCATTCACCTGTAGCGGAGTATCGACCGGCGCCGGAACCGCTGCCGGCGCAAAGTGATCGATAGCGGTGGGGTTGCCGTGAATGAAGCTAAGGCCCATGCGCAACGAAACATCGGTCCGCGCCGGAACGGCGGCGATGCGCCGGAACTCCGATGACGATCCGTCGCCGATCTGTACCCAAGTTGGGGGAACGGTTACCGCGAGACCTGTCGCGCTGGCGACATAGATCACATCCGCCGTGCCGGTGACCGTGAACGGCTGGATGAGAAACGTCGTCGCGCCGGCGGCGGCATTGCGGTCGAACAATCGCATCGTCGCGGCGACGGCATTTGCGGTGTCGAGAATGCGGACGATGAAGACGCGCTTGCCGCCATTGGTAAAGAAACCTTCGACCGCGTGCGGAAGGTAACAATGACGATCGTTGCCGCTGGAGTAAAGATCGAGGCGCAGACGCTCACCGAAGCAGCGCAGGTATTCGCCATAGCTGGTGATGAGAATCGGCACGTTGACGGGACCGCGCTCTGTGACGCCGATCATTCCGGCCGTGCTGGTGCTGACTCCTTCGATGGGTTTGCTTCCGGTATCGACTTCTTCCACATAGACGCCGGGCGCTAAATACTCAGGCATGGTTGTCCTCCGCACTGTCTGGGGTCGGGGCTTTCTTGAAAACAAAGTCCACCTGGTTACGCGGCAGCGCAAAGTCAGGCTGGTACTTCACTGCGACTTTGCGGCCATCACCACTGGCTTCGAGTTGAACCTGGCCGATTCGCTGCAGGGGCGGCAGTTGATAGAAACCGTCGGCATCGCTTTCGGTCTCGTAGATCTGGAAGCGATGCACTTCTTCGGCGGCGTTATCGCCGGGCAAACCGATTCTCAGATACTGCTGCGACCGCGGTTCCGGCAGTTCGACGAGAAACACCGTCGATTCGCCACGTGAACCGTTGATCAACAATCTGGTCTTTGTGTCATTCCATTCGACGTAACGCCTGTGAACGACAACGCCGGCACGATGCGCAAACATCAGCGGCCGGGCGAGCATGGCGCCGTTCTGCCGGATTGTTTTGATACGGATGAGTTCTTCGCGGTCTGGATCCTCGCTGTCGATGAGCAGCATGTCGCCGTCGCGAAGCTTCGTCCCGTCGGCCAGGGTCATGCGATCGGCGCCGGCAGCGACGTTCTGCGCAAGCGTGGTAACGATATCCGCGTCGGTGTTGCCGGCTCCCCACGCGCAATCGGTTGCGGCGGCGCGCCCTATATATAGAGGAGGGCGAATGAAGACGACGTTTGGGGCATCCGCCGCTTTCTCCGCCAGTTTGGCCAGACTCTTCCAGATGCCGGTGACGCGAACCACCGCTTTGCCGAACGGCCGGGTGCCGTCGCGTTCGCTTTGCATCGTGCGTCCATGAATGATCATGGCTGCGGCACCATCAGCACGTCACCGATATCAGTGGGCGTAAAATTGGCGGGAATCACCGCCAACACGTTTTCCGGACCGCCATTGTGATTGGTTTGCAGCGTCGGACGGATCGACACCTGATTGGCGCCGGGCCCGAGCGCCGCGATGCGCACGTCTTCGTAAACGCCATTCGGCAGCGTGCCGGCGCCGATCAGCAGGACCTCTCCGTCCTGCAGGTCTGTGGTGTTGTTCAGCGTAATCGCCCAGTCGCCGATGACGGGAAGCGGGGCGGCCGTCGTCTTTTGAACGGCGGGGATCACCACTGCGACAGTTTGCGAAAGATAACCGCGCGCATGAAACGTCATGTTGAAGGTGAAGTTGCGCGACACCAATGTGGGAAAGACGTCTCTGGGAACGGCAACGAGTCCAACGACGCCGTCGTCGGAGATGCGCGGTATGGTGGGCGCGAGGTCGCTTTCGATGCGAACGGTATCGGTCACCGGACGGAGAGTCACGTCGTTCAGCAAACGCGCCCGCACCAGCATCCAGTATTGCGTTGCGCGCGGCGGCGGATCGTCGGCGCTGAATAAGTAGGCGCGCTCACTGGCCGTTATGCTGGTTATCGCCATGGCATCCTTTATCCCGAGACGATGACGCCGTATTCGGGCATCGCCACTTCAACCGGCGAAACGATCTCCGGTTCCTGATCGACGTCAATGTTGACGAGACTGACTTCGTACGACACCGACAACTGATACGAACCTTCGAGCGCTTCCCACACGCGTGTGATCTCTTCCAGGCTCATCGGTTCGAGCCGCATGTGAATCTCGGCGGCGCTGCCGATGAACGGGCCCTGCAAATCGGCGCCGCGTAACACCGGATGCGAATGAAAGAGCTGCAGCACGCGGCCGAGGAGCAATTGCTCATCGGCAGGACTGCCGAGGGCAGGACTGGCGTTGTCGGTGACGGGAGTGATGAGGTAATGCAGGCGCAGCGGCAGCGGCCCCGGCCGGACCTGATTCCAGGCGAGGCGTTCGGGCGGATCGTTAAGACGATCGGGATCGCGGATGATGCGATAAAGCCAGATCGAGACGCCGCTACTGTTGCTGCTGCGCACTTCCTGCGGAGTATTCAAGACCACCGGGACGACACCCGAGGTGGCGACGCCGCCGATACGATCTTCGATAAAGCGTCGAATCGTCTCGCTCGTGGCAAATAGCGCTTGAAACATAACTGCAAATCACCTAGACGTCTTGTTCAGAAACTCACGAATCTCTTCCAACCGCCGGTCGTTGACGCCGTAGAGTTTCGACGAAGAATCAACGGCCGTCTGAATCAACCAACCCTGAGCCACCATCAGTTCGAGGATGCCTTCCAGTTCCGCTTGATTGGTGAGGTGCTGTCCCGCGCTCAGCCACCACTGCAGGATTCCCGCCGCGGTGTCCACCGCGTCGGGACACTCGATCAGGTGCCGCAGGATTTGGCGAGCCACCAACATCGAGTTCCGTGACACCGTTCTTGCCCTCCGCTCAGAGAGAACACAGACTATGCAACTGTCATGCCATGTCTCTGCCTTGAAAAGACAAGGTTTTGGGACGGTGGAAAATTAGCGGTGCGTCTGTTTTGCCGCAGAACAGCAGGTTGGGTTTAGAGATACGTCGCGCAGCGGGGGTTTTTGCGAGTGCGGAGCGGATGCCGCATAGCTGCGGCATGATTGCCGCGGCAGGAGTTAAACCTCCGTCCGGTTTTGGCCGAAGGGATGTCGCCGATTATGCGGCTTCGACCAGAATACTCGGACCGGCCAGCCGCCGGCGGGGCTTACGCCGTGCGGAATGAATCGCCCTTGAGTCCGTGCTTGTGGAGCATGCGCTGAAAGCTGCGGCGCTCCTTGCCGGCCGCGCGCGCGGCGTGACTGATGTTGCCGTGATGCGTGCTCAGCAGGTTGGCGAGGAAGGTTCGTTCGAACTGAACGATGGCGCGGGTCTTTGCCTGTTGAAGATTGACGGCTTCGGGGAGTTCTTTTTCCTGCGGCGTCGAGAGATCGAGATCGCGAGCCTGAAGGATCGACGGTGGATGCAGAATAACGGCGCGCTGAATCACGGCTTCCAGCTCACGGACGTTGCCGGGCCACGAGTAGGAGGTCAGCTTCCGCGTGGCGCCGGCGCTGAAGCGAAATGCCTTGGTGCCGTGCTGCGTTGTGTATTTCGCCAACAGATGCTCGGCGAGCAGCGAAATATCCGAAACACGATCGCGCAACGACGGGATGTGCAGGGCCAGCACATTCAATCGATGATAGAGATCCTCGCGAAAGAGTTTGCGCTCGACCTGTCGGCGCAGATCCGCGTTGGTCGCCGCAACGACACGCACATTCGCGACCATGGTCTTGGAACTGCCTAACGGACGATATTCGCGATCCTGCAGGAAGCGCAGCAGCTTGACCTGTGCGGCAAGACTCATCGCATCGACTTCGTCGAGGAACACCGTGCCGCCTTCGGCGACGGCGAGCAAACCGAGTTCGACCGATGACGCGTCGGTAAAAGCGCCCCTGACATGACCGAACAGTTCGTTTTCAAAAAGCTGATCGGGAAGCGCGCCGCAGTTGACCGGAACAAAAGGCTTGTCGCGACGGGCGCTGGTGTAATGAATGGCGCGAGCAAAGAGTTCCTTCCCCGTTCCTGTCTCGCCGAGGATTATCACCGTGACGTCCGAAGCGGCGATCGGCGGAACGCTCTCGATCACATCCACGAAGGCTTCGCTTTCGCCGATCAGCATTTCGAGACGGAATCGTTGCTTGAGAGCCATGGCTCGCGCCGACGTCGCAGAATCGCGCAAATGGCCGAAGAGCCGTTGGACGCGCACGAGGAGGTCGATGTTGTTGAACGGACACGGCAGGAAATCATCGAGATGATGAACGAGGTTGCGAAACGCATCGTTGCGGGATTCCCAACCGGAGCAGAAGAGTCCGAACACGGATGCGTTGTGAGGCTTGTCTTCGAGGAAACGCGTTAGCTCGTCATCAAGCGGCGAACAGCATGGTCGCAACACAATGAGATTCGTTGCGGCGTCCGCTTCGGAGGAACAGTCGCGCGCCGTGCGAATGCTTAGATTTCGCTGAGGCAGGCACTGCGCCAACAGAACCGGCAGGCGTTTACAGTTTCCATTGGGGCACTGAACCGGATTGAGATCGATAATCGATACGTGATTCAATCCCATGTGGCAGTCTCAAGTTGGATTTCTAGGATTTCTAGGATTTCTAGGATTTCTAGGATTTCTAAGATCGGCTAACGTGACAATAATGTCCAGAGTTATTTTGCTCGCGTCAGCTAGGTCTAACTGCAGGAACGGAAACCGCGTGTCCATGGCGAATTCCTCCTCAGGCCGCGATTGGCGTTTGATATAACCCGCGACAATGTTTTCGCCAGCGATAGAGTTTCAAATCGGCGCCCTTGGATTCTGCCGTTTCGATCGGAGTTTGTCCTTTCAACGCAGCGTGAACCCGGTATCTGTTGTAGTAGTCTTTGAAGGCCGAAAGCTTCCGTTCCAGATCCGTCGTCGTCCAGAACAGCGTATGATCCAGACACTCACGACGGATTGTTCCGATCAGTCGCTCAATGAACGGATGCGATATCGGAACGTAAGGAACTGTTTTGATTTCCGTCACGCCCAGAATTCTTAGGTTTGCTTGCCATTGATGATACCGATAGAGCGGATCGTGATCGGAACTCAGATATTTCGGAACGGCCACAACCTGAATCGCCTGTTTGAACATCCGACAAAGCCCATCTCCGTTGACGACTCCGGCTTGAATTCCAAATCCGATGATCCGTCGCGTGAACTGATCCATTACCACCAGCACCCAATACGACCGCAGCCCCGCAGATTCACATCGAAACAGATCGAGACTCCAGAGGCTGTCCTTCATATGACCCAAGAACGTCAGCCACGATGGACCATCGGAATCCGGGGCCATTCGGTAATGGAGGGCAAGAATCCGGCGAACCACGTCCTTATTTATAGAAGTCCCGAAAGCCAGGTTGATCTGCTCGGCGATACGAGGACATCCCCGGGTTTGATTGCGCTGCTTCATCTCCACGACCGCACGTATCAATTCCGCCAATGGACCTTTCGGTCCCGGCTTGGCCAGCTGCTTTGGCGAAAACAACAGACGATACTTTTGCTTAACCAGCGTGCGATGGTAATACAACAACGTTGACGGCTTGAAGGCGATGGCCACCCGCCCAAACCGACTTGGCTTAATCCAAAGACAACAGAATCCGGCGATCAGCCGATCCAAAATCCGGAGATTTGGTGCACGGCGGCGAGGGCGTTTCAGAATCAACAACTGATGTTTGGTTAGAACGGATTCGGCCAGGACAGCGCGCACACCTCCGGGCTGGGCCAGCCGGAAAACCGTCGTGATGAGATGAACAAATAGAACCATCAGGTCGCGCATGAACTATATTACAGCAGCCCGCAAACCACCGAAGTCGGGGCTAATTTGGAATTCGCCATCGACAAGTCGGCAGGGTTGGGGCACAAAACTTCTTTGTCTCAAAGCAACAATTCGCCACGGTCCTCCCATTGCGTCATTGTTTCCGCCTCCGATTCGCACGGCCATTGGACCGTTTCAGCAATTCTGATTCTTGATCGGATGATCCGGCTCTCTTTTTCATAATGCGATCAAGAGATTCAGCGGCCGCGATGGCCACCGCTGCAATCTTTATCAATCGCTCACGGTAGCCATCGATGAGCGCTTTCTCTTCCGCGCCGGTGATTTCGTCAGTAGCCAGGGAACATGCGGCACGATCCGCGAGCCTGATCTGATGACGAAGAAATCCGACCCATTTCTCGGGCTCATGTACGTCGTCGTGTACCGAGCCGCCCCACTCTTCGTTTTGGCGTAGTCTTTCAGATTTGATCTCTTCGTGAATATCGTTCATGTTTCCTGTCTGCTCTTGTTTTGCATATTTCCTCTCTTCGCCAGAGGACACCCTCGTATGACGCGATCTAAATTGCGTCCACTGGGCTGGAGAGTGTACAACCTTGCAGCTTCCTTGTGTCATCTGCTTGTCCAGATGTCTAGGACCGACGTCTACCGGTACTCGTTGGCGTCGACTGTGCGCCGATTATCGTCGCCAGAGGGAACTCGCGAGACGAAAAAGCCGCCCGTTTCCAGTCGGCTCGGGGTGACAGGAGTATCACTTCGCAATTCGGTAACAGTCGGCCTTTCTTCAAACTATGCCGGGAAGGGTACTGAATCAGGTCGAAATAATGTGTTCATGAACGATTTCACCGAACGTATCGAGGCACTGGACCCGCGCACCAAACCAACGGTCTTTCGTGCACGCATCAACGATACGCTCATATCTCGCCTCGGCGTCCGCTTCGATCGTAAATTCCAGCGTTAAGGTCGTTTCACCATTTGGCCGAATGAGTCGCACTCTGACACAGGGTCCTTTTTTGTTCATACCGATTTCCTCTTGCTCGGCTGAGTAGTTCGGATCCAAGACTTCAAGAACAAATCGCTTCTTTGACTTCATTCCACCCGCGTTGAGAATCGTTCGAATTGATCGAATCGTCCTCCCGTGTTTGCCGACGACCTTGCCGATATCGCTTTGGGCAACTTTCAATTCCAGAATCGCGGTTTGCTCCCCTTCAATCACTCGAACTGCTACTTCGTCAGGATGGTCCACGAGGGCCTTTGCAATCTTTTCAATGAGATCCTTCACAGCCACCACCGCCCTTGTCGAGTTGGGTTCAGCGACGCGAATGCATCGATTGGATCACGACCACGGACCAGGGTACGACGCTAGACAGCTTTGGCGTGGCGGGACGGTTGCCGGACCTCGAAGCAATCCTGCGACTGGAAGCACCGACGCTACTGATCCAGGGGAACGAGACTGTAGAAGGGACGATCGTACACTACAATGCGAACGTGCAGGCGGGTATAGATGTCGGCGGTCGTACTCAGATTCGAGTGCCCCAATAGTTTTTGAGCCAGCTTGAGGTTGCCAGTTTGCGCATTCACAAAACTGGAGGCGGAATGTCGGAACGTACCGCCGCGCACCAGCAACTGGCGCCGCGAGATTTCAGCAGCGTCATTCATGGCGTCGGGAAGCGTCTTAGTTTGAATGATTCAAGCGGTCAAACGCGCGCTGCTGAGCCTCGCGAATCTGCATTTCTTCGCTGGGCATGTCGTGTCTGGACTGCGAAAAGACAAAAAGCAGAAACATCGCAGCGGTGAGAAAAAGCAGCGTCCACAGGGACGCTTTGTAAGGTCCGCCAGGATTTGCGTTTTTCATGCCGACATTTTGCATCAGATCGGCAACGAGAGCACCGAAAAATCAGCGGCGGGAAGGCTGCTAGAAAATAGAGAATAGTCAGTATAAGAGCGGTCTCTCAATATCAGGTCGGCGGCGGCGCAGTTGGATTTTCCTATGGGAGGGTTATGCTTCGGGCTCAGTCCACCGGGCTACTAAGAACGCAAACGGTCCCAAAACGTCCACTGTCGATTCACCTTCGCGGCTTGTTCTGAATGTATGCAATCCCGGCCGCGAGTTGCGAATCGTTCCCCTTCAGCAGTTCGGCGCGCGTCAGAGTCACTTCAATGTTGGGTACGACATCGTGGCCTTCAATGATGACTCCTTTTGGAGTTCGGGGCTGGCCGTAAGGGTAAAGCAGGACAGCACCTGTCGGAAGTTCGATGCCCTCGGCGTCCATGTCCGAGCCGTCGGTTTTCTTACCGATTACAATCGCTCGTCCTACTTCCTGCAAGCCTGCGGTCATCTGTTCGCTTTGATCCGCTGTGGATTCGCAATCTTTTGTTCCGCTACATTACTCACTGAGAACCTTCCTCCCGATCAGGACTATCATCGGCGTTAGCGCGTCCGGCCCTGTGCCACCACGAAAAACTCGGCGGGCCTCACAATTTGCGTCTTTCCGTGCGACCCAAGCTTGAGAATGTGCCGATCGCCCGTTACGAGATAGTCCGACCCGGCGGTCGCTGCGCATTCGACAATTTTGTCATCGTCAGGATCATCCTTCACTACCGTCAGTCTTTCGGTGGGTCAACGCGATTTGCAAAGCCGGCGAGGTGATCTCGGAGGGTGTTGACATCCGCTTCGCTCCAATTGAACTTCTCATAAAGGACGCGCGCGGTTTCCAAATAAATCCCATCGGAGATGTCAAGTCGGATTTTCCCTTCGCGGGCGAGATTCAGAATGCGGCGAGGTATGCCGTCGTAATTGAGAGCGGAAACAAAGACGTTGGAATCGAAAGTGGCGGATAACACCTAACGTCCACGATTTTCATTGCGCGATTCGTGAACGACATTCACCACGTCATCCTCGGATATGCCGGACTTGCGGCCATATTCGCTGCCCTTGGCAAGGAGTTCCGTCCAGGATTTTCCCTTCAAACCCGCGCGAAGGGTTTCTTCTGCGATCTGATCGACGGTTTTGTGCTCTGCATCTGCCTTCGCAGCTAGCAGGGCCAGCACATCATCCGGAACATGAAGATTGTTATCGGTCGTGGACATATTCGCCTCAGCTTGATTATCTCCTGAAGGCTACCCCCCAGCCAAATCCCTGTCAAATCCGCTGTTCACCAGACGCACTTTTTATGCGATTGAAGTTGTAGCATGCTGGGACTCCGGTTCGCGGCTCGATGAATCCAAGAAAAGCGATCCGGTTGACTCTGCCCTCCTAGCACGGGATGGCAGTTTGCTTTCCCTAATCTTTGCACACCCCTGTTGGGATGGCCCACGTCTTACTGCGCCATTCGATCTGAAACGTTACCGGCTGCAGTCGAACTTGAAACTGACTGCCCATTCATCTGCCAGATTGCAGTATTGCCAGAGGAATCGCGCCAGAGAATGTCTGCTTTTCCGTCAGCGTTAAAGTCTCCTGTGGTTGCGATGGACCAGCCGTTAGGCATACTTGAAACGAGGCCCCAGCCAATCACAGTACTTCCATTCATGAGCCATATCGCGATATTCCCGGAAACATCGCGCCAGAGGATGTCGGTTCGCCCATCGCCATCAAAATCTGCGATACCAGCTATAGTCCAGCCTGTCCATACGCTGGCAATGTTCGTACTGCTCACCACACTGAATCCATTCATCTGCCACATCGCCACTTCGCCGGAAACAGAGCGCCAGAGAATATCGGCCTTTCCATCGCTATTGAAGTCCGCTGCACCGACGATCATCCAGCCAGGCCAGATATTACCGATTACGGTGTTGGCTGCGATCATGGTTCCATTCATCTGCCAGATCGCCACATCTCCGGAAACATTGCGCCACAGAATGTCGGCTTGATTGTCACCATTGAAGTCAGCTACTGCCGCAATCGTCCAGGAATTGTCCATGTTGGCCACGGCTGCATAACTGGCAACAGAGGTTCCATTCATCAGCCAAATCGCGACATTCCCACCCGGATCACGCCAGAGAATGTCTGCTTTCCCATCGCCGTTGAAATCTCCTGTTCCAGCAATAGACCAGCCGGACCATATATTAGCGATTGTCGCGTCGCTGGAGACGGTCGATCCATTGAGTTGCCACATGGAGACGTTTCCTGCGGTGTCGCGCCACAACACACCGCTTCGCCCGGTGCCGGCAAAATCTTTCGTCGGCTTTACAGGAATTTCGATCGGATTGACATTGAACTGGCCAACCGGTGCAGGTGATTGTCCGGACGTGGTCATGGTGACGTTGCGAAGTCCTGGGGCCGCACCCGAAGCGATCGTGATATTCACCGCAACGTGCTGCGCATCGACGACATTAATACTATTGACGGTTATTCCTGTCCCGAAGTTTGCGGTAGTCTGCCCCTGAACGAAATTGGTGAATTGTCCGGTAACAGCAATCGAAACGTTTGCCGCTCCCTGCTTTGCGGAATTCGGCGACAAGGTCAGAGCGGGTACCGGGTTGCCAAGCCAGGACAGCGGAATTTGAAACGTAATGATCTGCGTGCCATTCTGAAAAGCCAGACCGGTTTCTCCCCATCGAATGAGGCTGCCGACGCTGGTGTTAAACGCCAGTCCGGGAAGCGACACGCTTCCCGTCAGCGCCAGCGAATTCAAATCGAACGCCTGAATCTGAGCATCCGTGGAACCGCCTGTCAGAAGGAATACCCGCCCAAATGCAGAATCCACGGCGACTCCGCCGGCCCGCGCAAAAGATGGGAGAGCAAAACTACCGAGAACAACTTTGTTTACGGGATCAATGATTTTTCCGCCGATCGAATAAATTCGCCCGCCGGAGAATTGAAAGCGACCGACGGGAAAGTTGGTCTTGGTGTCGGTAATAGTCACGCCGGCGGAGGAGAGAGTATTCGTCCGAAATCCAGCCTCCGTGGTCTCGATGTTGGAGCCATAAAGAATCGAAGGCAAATCCGAAAAACCGATGACGTTGTTCCCGTCATGTCCGGGCGTTTCGACTGGCCGCTTCACCCCGCTATCGTAAACTGCGATTCCGGCATGTCGAGGTGACAATGAAGGAATCATTCGCGACACGGCTATTGTTTCAGACTGCCCTGGAGCTACGGCGATATCCTCGGCAAAATACGCACCAAATTGAGGATCACTTCCCAGAACGATTTTCGGTCTTTCTAATTGTTGAACAGTATCGAATGTTCGGACTTCACCAGCACCGTCCAGCGCCACATATATGAAATGGGAATCACCGCTGATTGCAAGCTTGTCCGGATTCAGTCCGATCGGCACGGAACCGCCCAGAGCTCCCGTCACCGGATCGATGGCAGTCAATGAGTTTGCCAGCGCAGGAGCGGAAAACGGCACGGACGCATAAATTTTGTTATTGGGACGATCTGCTACCAGATCCTTTGTCGAAAGCGTTATCGATTGGTAAATGATAAAGCTCTCGTTGTTCGATGTTCCCCCACCGGGTGCCGGATTAAATACAGACACGGGAATCGACCCAAGGGCTGCCAGGTCACTTGACGAAATCGTCACAGTCAGCGTTGTGCTGTTCACGAAGTTTGTCGGCCGATCCGCGCCCCACCAGCGGACTACGGACAAAGTCGAGAATCCCGATCCGTTGACGGTTACGTTGGTGCCCGCGGAGCCCACGGACTTGTTGTCAGGACTGAGTCCGGTGATTACCGGAACCGGCAGCGTTGCCAGCCCGGTACCCGATAGCGTTACGGTATTCAGGTTGGCGGTTCCATCGCTTGCGATAATCAGAGCACCCGTGCGGTTTCCCGCTGCGACAGGTCCAAACGCAACATTGATGGTGCAGTTCGCACCTGCGGCTAGCGTTGTGCCGCATCCGGATGATTTCGTGAAATCGCCCGACGTCGAGATATTTGAAAACGTCAAGGGCCCGATCCCGGAATTCGAAACAGTGACTACCTGCGTGGGACTCAGTGTTCCCACAACGTCCGTTGCGAACGTCAGTGTACTGGTCGAAAGTCCGACGGTTCCGATAACGCCCCTGCCGCTCAGGGCGACGGTCTGAGGGCTACCCACTCCGTCGTCAACAACGGTCAATGTTCCGGTAATGAAAGACCCGCTACTGGCTGGAGTGAATTGGACGTTTATCGTACAAGACGATCCTGACGTGAGAGTCGTGCCGCAGGTATTAGTCTGTGAAAAACCCGCCGAAACGGAAATACTCGAGATATTGAGTGAAGCCGCACTGATGTTGGCGAAGGTTACCGTACGATTCGCCGTCGTCCCGACATGAATATCGCCAAAAACGAGTGGGCTTGGCGACAGCACCACATCGGTGCCGACTCCAGCAAGCGTCACCACATGCGGGCTTCCCGCCGCGGTGTCGGTAATGGTTAGTGTTCCCGGTCGTGATCCGACTGTTGTCGGCTTGAAGCTGACGGAAATATTGCAGGTCGCATTCGGAGTCAGCAGGCCGCAAGTGTTCGTTCTTGAATAATCGCTGCTGATCGCCGTACTCGAAATCGAGATGTTGCCGGTTCCCGTATTTCGCACAGTCACCGTTTTTACTGTGCTCGTGGTATTGACGGCCTGGCTACCAAAATCCAGGCTGGACGGAGTCGTTGTAATGAACAAACCGATCCCGGTTCCGCTGAGAGTGACGGTATGGGGGCTGCCAATCGCGTCATCGACAACCGTAACCGCACCGCCTCTGAAGAGGGCGGCGGTAGGGCTGAAGACAACAGCAATAGTGCAAGTTGAACCGACTGCGAGAGAGCTCGGACAGTCGTTGGTCCCACTGTAGTCCCCCGTCACCGAAATGCTGCTGATTGCGAGCGGCAAATCCCCATTGTTGGCAACAACGACGCTTTGAGGCGTACTCGTGCCGCCAACCGCCAGAGAACCGAACTGAAGACTCGCCACATTGAAGCTGACTGACGGCGCCACTCCCCGACCTGAAAGTAAAACGTAATGCGGACTTCCCGTTGCACCACTGGTGACGGTAACGACGCCGGATTTTGTTCCTCTTGACGAAGGAGTGAACTGAACGCTAACAGTACATGAGGATCCGCTGTTCAGCGATGAAGGACAATCGTTCGAACTCGGAAAATCGGCACCAATGGTTGTGAAATTGGAAATATTGAGGTTCGAATTACCGGTATTCGAGACCGTTACTGTCATTGTGGGAGCCGTCGTTCCTAAACGCTGGTCACCAAAACTCAGGAGGCTGGTGGACAGCGTCAATGGTGAACCGACTCCATTGCCGGAAAGCGTCACGACATTGCTGCCTGCGCCACTGCTGGTAACAGTGAGTTGACCGGAACGCGCCCCGCTTGTCACGGGTTGAAACCGGATACTGATCGTACAGGTTTGACCTGGAGCGATGCCGCTTGCCAATTGACACGTATTCGACTGGGAAAACTCTCCAATAATAGCAACGTTGCGGACTGCCAAAATCTGTGCACCTGTATTGGTCACCGTAACGTCCATGGGGGCACTCACTGTTCCCGAAGACTGGTCTTCAAACGTAAGTGTGGAATACGACAGCGTCAAAGTCGTTGGTTCAGCGAATTCAAAAGCGCCGAGGTCCACCGTTCCACCAAGGGGAAGGATCCTTGGACCTCCGTCGAAGTCCAGAGACGGAAGATTTGCGGCGGAATTGTCTCCTGCATTGATACCGGCCGAACCCGACAACAAGTGGAAATCGCCCGTTACGCGGTTCGCGAACAGAGGAGCAGTCGAAATGTTTCCATTCGATCCAGTCACATCAGTGCAAATACCGCCGAATGCGGCAGCCTGATCGGCAACGATGATGTTGAAAGCCAGGACAGGGGGAATCGAATTTAAAAGACTTCCGCAAGTGATCGTCGTCTGGCCCGTTTTAGGAACAAAGATGTTGTTCCGAATTGTTGCGAACTCGTCGTAACCGTCGGAATACATGGCCGACCCAGCTGAATCGGCATGATTGTCTACGACGGTGTTATTCGTAATAAAGGCTGCGAGGCCGCTGTTGAAGGTCATCCTCAGATAAATTCCGCCGCCGCTCCCAGCTGAGTTTGAAGCAATAACGTTTTGAATAATGTTTGCGTTTGAACCAGTGGCGCCCGCATCAATTCGAATTCCACCCCCTGAACCCGAGCGATTCCCCGTGATGACGTTGCCCCGAATCAACGGCGAGGTACCGTCTGCAACGTATATACCGCCAGCGCTATTCGTCGCGGTATTGTCGGAAATGATGTTGTCCAGAACCTGGGGCGTACCCTGAATGTAAATACCGCCGCCGCCGTTTCCGGAACAGCCGGACGTATTGTTGCCGCTGATTGTATTCCGCTGAATCAGGGGAGAACCCGTCAATATATTGATCCCCGAACCACTGCATGCCCGGTTGTTGACAATGAGGTTGGAAAGTATCGTGGGGGAAGCATCATTGATAGTGATACCACCTCCGCCATTCGCGCTGACGTACCCGTTGCGAATGGTGAACCCCTGAAGGACTGACGAAGCCCCTTCGTGAGAAGCAAATTGAACTACTGTTCCCGCCTGATTTCCATCGATGATCGTACTCTCGGGACCGACTGCGCTGACGACGGTGATTGCTTTGCCATTAAAGTTGATGTTCTCGACATAGGTCCCCGGCGCAACACGAACCGTATCCCCATTTGCAGAAGCATTGATGGCACCCTGAATGGTCGAATAGGTCCCCGGAACATTTCGTATGCTCTGAGCAAATCCGGCGGCAGAGAAAAGAACGGCAAGCACGATCGAAACCAGCAATTGCCCAGACAAATTTTGAGGCCGCAATCCGTACGTGTTCATCTTTTGGAGGTCTCCGACGGTATCCCAGGATTAATCGTCTTCCATTAGAAATGGAGGGACAGATTGTGGAAACTGTGGCGATCTCTATAACCAACAGATGGATTGATGTCAACGCACGAAAGTGTTGCCGAAATGTATCCGATTCGAAATCAATCATACACAGGATAAGAGGGGTACTCGCCCATCGAGGTGTCGCCGTCGCAGTGGGATTTTTATGTGGGAGGGTGAATCCACAGGCTCAGAAGTTTTGAAGCGGAGTGGAACAGTTATCACAACGCGGGACCAAAGCAGGTATTTCGATTCGACGAACCCAATTGACAACAGTTATGTCTTACCCGTCATTGGATGACCGCCCCCATCCGACTCTCTGGGGCTGCCAGTGCCCCTTGTGAGCTTCGACATCATCCGGACGTGCGAACAATTTGATCAGGAGCAATCCCGCAATAAATCCGCCGACATGCGCCCAGGACGCCACGCCGCCTCCACTGGCTCCGATAGATTGGAGGCCGCCGAGGAATTGCAGAAGCATCCAGTACCCCAGCATCACCCAGGCAGGAAGTGCAATCGTCGTGAAAAAGAAAAAGATCGGAAGAACCGCATACACTTTCACGCGAGGATAGAGTACGAGGTAACCTCCCATCACGCCGCTGATCGCACCCGAAGCCCCAACCATTGGAATCACGGAAGCGGGATTCATGAAAACCTGAAGCAACGCGGCAGCAAGGCCGCTCAGAAGATAAAAGACGACAAACCGGGCATGCCCCATGGAGTCTTCGATGTTGTTTCCAAAAACCCAGAAGAACCACATGTTGCCGAGCAGGTGCATCCAGGATGCGTGGAGAAACATGGACGTGAGGAGATTCAGCGGCTGCCGTCCCAGATCGGTCAAACAAACCAGTCCTCGATCCATATCGAAGGACGTCCCCGGCGGCAGCGTCTCTGTCAGCTCTCCGGCAATGAGCCCGTGATTGCAGACCGATTCAGCCAGAGACAGTGGCTGCCCCGCACCCTGAAAAAAGATCCATGCAAAAACGTTGATGGCGATGATCGCGAGGGTGACATAGGGGGTGCGCTGAGTCTGGTTCTCATCTCGATATGGAAACATTCTGATTCACAGGCTACGCCGTTGGCTTCAATCTTTCCAGAGAGGCTCACGATAGGTAGGGTCTCAGTCCTTCTGGTTGCGGCTTCGAAACCGCCCCTCGCGCGAATTGCCTGGCCAGGAGGGGTGGACGAATCGTTCCGTAAACTTGCACAACGCCGGTGAACAAAAACCTGCAGACAACAACAGTCAATTTAGCTGGAACGGACTGCCCTCCTGAGTCAAAAGGGCAGCGGGATCGCGAAGCGGATCCCGCGAGAGGTGGTTCCTTAACTGCATCGTTTCGGCTTAGGAACCACCCAGTTTGCGCCCTGTCGGGCTTGCACTCGCCCTGCTCCTGACTCAGCAGGGGAACCTCATTTTTCAAACTGAAACAACGTCTTCTGGATTTTCTCCGGGATAGCGATCTGGGGTCCGGCTCTCAACGGATCTTCAAACCACGATCCCCAATAATGTGCACGTACACTTCTTCGAGGCTGGGGCGAGACGTGCGGATTGAAGTCACTCCGGCAGCGATCAACTTCTCCAACACGGTTCGCGTCGCAGACTCCTCCGACAAATCGATACGGTAGTTCCGTTCTTCGGGAAGCGAAACGACCGAAGCCACTCCAGGAATCGCGCGCAGCGCCTCCACAATTTCCGCGCGGTTGCATTCGAAATCGACGCGTTCGTACTGCGTGATCAATCGGGATAGTGTTCGCGGAGTCTCGACGGCTATCACGCGTCCGTGATCGATCAGAGCCACACGGTCGCAAACCGATTCGGCTTCCGCCATGTCGTGAGTCGTCAGCAGTATCGTTTTGCCTTCCGCTCGCAATTCCTGAACCAGCTTTCGGAAATCGCGTGCCGCCAGCGGATCCATCCCGATTGTCGGCTCGTCGAGAAACAAAATGCGAGCACCGCCAACGAGCCCTCGGGCGAGATGCAACCTCTGCTTCATTCCACGCGAATACGTCTCTACAAGATGGTCGGCCCGTTCTCCCAGTCCCACGCGTTCCAGAAGCTTCGAAATACGATGCGCGGTTTCCCCGGCAGGAACGCTGTACAGTGCGGCCCAGTATTCCAGGTTCTGCCGACCGGTCAGATGCCAATACACTCCGCGGTCTCCGCCGAAGACGATTCCGATCAGCGGGCGAACCGCCGCTGTTTCCCGTTCAACGTCATGGCCGAGAACCGAGGCGGTGCCGCTGGTTGGCAAAAGCACCGTCGATAGAATTTTCACCAGCGTGGTTTTGCCGGCGCCATTGGGTCCCAGCAGTCCACGAACCTCACCCACCTCGATATCCATCGAGACATCTGCGAGCGCGGTGATGTCGCCGGTCCCCTTCTGCACACTCTTGTAGACTCGACCAAGACCGCGCGTTTGAATGGCGAATGTCACATCATGCCTTTCTAGACGAACTCGATGGATCCATCGCGACGTCCACGATCGGCCATTCGATCCATGGTTAGAACCCCGAGGGTGAGCCAGGTCAGGCCCACTGCGGCTTCGAGTAGCACGCCTTCCACAATTGCGGAAGGAGGACCGCCACCGAGGAGCAAACGCATGGACTGGAGGCCATGCGTGACAGGAAGAATCGTCGTGATGGTTTGAATCCAGCGCGGCCAGAATGCAACCGGAACACTGACACCGCAGAATGCGGTCAGCATCGTGGTGGCGAGATTGTGCGCGATGTTTCGAGTCGATGGTATGCGGATAACGAAGGACCCGATAAACAACGAGAACCCATACGAACTGGCGCACACCACGGCAACAATCAATGGGGCGAACAGGGCATCCGGCATTCGCAATGGAAACCGGAACAACGCTACCAATATTGCAAACGTGGCCAGGGAGGTGAGGACTCCGTTGATCAGCCAGATCGACGTGCGGCCAATCATGGCCGGGGCGAGACTCGTGGGCGCTGCGACGAGCATCGGATAGGTTCCTTCGAAACGATCCCACGTCGACGACGCCACGACCCAACCTGCGGCCTGTGGTCCGACGATGACGGCATTTCCGATTAATAGAAAGAACACCCGCTCTTCAGAACCGATCAGCCGACCCAGCAAAATCCAGGTGGCCGCGCTCGTGACGATTCGCAGAATCCAGGTGGTGAGCCACAGCTTCCAGTTCCACCAGAAGACGGCAATATCCTTCCGGCCGACCATGAACCCGGCCAAAAGCACGCGTCGCACACTCATGACAAGCCCAGCGTCCCGTCGCGCTTGAGGTTATTCAGCATACGGCGAAGAAGCCAGGCGCCAAACGCGCCTCCAATTAGCCCGA
>Ga0163163_10001099_pt1 | contig 22954 bp, 19 predicted proteins | sample S65metaG_FD_119766 | JGI IMG/M metagenome (GOLD analysis project Ga0163163, IMG submission 119766) | Switchgrass rhizosphere microbial communities from Kellogg Biological Station, Michigan, USA - S6-5 metaG | ecosystem: Host-associated > Plants > Roots > Rhizosphere > Soil | place: USA...
AATCAAAAAAGAATGAATATACCCCCAGAAATATGGCTGCAAAAATATTTGCGAGTTTTAGCCAGGGAAGAAAAAGAGTGGTTAAAAAAAACAGAATTAAAACAAAAAGAATTTTTTCTTTCTTGGTCATTTTATCAATGTAGGGTAAGCAATAGATCTCACATATATATCCCGCCATCCGCATTGATCACCTGGCCAGTCACATAAGAACTGAGATCTGATGCGAGAAACAAGGTCACGTTGGCAACGTCTTCTGAACTCCCGAATTTACCCAGAGGGATACCTGCCTTATATTTTTCCGCTTGCTCACCTTCTTTTAGGTACCCGGTCATATCCGTTTCGATGAAACCGGGAGCAATGGCATTGCAGCGGATATTCCGGCTGCCTAACTCTTTTGCCACTGATTTGGTGAAACCAATAATACCTGCCTTGGAGGCCGCATAACTTCCCTGCCCCGCATTTCCCATTAGACCTATGATGGAACTCATATTTATAATGCTGCCTTTCTTAGCTTTCATCATGGGTCGTATTACTTGCTTAGTCATGTTGAAAACACTTTTCAAATTCACCTGCATCACTTCATCCCATTGTTCGGGTGTCATTCTCAGCAATAAGTTATCTTTTGAGATTCCTGCATTGTTCACACAAATATCTACAGTGCCAAACTCTTTCACTACGTCATTCACAAATGCCTCACATTGTCCAAAATCGCCCGCGTTCGTCTTATATGATTTACACTTTGCGCCTTGCGCCTTGATTTTTTCTTCCAGAGCTTTTGCTTTTTCCGAGCTATTGTCACTTACGTAGGTAAATACAACATGAGCCCCGTACTCAGCAAATTTTAATACAATACCTTCTCCAATTCCTCGAGCAGCACCGGTAACGATCGCAACTCTTCCTTCAAGTAATCGCATAGTTATTTTTTAGCCAGCAAAAGTAATCCTATTCAACTTCCGTTGCGTCGCACTCTTCAACTTTTGTTCTACATCAGCAATTTTATTTCCTCAATAAATTTCCTGTCGTTGCTCAGCCTCGGCACCTTGTGCTGTCCTCCCAGTTTCCCCTTTTCTTTCAGCCATTGGCTAAAAACCCCTTTTTTCAAGATGTGAAGGACTGGCCTTCTCAGCGCTATATCTTTGTGTCGTTTGGCTTCATAGTCGCTGTTTACCTGTTGCAGTGCTTTATCGAGTTCAATAGTGAATTCGTTAAGGTCCGCAGGTTCCGTTTCAAATTCAACCAACCATTCATGCGCTCCATTTGCTGTATCCGAAAAGTAGACAGGGGCCGCTGTGTAGTCATTTACCACTGCTCCTGACCTTTCACTTGCCACCGCAAGCGCTTTGTCCGTATTGTCAACGATTACCTCTTCTCCAAAGGCATTCATAAAATGCTTCAATCTGCCAGTCACCTTTATCCGAAATGGCTTTAAAGAAGTGAATTGAATTGTATCACCCAATAGATAACGCCACAATCCGCCATTTGTGCTAATTACAGGAGCGTAATTTTTTCCCAATTCCACATCCTGCAAACCGAGTGTTAATGGCTCCGGTTTTTCATATTCACTCACCGGCATAAACTCCATAAAAATCCCATGATCAACGAATAAAAGCATACCCTCGTCGCCTGGAATTTCATCGGCTCCGAAAAAACCTTCACTGGCATTGTACATTTCCAGGTAGCTGATCTCCTTGCCAATTATTTTTTTGAACTGTTCTTTATAAGGAGTAAATGAGACACCACCATGCATATATAATTCAAGGGAGGGCCATACCTCGCTGATAGTTTGCTTCCCCGTGATCTCCAAAATTCTTTTTAATAAAACCAATGTCCACGTAGGAACCCCCGAAATAGAAGTTACATTTTCTTTGATTGTATTGGCAGCTAGTTTTTCGATTTTGCTTTCCCATTCATCCATTAGCGCAATGCTGAGGTCGGGTGTCCGAAGCCAATGGGCCCAGAATGGTGAGTTTTGCAGCAATACAGCACTGAGATCGCCATACTGAACTTCATGATTGATCTTATGGATAGTATGACTTCCCCCTATCACCAACCCCTTTCCGGTTAACATCTCTGATTCCGGTTTGAAATTGTAATACATTGTCAGTACATCCTTAGCGGCCTTGTAGTGCGCATCCTCAAGGCTCTCTTCACTTACGGGAATGAATTTGCTTTTGTCGCTCGTAGTGCCGCTGCTTTTTGCAAACCAATACACCGGTGTATTCCAAAGTATGTTTTGCTCACCATTCATAATTCTTTGGATATAGGGTTTGATGTCGTCGTACTCATGAATCGGGACAGCCTGTTTGTATGATTTTATGTTAAAGAGTTTGGAGAAATTGTACTTGCGCCCGAACTCAGTATATTGTGCCGAGGTCACAAGATCCTGCAAAACTTCACGTTGTGCATCGATGGGATTATTCTTCCACCCTTCAATGCGCCAGAGCCTCATTCGGGCAAGTGAGGATATAGCAGGACTCAAAAGTTTCATATACATCCAAAATAAGAAATTTGCCAAACTATTGATCAAAATCCTGGATCATCCGCGCAACGATGGAAAAGACTGTCACAGCTGTCCTCCAAAATTATCAACCCGAGTTTCACCCGGTGGTTCGGTTCCATGCCGAAACCGATCAATTGTTAATGATGGATTTTACGAAGAATAATGAAGAGATCTCCGAGGAATTAGTAAGTGATACGCAACGATTCACCAACTACATAAATCAGAAACTACGATCAGCAAATGCAAAATTTGGGATCGGAGGTTACAACGAGTATCGTGAGCTATATAGCCGAAGCAGGGTGTTTGATTCGGAGGGTGACCAAGAGCCAAGAAGATTGCATTTGGGAATTGATATTTGGGGAAAGCACTACACCGCAGTGATGTCTCCATGGGATGGCATTGTGCACAGTTTTGCTTTCAATAATCATTTTGGAGACTATGGTGCTACTCTCGTTCTTAGTCATATCATTGAAGAGATTTCTTTCCATACATTGTATGGTCATCTAAGTTTGAATTCCATAAAAAATTTTCGGGAGGGCGAAAATGTCAAGAAAGGGGACGTGATCGGAGAATTCGGCATTCCGATGGAAAACGGCCAATGGCCGCCACATCTGCATTTTCAGATCATTGTGGATATGGAAGATTGGATAGGTGATTACCCCGGTGTTTGTAAACTTTCTGAACGGGAAAAATTCCTGGACAATTGCCCGGATCCTGACATCATCCTGCAAATGATAAAGTATGCAAGATGAATTGCTGCCGGAAGAATTTAATCTGTGTTCTTTTCATCTTTTGTAAGTAATTTCCTTTCATGAAACGAAGGTCTCTTTTATCCATGCTATTTATTTCGTTAGCTATTACTGGTTATTCTCAAAATACGAAACCATTGCGCATCGGGATTGCAGGTCTCACTCACGATCATGTGGGCGGGCTATTAAACCGGGCGCACGACAGCGACATACAGATTGTCGGCATTGCCGAAAAGAATCGTGAACTAGCTGAGCGGTATTTAACGAAATATAATTTGCCTTTTAGTTTGATATATTCTTCATTGGAAGAAATGCTTGACAAATGCAAACCCGAAGCTGTTTGCGCATTTAACAGTATTTACGAGCACCTTGAAGTGGTGAAAGCTTGCGCTCCCAGGAAAATTAATGTAATGGTGGAGAAACCTCTTGCAGTGAGTATGGAACACGCAAAACAGATGGAAGTGCTGGCGCAGAAGTATAATATTCAGCTGCTCACCAATTATGAAACGACGTGGTACGGCAGCAATGCCAACGTCATTCAGATGCTTGATTCGATCGGTGAAATCAGGAAAGTAGTCATACATGATGGACACCAGGGACCCAAAGAAATTGGTGTGAGTAAGGAATTTTTTGAGTGGCTGACGGACCCCGTAAAGAATGGGGGCGGAGCTGTAATTGACTTCGGGTGTTATGGTGCTAATCTTATAACCTGGCTGAAGAAGGGAGAAAAGCCTCGATCTGTTTCTGCGGTGCTACAACAGATCAAACCGGACATTTATCCAAAGGTGGATGATGAAGCTACGATCATTGTGACCTATCCTGGAACGCAGGGGATCATCCAGGCATCATGGAACTGGCCCTTTGGAAGAAAAGACATGGAAATATATGGGCAACACGGTTACACGATCTCAGACCGCAATGGAATAAAAACAAAAACATCTCCCGATAGAAAGGAAGATTACCATGGAGTGCCTTCACCAGCACCTCCATTTAATGATCCATTCGCTTATTTGGCTGCAGTAGTACATGGAGAAGTGACTGTTAAATCCACCGATCTTTCGTCTCTGCAAAACAATATGATCGTCGTTGAAATATTGGAAGCGGCCAGACAATCTGCAAAAGAAGGAAAGGTCATTTATCTCAAATAGAAGATTTTCATTTTACTGGGTTAAAAAGTATTGCATCCGCAGCTATATTTCCATCGACATCTTTATTTGTGACAATCACAGATGCTTTTCTTCCTTTAGGCAAATTAAATTTTCCAAGTGCTATCCATTCACCAGAAGTTTGTCCTTCTACCTGCAGATCTGATTTTTTGATGAAAACGTTTTTTGAAATCTTTCCATCGAAAATTACGACTTGGGTTTTTGAACTCATATTTTCAATTTGCGGGACATAGGCATACAACTTGTAAAACCCGGCAACCTCAATTTCAGGACGAAATTCTATTTTTCTTTCTTCATTCGATACGTTAGTCAGTAAAAAGGATGGGCCATATCCGCCAGCATTCATTTTTGTCCAAATTCCAGTTATTGTTACATGCGCAGAGTCGTCGTTGTCTGTGACCAGCTCAGGAGTGCTTCCGTCCAGCAGAGGATCGGTCCTAAGAAATTGCTTCAATTCCATTACATCCACCTGCTGAACCGTTTGCTTTTTGTCAATTGCCATGGAAGCGGCCACAGCGGCCGATTCTGACAAAGTCATGAATACCGGCTCCATTCTTATTGAACCATAGGCAATATGACTGGCAGACAAGCAAACCGGGACATACAAATTTTTACACTCTGATTCTTTTGGAATAATAGAACGATACGAAATGGGATAAGGTCCAAACCCGGCTATCTCTACATTGCCCTCGTTCTTTACCATGCCATTCACAACAATGCGTTCGCAGTTGTGTGAATCCATTGTGTAGGCAGCCATTCCAACCCCGTCATTCACCACTTCGCGACCTTCACAATTTGCCTGCGTCATGACATAGGCGCCGATCATTCTTCTGCATTCCCTTATATAAAGCTGGGGCGTCCAATGCCTATTATCCGTGTATTCATCTTTTGGATAACCCCACTTCCTCATTTCATTTCTGAATTCTTCGGGTACGCGGTTGTCATGCGCGTAGAAATAGAGCAAGCCTTTTGTATAATCTTCGTGTTGCTTAATGATCTTTTTTCTTTTGCTGTAATTCGCGTCAGCAAAATCATAATTCATACCGATCAGGTCAGTTGAAAAGCCGCCGCGGTTATTGATGTCTGTTTTATGGTTAGGCATTTTGCTGAAAATAAAATAATCATTGAGCATCCTTTTTCCTGGTTGTGCATTAAATAAGCGAAGAAGCAATTCATAGTGTGTGGAATCGTAATTGGCTGGTCGTTCAATCGCCACCCTATTACTTTTATTATCGGTAAGACAGATCCTGAAATTGTATGCCTGCACTTTTTTGTCACCGCTGCCTGCACCCATCAATTTCTCATTGCTGATCCCCCACAGCAAACCACTTGTTGAATCACCCGGAATTTTATATGGATCAACTCCGTCAGGAAACTGGTGACCATCCATAAGCTGGACGCCATTATAAGTTTCGTTATAAAGCGCATTAGATTCCCTGCCAACCGTATAGGAAACGCCGGCCCCTGCCATCAGGTCACCTTCATAGCTGCAATCAATGAACATCTTTGCTTCAATCGTCTTGTTTGTGGATGACAAAGGGCTCGAAGAATTTTCAACAATAATCCACCTGATAAAACCTTCGCTTTTTTTTGCCTCGATAATTCTGTGTTCATAAAGCACTTCAACCTTTGCTCTCCTGAAATAGTCATTAAATATTTCTTCTGCTATATGAGGTTCAAAAATCCATTGGTCAAACTTGCCGTAATGTTTCCCTATCCTTCTGTAGAAATCAAGAGCAAGACCACTGATTGCATATTTGTTACCAATATCTGTATAACCGAGACCGCCGGAACTGAGACCACCTAAGTGTTTCCCTGGTTCAACTAATATAACTGACTTACCCAGTTTGCCAGCGCTGTAAGCAGCAATCACTCCAGCCGATGTTCCACCATAAACGCAGACGTCATAGGATTTTTTTTGGGCAGCGATGGTCAATGTAACACAGAACGTGTATATTAACAACAAGAGTTTCATTGAAAATATTCTGACAAAAAGCAATTGGAATCATTAAGTCACCAATGATTTTACCAGCTCCTCCCATTCCTCTTCAAGGGAAAGGGTCGGACGACCTTTTCCTGCCCTTCTATACCAGTAATCGGCATTTCCAATGTCTCCTTCTTTGCGGTGCAGGTAAGCATGGACCCATGCAGCCGTCTTGTCTTCCATATTCTGGATGACTTCATGTGACCGATTCCAATCACCCTTTGCATCATACCATAGAGATTGGAGATGGCCGGATAAATTCCCGGGCGGAGAAGAATCACGCAAACTCTTCTGAAATTCTTCAAATTTCATTTTATTTTTTTAGGAGCTTAAAGGAATGTGTCCATTGATTGCGAAGGAAACCCGGTATGCACCATAAAATACAAAGTGGCTCAATTGCTCTCGCCGCTTCTGCTTTTCCCATATCTTCAGTTTCATGTCCGAAGGAAGTTAGAATATCAGTCACTATTTTTTTCGCTGCATCATCATTGCCACAAATAAACATTGTGGGTGTGCCTTCCGAAAATTTGGGTTTATACATTACCGCATTGCCGATACTGTTGAATGCTTTGACAAGCTTCGCCTCAGGCAATAATTTTTGGAGGTCTTCCATCAGCGACCTGTCAAGACTGGTAAAGAATTTCAGCACGCCATTTTCGGGAGGCGCTTTGGCAATGGGATTGGTTGTGTCAATTACTACTTTATTGGAAAAATTTTCTTTGCCGGCCAGTTCAACAGCCTTTTGAGCGACGTCACCGCTAACAGCAAGTACGATCAAATCTCCAAATTTTGCCGTTTCTTTGAAAGACCCCACTTTGGCGGTAGGATTTGCTTTTTGCCATTTTACTACGCTCTCCTTGGACGTATCTCTTGTGCCGATCATTACTCTATAACCTTCAGTCAAAAAGGCTTTGCCTAATGCCTGCCCCACGGCGGCGGATCCAATAATACCAACTTTCATAATACTTCCTCCATGGTCTCTTTATGAAAAAAATGATTTTAAATTCTTCAACAAATCTTTTCAAGTAAAGTTTGAATATTCCTGTCGGTTTCAAATTAACTTCATAGAAATTTCTTTTCATGCGTTATGTACTTATGTTATCGACCCTATTGATTGGAGCTTTACTTCCGGTGCAGGCTATTTTGAATACGAAGTTAGGCAAACAAACGGGCGGCCCTATGATCAGTTCAATGCTCAGCTTCCTGGTAGGACTCATTGGTCTTTTTATTATCAATGTGGTCACCAATTACACTGCATTCTCAAACATGAAGCTTTTATCTGTTTCGCCCTGGTATTACTGGATCGGCGGTTTACTGGGGGCCATCTATGTGAGCTGTATAATATTTGTGAATCAACAACAAGGGGTAGCGCTTACATTTGCATTGGCGGTGGCGGGACAGATTTTTATATCGTTGATCATTGACCATTTTGGTTTGCTTGGTTCTTTTGTTCGTCCTGTGTCGATACCAAAGATTATTGGAGCCTTGCTGATCATTGCCGGCCTCGTCTTAATAAAAAAATAAGTTGGAATAAGAAATGAGCAACCCGAATTTACATACTGATAATGCCCAATTAACGCCGGTTGAAAGGGAGTTTGAGAATAGCATACGTCCAAGAGAAATTGCTGAATTCTCAGGTCAGCAACAGATCATTGATAACCTGAAGATCTTTATCAAGGCGGCAAAAATGCGATCGGAAGCCCTTGATCATGTTTTATTTCATGGTCCACCCGGTTTGGGAAAAACCACCTTGTCCCGGATCGTAGCAAATGAATTGGGTGTGAACATCAAGGAAACTTCAGGCCCGGTAATTGAAAAGCCGGGAGATCTTGCGGGTTTGCTTACCAACCTCGAACCACATGATGTATTATTTATTGACGAGATACACCGTTTGAGTACTGTAGTTGAGGAATACCTGTATGCAGCCATGGAAGACTACAGGCTCGACATCATGATCGATAGTGGCCCCAGTGCAAGAAGTATACAACTCAATTTGAATCCATTTACATTGATCGGCGCGACTACCAGAAGTGGCTTACTAACAGCACCATTGCTTTCACGTTTTGCTATTAAATCAAGACTTGAATATTATTCTGCAGAAACTCTTCAAAAGATCATCAATCGCTCTGCATCCATTTTGGGTGTCAGGATTACGTCCGATGCTGCAAAAGAGATTTCAGGAAGAAGTCGTGGCACTCCCAGGATCGCCAATGGATTATTAAAAAGAGTAAGGGATTTTGCACAGGTCTTAAGCAATGGAGTAGTCGATCTCACCATTACGCAGCACGCATTGAAAGCACTGAATGTAGATGAATATGGATTGGATGATATGGACAATAAAATACTGCTCACCATCATTGAAAAATTCAAAGGAGGTCCAGTCGGTATTACCACGATCGCAACTGCTGTTGGTGAAGAACCCGGGACACTCGAAGAAGTCTACGAACCATTCCTGATCCAGGAAGGTTTTTTACAGCGTACACCAAGAGGAAGAGAGGCAACTGAAAAGGCATATCGTCACCTGGGTAAAAAATTTAAGGGCAAAAGCGGAGAGGGACTTCTTTTCTCATAAATGGACCCTTTGAATTTAGGGTAAACACTCCTTGTAGCAATTTCTTAAATTTAGTAAGCTAATTCCACCATGATCGCCAGGGCATGTCATATGCTGTTGATGATAATTCTCATTATGAGCGGTGTCCAAACGCAGGCTCAGTCATTCAGCGCGAACTATCACTTTAAGCACCTTAATGTTCAAAATGGACTCACTCAAAATATAGTGTATCATTTTTTGCAGGACAGTCGCGGTTATATGTGGATCGGCACTCAAAATGGCCTTTCGCTATTCGATGGTGTCAAGGTCATCAATTTCCTGCATAGTGACCAGGACAGCGGCTCACTTTCCGGAAATTTTATTTCGAGCATACTCGAAGATTCTGCACAACAAATATGGATCGGCAATGATAAAGGAATTGATCTCTATCGTCGAATCAATAATTCGTTTGTGCATTTCGGCGTTGACAGACCCGGCGGTACGAAGGATGACACGTATTGTGTGTTACTGGGTTTTGTATCACGAGATGAGTTATGGTTCCTCGACACAAAGACGAGGTCAGTCAGATCACTAAACTTAAAAAGCAAACACAGTTCATTTGTCTCTGAATTTAATACCTATCATGCGTTACTTTACAAAGGAGCTGGTGATATAGTTAACATATGGTCTGCTTATGATAAAGGGACGATTCACCAGGTTTACCGGAAAAACAAACTGATCAAACAACAAACATATTTTTCGGGTAAGACCGGCCTCTTTAATGACTTCGAATTGGTAGTGTACAACGTTTTGCAACAAAACGACTCCACCGTTTGGCTCTCTGCCAATGAAGGGTTAGTGAGATTAAATCCTTTGACGAATCAATACCAGGTCTTAAAAAGCTGGCAGAAAGAGACCGTGAAGGAAGCACGATATGCCGCAATGTCACCGGCAGGACAACTATGGGTAGCAACGGGCCCTTCGGGCATCTATGAGGTTGATGTTACAACAAATCAATACATCAACAATTTCAGAAACAATAAACTGGATCCATCAAGTATTTGCAGTGACAATGTCGTTTCCCTTTATTTCGACAAAATGGGTAATATATGGTGCGGCAGTTATGGCGACGGAAGCAGCTATGCGGACACTAAAAACACTTTTTTCACAGATCATATAACGAAAACCGAATCTCAAGCCTGGAACTCTGATAACAATATCTCGTGGTTGGGAGCGGATTCTCATAGGAACCTATGGTGTATGCTGACCAATGCACCCGGCCTTTGGAAACTCAATCAGGAATGTAGAATAACGATTCATAAAATTCCTCTCCTGGAAAATGGTACAAATTATGACGGCTCGATTTACAAGATCCTTTTTGACAAAAGTGATAATATATGGTTTGCTACAAACAAGGGATTGTTCAGGTATGATGTTTTGACAAACTGTATGCACACGGTTAAATATGAATTGATCAGCGAAGAGGTTCAAGGCAGCATCTGGATAAAAGATATCATCGAACTTAACGATGGGTCTTTGCTTTTTTCAACTTACGTTGGCCTTTATCATGTGACAAACACAGCAGGCATCTCTGTCGTCAAGCCCATTAATTTTTTGCGGCCAGGAGCTTATACCGGGTTTAACCGGCTATTCCAGGATGCGCATGATCGCATTTATGTAAAAACCCTGGGAGATTCTTTATACATTCTGAAACCTGGCAGCGAAGGAAATGGATTTAATCTTATTGGCTCAATTCGTTTCATGCCGGAAGTCAATCAGTATTTCAGCGAAAAAACTGATTCAATCGTCTACCTCGCGACAAGTGATGGTCTTTATTATGTTCACGGAGCCGATCTCCAGGTGAAAAGAGTGAACTTCATCAATAACCTGCCGTTCCGGAATGTAAAAGGCATGTTGAAGCACAACGAAAAGTTCTGGCTATTTGGAGAAAAAGGAATTTATTTTTTTGATCAAAAGAATGGTTTCGGAAGAGCTTTCACGGTGGAGGACGGATTGCCTGCAAATGAATTCACGCCATCTGCGATCGTTCTGACCGGTGATCAGCGATGTATAGCCGGAACCTCCAATGGCCTTGTTTCATTTTTACCGAACCAGGAAGCAGATCCGATCTACCCGCCCCTGCCACAGCTTACAGGCATTTACATCAATGATGTTTTGCAAACGTCAGGCCCGGGTTCTAACGAAATAAAGAACCTCGACTTGTCATTCAAAAGAAATACATTTTCATTTGATTTTTCTTCCATTGGCTTTCAACATGCAGCAGATTGCCAGTTTGAATACAAATTAGAAGGGTATGATGAAAATTGGATCCAGGGCAGCACCGCACATTATACACGCTACAGCAAAATCCCCCCGGGTCACTATACTTTTAATTTGCGTGTGAAAGATGTTGCAAACAGGGTCAGTCCCTTTACAAAAACACTGGAAATACAAATAGAAAAAGCATTCTGGCAAACGACCGCTTTTAAAATTTTTGCAGGGATCCTCGTTTTGGCGATCGGCTGGTTACTTTCAAAATGGTATTTACAATATAAGATCACAAAACAAAAACTCGAATTCGAAAAATTGCAGGCAATTGAGAAAGAAAGAACGCGTATTGCTACCGACATGCATGACGATCTTGGAGCAGGGTTGTCACGAATAAAATTTCTGAGCCAGGCACTTATCAATAGGAATGCAGATGAGGGATCACTAAAAACAGGCCTCGAAAAAATTACCGGCTATTCGGATGAGATGTCCGAGAAAATGGGGGAAATAGTATGGGCATTAAACGAAAAGAATGATACGCTTGCCGATCTTATTGCTTATACCCGATCTTATGCCCTGGAGTATCTCGCGAATCATAACATAGAATGCGAAGCAAATACGCCTCTTCATTTGCCTGGAACATTTATCACTGGTGAAATGCGACGTGATATCTTTTTGTCAGTGAAAGAATGTCTTCATAATACTGTGAAGCACGCACAAGCAACAAAAGTTTGTTTCTCCGTGGAATTAAAAAAGACGATGAAGATCGTGATCCATGACAATGGAAAGGGGATTGATTGGAATGATCAGCGGGCTTTTAGTAACGGGATACAAAACATCAAAAAAAGAATGAACGAAATAAACGGGGAAGTAGTTTTTCTGAACGACCACGGAACGAAGGTATCGATGACGATCCCGATGGCTTTATGACATGCATTTTAATTCCTGGCGTCAGAATATAACGTTTGTCCTATTTGTAATCGAAGCAAGTGCCAGTAATTTTAATCTTTAATGCCCATCAGAGTTTCTATAGTGGAAGATCTTGCCGAGGTAAGAGAAGGCCTGGTTGACCTGGTACAATCAGACGAAGAACTTTTCATGGTGAGCAGTTTTAAAGATGCGGAGTCTGCGGCACAAAAACTTCCTGATCTCAAAGCCGATATTGTCCTCATGGATATTAACCTGCCAGGGATGAGCGGAATAGAATGTATCAAATTAATAAAAGAGAGATGTCCCGGCACGCAATTCCTCATGTTTACTGTTTACGAGAACGATGACAAAGTGCTGGAGGCATTGCAGGCGGGAGCCACCGGTTACCTGCTCAAAAGAACAAAGCCTGAACAGATACTTGAGAGTATAAAAGAACTAAACCAGGGAGGCTCGCCGATGAGCAGCAACATTGCCCGCAAGCTCCTGAATATTTTTCTCCACGAAAAAAAAGCAACAAAAAAAGAAGCCCTCTCTGATCGTGAAAATGAAGTGTTGCAGTTATTGGCGGATGGTTTATTATATAAGGAGATTGCCAATCGCCTGTATATAGGTCATGGAACTGTTCGGCAGCACCTCCACAATATTTACGAGAAACTTCATGTAAATAATCGAACGGAAGCGGTCAATAGATATTTCAACCGCGGGTGATCTCCGTTGCAATTTTTGGCAACCATCCAAGACATCCAAGTCATTAAAGTTTTTCTCTTGTATGCGGGACTGATTCTTCCTGTAATTTTTGAACCATACAAGGCATACATGCACTTAAGCTCTTCTTGTATGTCTTATATGTCTTGTATGGTTAGCCTTATAACATTCGTTATACCAAATACTGATTTTTTTCCTATTGACCTCCACTTAGCAGGCATCTAACTTCAACACTGCAAAAATCTTCGTCGTCCTTACTTACGTTTTTAAAACTCAGCATATGAAAAAGATTGTTCTGCTGCTTGGTTTGCTTACCGGTTTTTCTATGGTGCAAGCCCAGTTATTAAAAAAATTAAAAGATAAAGTTGATAAAACTGTCGATAAAAAAGTAGACGATGCTACAAACGGTAAGAAAGATGAGAAAGGAAGTGGAGGGACAAGTGAAGGTACAGGTGGTACAGGTGGAAGTAGTAGTGCCGGGCCAGCCACCATGAAAACATACAGCAAGTATGATTTTGTTCCTGGAGAAAAAATTATTGTTTTCGAAGATTTCATGCAGGACAAATTGGGTGATTTCCCTGACAAGTGGAACACTAATTCAGCTGGTGAAGTTGTGACGATCGAAGGGAAGGCCGGTCATTGGTTTAAAATTACTCAAAAAGGAATTTTTCTGCCGGAGTTCATTGATTCATTCCCTGAGAATTTCACGTTCGAGTTCGATGTTCTTTGCGACCAGCTGGTTGGCTCATGGGGGCTACGTACGGCTTTTGCTGAAATGGCGGACCGAAACAAACTCGATTACTGGCAATCTGATGCTAAAAATTTCATCGAATTTCATATTCTGCCGGGTGGAGATGGTAATGGGACTTCGGAAGTAGCAAGAAAAACAGCGGGTGTACAACAAGCAACGAATTCAAATCCCACAAAACAATTTTTAGATGCAAGTAGGCCGGTTCACGTGGCCATCTGGCGGCAAAAAGAACGGATGCGTCTTTATCTGAATGAAGAAAAAGCATGGGATATCCCAAAGGCCGTTTCACCAGATGCAAAATTCAATACGCTTCTCTTTTGGGTACAACTGATAGATGGTGACCACCATTTCATGATGACCAATCTGAGACTCGCAACAGGTGCTCCCGATACCCGCAATAAAATTCTCAAAGAAAGCAAATGGGTCACTCACGGAATCCTGTTTGACGTCAACAGTGCCACCATTAAACCTGAGTCCTATGGCACGTTGAAGGAGATGGCAGACGTGATGAAAGAATATGCTGATCTCAAAGTAAAAATTGTCGGTCATACCGATGCTGATGGAAGCGATGCCGCCAATCTGGAACTTTCAAAGAAGAGGGCAGCGTCCGTAAAGGAATCACTCGCAAAAGATTTTGGTATCGATGAATCGAGGATGGAAACAGATGGCAAAGGAGAGAGTGAACCCATTGATAAAAATGATACACCAGCCGGTAAGGCCAATAATAGGAGAGTGGAATTTATAAAAATGTAAAGAATACTCCTTTAACAGCCTTAAGCACCACAATAATTCTACACCATGCGCACTCTATTTTTTTTAGTGTTTGCCTGTTTCTTTGTCCAGTCGGCACTGCCGCAACCCTCGAAATCTTCTGCCAAATCGGTAAAACCTTCTCAAAAGCAAATACAGGAACAATTGCAGCAGGTGAGAGGGGATGCCACGGCAGAGATTACCAAGATAGAAAATGAAATCGCCGAAGCTAAAGCGAAAAATGAGGATCCAGAAACGATAAAAGCGATGGAAACTCAATTGGCAACGATGAAGAAGATGATCGGGGTTGTTGACAGGGCCAGCTCTATGCAGGAAAAGAGACTCAAAAATTTCTCCACGGAAAATAGAAATATTCCTAAAGACAAATCTCCTTTTGTACCGATCCCTCTAAAGAGTCCTGTCCGCACACCGAGTGACGCGGAGGCTAAGGACCAGCTATTTTGGTACATAGGTAAGAAAGTGGACGCTGCAACGCTTGTAACAACGAAAGGAATGCTAGTGCGATATGACAGGCAAAACAGCCAATTGATCATACAACCTGAAAAAAGAGACACCCTTTACTATGGACTAGTAAAGACGCTTGAGCAAACGAGCAGGATGAAAAGCGATTTCGTTGCCAATATGGACGGAATAAAAAATATCTTTTTTATGTTTCCCAATGTCTTTGCCGCCTATAGAGAATCTGACTACATGAAAGAGATGTATTATGACATGGCAAAGAATACCATCCCCCTGCCTCCTGTGCCCATTCAATATCTGGATCCCGATCTTGAAAAAATGCATAACCATTTAATTTCAATGAGGGATGAACTGATCCAGATGATGGCCTCTCTGCCCCCGATTACCGGACAAAGCCTGCTGCCCGCGCCGGAAAGACCACATGGCCTTTGCCTTTGCGATTCAGTTCCAAGGCTTGCTTACGAGAATAGGCTTCCTAACTGGGTTTGGGAATTTTATGGAGATGAGACCAAACTCTCCTCAAAAATCATTGACATGTCAAACCAAAGGGAGGAATTTCAGCGACGGGGCGGTGGCTCTATACCAAATTGGAACGCAACAATCTTTAAAGCAACGAGCTTGATGATTAAGAGAGAGAGCGAAAAATTATTGCTGATGGTCGAAAATTATGAAACAGAAAAAAACATATACAAGGAGGGCGCCCTTGCTGGGGCAGCAATTGGTTTAAAGTTGGACTTGTCAGTTTTTCAACCCATTTTAGACGACGACGAATCAATAAAGGCCCAGGCCGAGTTCCGGGTCCGCCGGGCAAAAGATCTGATATTCAAGAATCTTTTTAAGGACTATATAGAAGGTCAAAAGGGTAGGGAGAATTATGATGTGGTTTTAGACTATGCCCTTTACAGAAGTCACGAGCTCAACAAGAAATTGTTCCAACCCAGCCATGACGTTGAGAAAAAAGTGGCCGAGTGGGTTGCGCAAAGCGAGAAGTTCAACCGTTTTACGATTAATCTTTCCATTGATTTTGAACTGAACTATGTAAATGTTAACGATAATGACGACGTGTTGATGACCGCTGACGGATTTCTCAAGTCCGATCCGGTAATCGTAAGTCTCGGGCAACGCAAATGCAAATGGCAATTTGTCAAGACAAATGTTGACCACACCGACATGAATGCAACTGATGAAGAATTCCATATTCCCATGAAAGTAATGCAAGGGAAAAAAGATTATCTGAAAGATGACGCAGGACCCTATTACTACAGTAAGCCAGAATATATGCAGATGGTTTTCCCATCCTTCCGCATAAGTTTTTGCCGCGATGGGAGCGGCGGCGAAATCCCGGATTCTGTTTACTTGAAACCTCTCCGCTACGGGGATGCTGATCTGGAAGCTTATAAACGTATTAATAATGGCAGAGCTTATACGACGGATATGTATGACTATGTTAATAAAGCACTCATAGGGATTAAGAAGACTCAAATCAATGCTGAAAAGGTTGTTGACGTTGCCGGCAAAATGATAGATATGAGCGGCATCCCCGACATGCCTTCGTCTTCCTCGACAGGTGATCCACGGCTTGACAAGATGAAAATGGAGTACATTGGAAATGAGCAAAAAGAGGATTTGCAGGACGAGCTTATTGATCCAACTCATACAGCCAATACAGGCATTCTGTTTAATGCGGCCAATGGAACTCATGTTTTAACCGTGCTAACCCACGATACCACTGAGGCAGGCGACATGGACAAAGAAAATGGGATTAAATTCCTCAGGGGGAAGGTGATATTGAGAGTTAACCATACTCCGCAGTAGTGAGACAAGCATGAACAAGGAAACAAGATTCGTTTTAGGATGAAAAAAAAATAGTTAGCTCCGAAGGGTAAACTGTATGTTTCCGAAAAGGCTTTTTAAACGGAGTGCTCATTAAATGAAGACAGACCGATTGACAGGATATTCCAGCGGCAAACCAAACAAAAAAGGGTGATTAAAAAAAACTGCAATAGTCGGCAATGAAAAGTGTCTTTTTCATCATCAAAACATTTTCCCTTTTTAAAGCGTTTGCTTCCCTTCTGTCTTGTTCATCAGGTTATAGCAAACATCACGAAAATATTGCTAAACGCCCTCCGGAAGAGCGCCGCTGGACAGGCACGATCGCATTGAACAAACGTATTCAGGAGGATAATTTCCCGATTGCAAAATTGCAGGCCATGATCGACAAATAATCAATTATGAAAAAACAACTCATCATCCTACTGCTTTTTTCCATTCAACTGTCTGCGCAGAATAAAGACCCGAACCCTCATTTTCCCAAAGTAAAAATTTCAGGTCCTTGCAATCAGCAATTCTTAGATAACTACAAAGGTAAGTGGCTGACACACGATCCAAAATTATCGTCGATAAGTGTGAACGATTATCATGACGAAGCGATGAAACGTTTGAATGCAATCAATGTACTCGTCAGGCAAATTTATCCGGAACCTACCAGCGCAGATGCCGGATGGGTTGGAGAATTCGCCAAAACATCTTTTGCAGATGAAGTGAAATTTGTGCCGGTAGAAGATCGGGATCCGGAGGAGACAAAAACCAAGATCAATACTGTCTATAGGTACAACTACACTTGTGTTTTATTTCCCTGGGGTTGTACAGAAAGTCCAAACGAGATATTTAATATGTATCCCGAAGGTGCCAGTGGCAGTATCGTTATCCGTGCGAACGATCTCGAGGTCTTGAATCAGAATTATGCAGATGGAAACGAATGGACGATCGATGGCAGGCCGATCAAAAGAAAAATGTTTGCAGCAGGTGAGTGGAAGGGTTATGATATGATGTCTTCTGTAGGAGGGGTTTATGCAGATCCAGCTTCTGAACATTTTGTGTTGATTTGCCGTGATGGGATGTTACCGTATATACCAGTCACAAGAAAACAATACCTCGACAGAGCCATCAGATATGTGACGACGTGGTATGATGAGCTTACAAAAAAAATTTTGAGGAATAATGAGGCTATGCCTGCTCAATTTCGTTCGCCGCAAGCAGAGATAGATAATCAAACAGCTCTGAACACAAAAGCCAAAAACGATGCGTTAAAAAGATTGCAGGATGCATTGGATAAAACAACCAGAGATGGCCTTTTGGACGTACCAGCAGTTGTGCGCATTGATCCGCTACTTATGAATGAAGGACCAGTCTTCCAATCTGAAGCGGAAGGGGGTTGCATGCTGGCAACAGAGAATCCAAATTATTTCCGTAAAGAGCTCTCCAAATTTATTCCCCAATTTTTTGTCGTTGAATTAATGGCGGGAGATCCAACGCATTCCAATTTGAATTTCAAAAGAATAATTGAAGAGAATTTTCCAGTTGAAAAATTAAAAGCAATGATAGATAAATGAAAAACATGGGAATTGATTGGTAAAAGAAAGACAATGAAACTGAATTTTAGAAATATTGTGTTGCTTTTGATCACTATCACCGTCTTGGAGGACGCATTTTCGCAGCCGATAGCTATCGGCTCAGAGAAATTCGGACACATGATCTACATGGTCCCCTCAGGATGGAAACTTACCAGGTACCAAAATGGAGCGAGAATAAGTCCGGCGGACCTGGCGCAGGGAGAATATCTTGCCATCCAGGTGATGCAGTCAATAAATTTTGACGGAACCATCGAACAAGCATTGGAAAAAAGTTACGATGAGACCTGTGCAGTCTTGCAGGTATCTAAAATGAATGAGGTGAGTGGAGGAAGTTATACGGCAAGAGAGGCAAAAAAATCTTTCAGAGGTTGGGAATATATTCGTTGTTCTGGTGGGATTCATGTAAACAACGGTACACCCTATCCCGACGAGTATGGTCTTGACCTGTTTGTAATAAAAGTAAACAAGCGTTTTGAAAGAATAGCGGTGGTCAAATCAAGGAACACGTGCGGGGGCCTTTCAAAATACTATCCTTCCGACCGGCTGAAGTACGCGGAGGCTATTGAAGATTTTCTGTTCTCAGTGAAGTTTGATGATTGGCAGGAACCAGCTGTAACGAATGGCACTCTTAAAGGCAATGTGTTTACGGGAGTTTGGCAAGGTCTTTCAATGTCAGTCGGTCTTTCAAAACCCGGAGCAGAGCTCGGAGCCGAATTGAAAGCAAAACAACTCATTCTGTTTTCCAATGGACAGGCATATTTCGGAAGATATTTTCCGCTTGAGGGACTAGATGGATTAAACACCTTAATAAAAGCAGAAAACAACCCGCGCGATTGGGGCTCTTATAGTCTTAATAGCGGCAGAGGTCTTTTGAAGTTGCCTTATGGAGAAATTCCGATGCGGGTGGAAAATGACAGACTGGTCATCACCACCAATAAAACGGATCATGGGTTCATTAGGCTCAATGATGTTGATTACGTGAAGTTCAATGGCACTTACGTCATGTCTGAATGGAACGGAACGATCCCCACTGTCACCTTTACGCACGATGGAAAATTCATTGACAAGGGCGCGATAAGGGTACTGTATCATGAATATGTCGATTGTCTCAATCCTGCATTGGCACCTGGGTCAGGGATATATGAGCTAAAAAATCATTCAATAATATTTCAGTACAGCGACGGTAGAAAAATAAAGATCGCGTTCACGGAAGCGGGGTTTGATAAAAATAATGCAGACGCCTCGTCAACAATTGTAGTTGGATTTAACAATGATGTCTTAAAGAGAATAAACTGAACTACGAAGTCTGACCGTAAACTATCAAAGGGAAACAAGGTATGATTGAAAATAAAAAACAATTATCATGAACTTCAGCAAATCAATTTTTCTGCTGCTTCTGGCAGCCCTTTTTATCTGCGGCACCGCAAAAAACGAAGGAACACTCCGGGCAACGGAAAATAAAGACAGCAGGGTAAAGAACTCTGTCAATAGCAGCAAGGCGTCCGCCGAAGTCAGCATCGGGGACACACGGGTTGTAAGGAGTGCTAAAGATGTAACACCTGTTAACGTCATGATTATTCTGTCACGCAAGGTAGAGAGCCCGGTTACCGTTTCGTATAGCACCAACGATGGAACTGCAAAAGCTGGTACAGATTACGATGCGACTAGCGGCTCAGTCACTTTTGCCCCCGGGGAACAAATGAAAAGAATTAGCGTCAGTATCATGGCAAAGAAAGCCGGGCAAACAAAAACAAGCAAGGGCAGTGGTGCCAGTATATTTCGGAGTTCGTATTTCCCTTTCTTCCAGGCGGACGAAGACTTCACGATCACTCTTAGCAGCTTGAAAGGCGCCGCGCAGATTCTTAAAAGCATTGGCATTGTAAAAATCATCACTAATTTTCTTCTTAATGTTGCTGGGAGCGGCACTAATCGCCTCACTTCACACCAGGTTGAGTTTACGGTCACTGGCTTTACTTCGCTCTTTGGAACCGATCCCAACGTTTGTGGTGCGCGCACAAATGGCCACGTTACACTTAGCGGCATACTTACCGGTGTTGAGACGGTAGATCCTGCAGACGATGTTAACTACAGGGGCGTTTTGCAGATGGACATGGACATTGACGTATGCAGCGTAATGCGACTTTCCAACGGTGAAGACAAAGAATGCGCCCTGAGTGTGTTTGGTTATGGGCCCATACCCGTTGAATTAGAGATTCGTGAAGGTGCACGAGGCGGATATATCAAATTCGATGATTACCAGGGAGCTTCTCTTCCGTTTATCAGTAACGTGAGCGGATCATGCGACCCAGAGCAAACCGACGAGGAACGCCCGATGGTTCCTTATAAAACTATTGCTTCCGTATTTAATGGCTTTGAGCTGCCAATGCTTACAGGTCGAACCCTATATCCGGGACAATGGCACGAAGGTGCCGCTGGTTTTCAAATAGCCGTTAATGTATTATGGTGATTAAGAGACACGCAAACTCAGCCTTTTATTGCACAACAAGTCTGAACCCATTCCCATGAATATTCACGATCTCGATCTTGTCATCATCTTTTAGATACTTGCGCAGTTTGGCGATGTAAACATCCATGCTACGGCCGTTAAAATAAGTATCACTTCCCCAGATCTTTTTTAATGCAGCTTCTCTGGGCAGCAGGTCATTCATGTGCTCAGCCAGCATTTTTAATAACTCGTTTTCTTTGGGAGAAAGTGTTTGAGTAATGCCGTCATGCGCCAGTTGGCGAAGCTTGGGATTGAAATGATAGCTGGCCAGGTCAAATTCCCTGTTCTCAGCTTCCTTATTTAATTCTTCATTACGTTTTAAGATGGCCTTTATCTTCAGCAACAGGACTTCACTGTCGAAGGGTTTGGTGATATAATCATCAGCACCAAGTTTATAACCCTGGATGATGTCATCCTTCATGGTTTTTGCACTCAGAAAGAATAAAGGAATATCGGGGTCCACGTCACGAATCTCTTCTGCCAGTGTGAAACCGTCCATATTGGGCATCATTACATCCAGCAGGCAGAGATCAAATTTTTCTCTTTGGAAGGCGGCAAGACCGAGTCGGCCATCTCTTTCCAGGGTCACTTCATAATCATTTAGCTCAAGATAATTCTTTAGTACACTGCCTAAATTCGTATCGTCCTCGCACAATAAAATTTTTGGTTTCTTTCCGTCCATGAGTTTGTGTTTAAAAGTTCAAGTTTTAGCTTTTGCTTCGATTTGCAAATAAAGTTAAGGAAATTACAAGCCACGAAATTTACCGTTCATTTTTTTGTTAAAACGTGTAAATTGTTACTTCGGACTCCCGCTAACTTTGTAAAATCAAACTTCAAACCAAGGTATGCATATTACTCACGATAACAGGCTAAAAAAATTGATTGTGATTGGGGACAGGGTGTTGATTAAGCTTACCAAGCCAGATGAGCGGACAGCCAGTGGGCTTTATTTGCCACCAGGCGTCCAGGAAAAGGAAAAAGTGCAACAAGGATATATCATCAAGACCGGCCCTGGGTACGCAATCCCCATGCCGCCAGAAGATGAATCCTGGAAACAGGAGGAAGATAAAATAAAATACGTTCCTCTCCAGGCAAAAGAAGGTGATCTTGCGATCTTCCTGTTAAGCGGAGCTACTGAGATCTTTTACCAGGACGAGAAATATTTTATTGTGCCCCAGAGTGCTATTCTCATGCTGGAAAGAGACGAAGACTTGTAAACTGTCGTTTGTATAACTATATTCTACTCCATTCTCTTAAATCTTTATTATGGCAACCAAAGACGAGTTTTTACAAAAAATAAAAGGAGGATATTCATTCAAAGCCGACTCTGTGCAAATCGGAACGGGTATGTTGAATGGTGAGGTTGTACCGGGTGCAAATGTTGTTCTTCCATTAAAAACAATGAACCGGCATGGATTAATAGCCGGCGCAACTGGTACCGGAAAGACAAAAACCCTGCAACTGATCAGTGAATATCTAAGCGATAACAGTGTGCCTGTGATGTTGATGGATATTAAAGGAGATCTGAGTGGAATTGCCGCTGCTGGTGTAGCCAATGAGAAGACCAATGAGCGCTGCCAGAAATTGAATATTCAATACAAGCCGGTTGCGTTCCCTGTTGATCTGCTCACACTTAGCAATCAAAAAGGTGTTCGCCTGCGCGCTACAGTCAGCGAATTTGGTCCTGTATTGCTTTCAAAAATCCTTGACCTGAATGATACGCAAGAGAGTTTGGTAGCGCTTATTTTCAAATACTGCGATGATAACAAGCTTCCATTGCTTGACTTGAAAGATTTTACCAAGGTCCTTCAGTTCATCAGCAATGAAGGGAAAGCAGATATTGAAAAGACGTATGGAAAAATTGCAACCAGCTCTACTGGCACTATTTTGCGCAAAGTGATCGAATTGCAACAGCAGGGTGCCGATGTTTTTTTTGGTGAGAAAAGTTTTGAAGTGGACGACCTTATGAAGATCAGCGATGATGGGCGAGGCATGATCTCGATTCTCCGTGTTACTGACCTCCAGGATAAACCAAAATTGTTCTCCACATTTATGTTGCAGATGCTTGCGGAGCTTTACGCATCTTCACCGGAAGAAGGCGATATTGATAAGCCAAAGCTGGTGATATTCATTGATGAAGCACACCTTATATTTAACGAAGCCAGTTCCGCACTACTTCAGCAAATTGAAACCATTGTCAAACTGATCCGTTCCAAGGGCAT
>Ga0163163_10001104_pt1 | contig 22905 bp, 22 predicted proteins | sample S65metaG_FD_119766 | JGI IMG/M metagenome (GOLD analysis project Ga0163163, IMG submission 119766) | Switchgrass rhizosphere microbial communities from Kellogg Biological Station, Michigan, USA - S6-5 metaG | ecosystem: Host-associated > Plants > Roots > Rhizosphere > Soil | place: USA...
AACGTCGTGACGCGCGACGGCAAGGCCGGCGTGCAGACCGGCGAGATGGTTCTGATTACCGCCACGGGAATTGAACGAATGCACGCATTGCCGCGCGGCTTTCAGGTTATTTGAGCTGTTCCGCCATCCAGTCCGCGCTTTGCGATCGCCAGCGGTAGGCACGGTTGGTCGCAATGTGATTGCCGTCCTCGATCATCATCAGCTCCACCGGCCCCTTCGCTTCGCGCGCAAGACGCTCGGCATCCTTCGCCGGCACGATCCGGTCGAGCCGGCCGTTCACGATGAAAAGCGGGCAGGTGATGTTTTGCGCAACGCCCTCCAGTGAGAGCGTCGCGGCGTTCTTGCGAGCTTCATCTTGCGTCTTGCAGAGGCTGCGCACCCGAAACGCTTCGCGCGTAAGCTCCGGCAGGCCATCCCAGGCCGCGCCCCAGTCGAACGGTCCGCCCAGCGCAATGCAGGCCTTGATGCGCTTGTGGAAAGCCGCCGCACGCGGGGCGTAGTAACCGCCGAGGCTGACGCCCCACATGCCGATGCGGTTTGCATCCAGATCGGCGCGCTTCTCGACGAAGTCGAGCACGGCTCCGGCCGGCACCTCGTAGTCGCCGCGGATGGCAAAATCGTACTGGGCCTCGCCCTGTCCGGGACCTTCGAAGATCAATGTCGCGATGCCGCGGGCGAGAAACGGCGTCTCGTAGGCGTCGCCTTCTTCCTTGGTGGAATCGAGCCCGACCGCCATCACGACAACAGGCGGCTTCTCGACGCCGGCCGGCTTGCGCAGGATGCCGGCGAGGGTTTTTCCCTGATAGGGGATCTCGACGCGTTCGCCGGGTGGCCGGAGATAGGGAAGCGCGGCCTGGCGGCACTCGATCTGCTTCTTATGTGCGGCCTTCATCTGCGCCTGGTCGTGCACGAACAGAAATGATGCAAAGTGATAGTAGACGCCGGCGCGCTGCAGGCATTCACCGGCAGTCAGCAAACGCTTTTTCGCAAGCGCTTCCCGGCCAAGCTGCTCGTGATGCGCGGCCCGTTTCGACCAGGCGCTGCACCAATCGTCGTAGGATGCGATCGAATTCGTGACTTCCTCGAAGTCGGTGAGCACGACGCCGTTGGCGACGAAACGCGGGCCCCAATGGGCAACGGCAGCCTTGAGGCGGGGATCGGACGACATACGCCTTATTGTCCTTGTTTTGCGTTGGGCTAACTGGTCTTTTCGTCGCGACGGTACCACGGCATGAAGCGACGCGTGCTCCAGTTCACCAGCAACTCGAAGCCAACGCCAAAAGCGGCAAGCAGCAAGACGCCGACAAAGGCCTCGTTGTGATGGTAGGAACGCGAATTGTAGAGAATGTAATAGCCAAGCCCGCCGATCGAGATGAAGAACTCGGCCACCACCGCGCCGATCAAGGCGCGCCCGGCGGCCAACCTGAAGCCGGCGAGCAGATAGGGCATCGAGGACGGCAGCACGATTCCGACCAGCATGCTCACTCGATTTGAGCGAAACGAACGGGCGACCTCAAGATACTCACGGGGCACCGAGCGGGCGCCATCGGCAACATTTACAATGATCGAGAAGATTGCTGCGAAGATGATCGTTGCGATACGCGTTGCGCTCGAATAGCCGAACCACAATGAGAACAGCGGCAGCACGATGATCATCGGCATCGCGTAGAAGCCGTTCACATAGTGGCGGATCGCCCGGTCGAAAGCCGTGCTGCGACCGATGAGCAGACCGATGATCGTTCCGAAGACAAGCGCAATCGCGAGACCCTCGGCCACGGCCGTCAGGGTTGCGCCGGTTGCCTTCAGGAATGACTGATCGGTGATGACGCGCGGAATCGCCATCACCACGGTAGTCGGCTTCGCGACATAGGCCGGGGCCAGCGCGCGCACGACGAGTTCCCACACCAGCAGAAGCGCCACGCCTGTCAGCAGCCGCGGCAGGAACGTCGTGCGCAATCGTTCGGCCAGCGGCGGTGCTTTCGGCACACTGACAAGCGGGATGGAGGCGTGAACTGTGGATTCGGCCACGGCCTAGTTTCTCCACCGCGCAAAATGATGCTCGATCACAAGGCCGAGCCGCATCAAACCGACGCCGACCAGGCCGATGACAAGTATCGAAGCGAACACGCCGGCAGTGTCGAAATTCTGCGACGCACCCATGATCAGCTGGCCGAGCCCCGTCGAACTCAGGAAGAATTCGGCGGCAACCATCCCGACCAGCGCCCGGCCGATCGCCTGGCGGACGCCGGTCATCGTGTATGGGAGGGTGTAAGGAAGCATCACCTCGCGCCACAATGCCCACTCGCTGGAGCGGAACGACTTTGCGACCTCGATCAATTCCGGCCTGATGCTGCGTGCGCCTTCGACAGTGTTGTAGAGCACGGGAAATACCGCGAACAAAAAGACCACAAGCACCTTGGGCGCAAAGCCAAAGCCCATCATCGACAAGATGAACGGAATGACCGCAACCAACGGCGTTGCGTAGATGATCATGATGTAGGGTTCGATGCCGATACGCAGCGGGCGCACCCGCGCCAGCAACATGCCGAGCGGCATGCCGATCAGCAAAGCAATAACGAAGCCGGTAAGAAACAGGGTTGCTGAATCGGCCAATTGTTTGAAGAACTCGCCGGCGACAATGAGCTGCCACAGCCTGCGAAGGGTCTCGCTGAATGGCACCATGAAGGCCGCGCTGGTGCTGCGGCCGGCGGCCTCCCAAAGCGCGACGCCCACAAAGATGCTGACCCAGAACGGGACGTAGCGGCGAATGGCTTGGTGCACGTCTGTCACTTATTCTCTGTCGTCAGCACACGTACATCGGCGATCCCGGAAACTGTCATCTTGTGCGCCGGGGCAAGGTTCCTCGTTCAATGAGGGTCCTTAACGTCAGGCCACGACGCCAAGATCAAGTCGCCTACTTCACCATCGCGTTGGCATCTTTCCAGATGCTCGCATCGACGAGATTGTCGAACGTCACCGGCTCCTTGTCAGGCTTGATGGCGCCGATCTTCTTCATCAGGCTGGCGGTAGCCTCAAGCTTGTTGCGCGGAAGACCGTCGTCCTTGACCGCCCAAAACTCAATGTCGAGGAAGTCCTTCAACGCCTTTTTGTTCACTTCCTTGCTGTGCCCGGTGTTGGTCGCGACTTCTGCGACAGCATCGGCGTTTTTCGGGTCCTGCATGAATCGCGCGGATTCGACCATCCCGGCAACCGCGCGCACGAAGGCATCCCGATTGGCCTTCACGTTGTCCTTACGCGCGACCAGCATCAGATAGTGACTGGTCGGGTTGGTGTTTTTCATTGCCAGCAGAATATTGAGCTTCTTGCCCTGAGCCTCGATTTCGGCGAGGTCGTCAAGATGAAGCACGGCGTAGTGCAGACGGCCTGCAATGAGCGCCGGTCCGGGCCCCGACCCAAGCGCGACCTGCTTCACGTCCTCGACCTTCATGCCGGGGCAGCCGGCCGTGAGCATCGAGCGAAGAGCAACGGAGCGGGCGCCATTGATCGAGTCGACGCCAACGTCCTGACCGGCCATGTCCTTGCAGGTTTTACCCGGTTCGCTGGCACCAATGACCCAGTCCGGATTTGGCATCCCGTAAAGAGCGACGAGCGGGACGTCTGCGTTGGAGATCTGATTGATGACAGGCGGTGTCGGTGACCAAGCCATGTCGACGTCGCCGGCAACCACTGCGCGGGCTGCCGCGGTACCGTTGTCAAAGGGGCGAATCTCTACGTTGGCACCGTGCTTTTTGAAAAAACCCTGTTTTTCGGCAACATAGGCAATCGACACCGAAAAGATCGGCGGAATTCCCGGCAGCGCGATCACGAGCTTCTTGTCTTGTGCGGTGGCGGGACCGGTGCCCGTCAGCGCGGCAAGAAGCATGACGCCGGCTATCAATACGGTTGATCTGTGGATCATGGAATCCTCCCTTAGAGCTTCATTTTTTTATTCAGCGTTCGAGTTGAAATTCGGCCTCCCGGGCTTCGCGCATCAGCGTGGTCCATACTCTTTCACGCAGCTCCGCAAAGCGCGGCTCACGCAGCGTTTCACGCGTGCGCGGGCTGGGAAGGTCAATGGTGATCGTCTCATGAATGCTTGAGGGCCGTCCCTTAAGGACGATCACGCGATGGCCGAGCAGCACCGCCTCTTCGATCGAATGCGTGACGAAGATCATCGCAGTCGGCCGCTGGTCCCAAATGCGCAACAATTCAAACTGCAGAATTTCACGGGTCTGCGCGTCAACAGCCGCAAACGGTTCGTCCATCAGCAGAACATTGGGCTCGACCGCGAGCGCGCGCGCAAGGCCGCAACGCTGCTGCATGCCGCCGGACATCTGGTATGGAAACGCAGTCTCGAAACCGCCGAGCCCGACCAGTTTGATGAATTCGGGCACCTTGCGCTCGATCTCCGCCTTCGGCGCGCCGGCCATGCGCAGGCCATAGGCGACGTTCTCGAATACCGTTTTCCAGGGAAAGAGTCCGAAATGCTGAAAGACCATTGCGACGCCGGCAATCGGCTCGGTGACGCGCTCTTGTCCGACCCAGGTCTCGCCGGCATCGTGCGGCAACAGGCCATCGATGCAGCGAAGCAACGTGGTCTTGCCACAACCCGACGGGCCGACAATCGCGACGATCTCCCGCTCGCCGACATCGAAGTCGATATTGCGGAAGACTTCGAGTGCACCATAGTGCTTTCCGAGTCCACGGACACGGATGCGCGGCTCGTCCTTCGCGCCCTGCGATGCGGGTGCCTTACGGATAGCGGAAGCCGCTGTTGCTTGAGTCGTCACTCTGCTGCCTGCTTTGCCGGTTTTGAGTTGATCTTTGCCCAGTAATCTTCGGCCTGCTTTGAACGTTTCAGGGCATCGAAAGTCTCGAAGCCGGGCGCCATCGATCCATCAGTTCCTGCCATGATCTGATGATGCTCAATGTTCAGCGTTCGGAGCCAGCGCTGCTGCCCCATCGTGATCGCGACGAAATAGCCTATCTCAACCAGTTCCGGCTCGCTGAAGTGTTTATGCAGGCGGTTCCACAACTCGTCGCCGGCAGGAAGATCCCAGGTAATTGCTTCGGCATAAGCCAGCGCGGCCTTCTGGCGCTCGTCGTACCGCGTTGAGCTTTCAAAGTTGATCAAGTCGGAATAGTCATCCTCCTTGAGGCCGGATTTTGCCGCCTTGATCGAACGCTGGTTGCCGCAGAATTCGCACAACACGGAGCGCGAAACGTAGATGCGGCACAGCTCCTTTATCTTGTGATCGGCAACGCCGTTCTTGAACACGTCGCGCCAGGTATTGGCAAACGACCAGAAGGTCGCAGGGACATGCGCGCGAATTGCCTGACTTTCCGGGCGCGGCGTTCCCTCGCGTGCGCAGCGTTCGAATTCAGCAATCATTGCAGGGTCGTCGATCGTCGAAGGATCGACATAGCTAATGCGAGGTTTCGACATGGTCAGTGAATCTCCCGGAAAAAATCACCACCGCACCGCGGCGCTGTTCGGTTGCGACGGCCGCGCATGTTGCCGCAACGTCGCTGCACGGGCAACGGCGCGCGACTGTATATCGGTAACCGTGCCTTAGTCTTGATCGTCATGCGTATGGACGTTGTTGCGTGGGACGCGTGGGGCTGTAGCCCTTGATTGGCGGGCACTTTTCGAAAGTGGTGGCATGCATCACCCTGAATTGACAGTTACCGAAAGCTGTAGGTTACCAACCAGTATTCTTAATGCCGTGCAAGGTTACCCTAAAGTTGATCTGATTTCGGATACCACATTTAAACGCTACGAGTTCATGCGCCCTTCAGCATAGGCACAATTGCGACAGCGATTTTAGTAATTCAATACTGCCTCGCCTCTAGTGTTTGGCCGAATAGACCGGGGAAGAGTTCGGTCGCGTCAAAACGGGGCTTATCGCCGTGCGTGCCAGTACCATCGTAATGATCGGGTTTGCCGTCGTGTTCGGCTTGCTCGCCGTGTTCATCGCTCAGGTGTGGCTGAACAATCAGGCCAGCCTGCGCGCGAAGAACATCGAACCGGCGAAGGCGATTGCGTCGCAGACCGTTGTGGTTGCGAAGCAGCCGTTGCGATTTGGCACCGAACTGACCGCGGCGATGCTTCACGAAGTGCCGTGGCCGTCGGACGCGCTGCCGAACGGCGCGTTCGCCAAAATCCACGACATCATGGCGGGCGGCCGCCGCGTCGTGCTCGCCGCCATCGAAGCGAACGAGCCGGTGCTCTCGCTCAAGATCACAGGCCCTGGCCAGCGCGCGACGCTCTCTGCGCTCGTTAAGCCAGGCATGAAAGCGGTGACCATCCGCGTCAACGATGTTGAAGGCGTCGGCGGTTTTGTGCTGCCGGGCGACCATGTCGACGTTGTGCTCACGCGCCAGATCGACAAGGGATCGGCCACGACTCAAGTCGTTCTGCAGAACACGCGCGTGCTCGCCGTCGATCAAACCGCCGACGAGCGCGCGCAGAAAGCCGCCGTCGCAAAATCGGTAACGCTGGAAGTCGATACGGTCGACGCACAGAAATTGTGGCTCTCATCCTCGGTAGGCAGCCTTTCGCTGCTGCTGCGCAAGGCCGGTGAAACCGCCGAAACGCGCACGCGCAAGGTCACGCTCGAGGATCTGTCGACCCAGGAACCGGCCGCTGAAAAGGGGGCAACGACCACCGTGGTCGTTACGCGTGCGGCTGCAAAGCAGGAATACACCGTCCCGGCCGAAGGACGTGGGGTCTCGGCTGAGACGGGGCGGAGGAGTGTGGCCTGGTAAGTCCGGGCTTCGGATCAATCAAGGGGTGGGGAGTGTGTCGTGAATAAGCATAAAGACATGAATGCCGGCTTCAGCTGGCAGACCGTGGACAGGGCCAAGAAGCACGGCAACTGGCTGCGAGATTTTGTGATCGCTCTGGTCATCGCACTGGCAGCGTCCATTCTCGGCATGATCGGCGACGCTTATGCGCAGGGCAAATCGATCCAGATCAGTGGAAACGATCGCTCTGTCATGGTGACCGTGCCGATCGGCAAGTCGGAAGACGTGCGCACCGATACGAGCTTCGTCAACGTGGTCGTCGGCGATCCGGACATCGCGGATGTCAATCCGCTGACCGACCGCGCTTTGTCGATCCTCGGTAAGAAGATCGGTACTACCCGCGTATCGATCTATGCCGAAGACAAGAAGCTGGTCGGCATTTTCGACGTGGAAGTGTCTTATGACATCACGCGGCTGACTAACGAACTGCGCCGGCGTTTCCCCGGTTCGCGAATTCAGGCATCGACGGTCAACGGACGGATCATGCTGTCGGGCGAAGCTCCAGACGCGGCGACGCTTGATAAAGTGGTGACCATCGCGCGCCAGTTCGGGCCGGGAGTCATCAATTCGGTCTCGGTGATGTCACCGCAGCAGGTGATGCTTGAAGTGCGGTTTATCGAAATTTCCCGCACCGCCGGCCGGGAATTGGGCGTCCAGTGGAATCGCTTTGGCGACAACAGCATTATTAACGTCGGCAATCGGGTTTCGGCGAACAACCTGCCGGTGACGGCGGCTTCAATCGCCGGTGAAGCGGCGGCGGGTGTCCTTTCGAACTCGTCGCCGTTCGGCTTCCTTGTTGGCCGTATTGTCTCGGGCAACGCCACAACTGACGTGATGATCAACGCGCTCGAGCAGAAGGGCATCGCGCGCAGCCTGGCGGAGCCCAACCTGGTGGCCTTGTCGGGTGATACCGCAAGCTTCCTGGCGGGCGGCGAATACCCGATCCCGGTTTCAGGTTCTTTCGGCCAGGTCACGGTCGACTACAAGAAATACGGCGTTGGCCTTGCTTTTACGCCCACCGTGCTGGGCGGGGGTCTGGTCAACATGCGCATCGAACCGGAAGTCAGCCAGATCGACACAACCCATACGGTGTCGGTGAGCAACGGCGTCTCGGTGCCGGCGCTCATCGTGCGTCGCGCGTCAACGACGGTAGAGTTGCGCGACGGCCAGAGCTTTGTGATCGGCGGGCTGTTGCAGAGCGACGGCAAGAACGCGATCGAGCAGTTGCCATGGCTTGGCAGTGTGCCCGTTCTCGGCGCGTTGTTCTCGAGCAAGTCCTATCAAAAGAACGAGACCGATCTTGTCATCATTGTCACGCCGCACATTGTGCGTCCGGCGCGGCCTGGCGACGAGATCAAGGCGCCGACCGACGATATGTTGCCGCCTAATGACGTTGACTTCTTCCTGCTCGGGAAGACCGAAGTCACCCGCGAAGAAGCAAAGCAACTGACGCCCAAGACGGCTCGTATCGCCGTCGCCGGGGATAAGCCGTTCACCGGCCACATGCTCGATCTGCCGAAGGGGGAATCCAATGCGGCCATTCAGTAAAGCAACCCGTCTGCTCGCGCTTGCCACCGTGCTCGCCGTTCTCGGCGGGTGCTCGGAGTACCTCGATCGCCGCGATCCCATTGCCAAATCTGGCGGCAATGCCGTTGCGACAAACGTCGTGACGCACATGGTCGACCCATGGCCGCGCGAAAGTGCAAATCGCAATATCGCTTTCAACGGCACGAAGATCGAGAGCGCGTTCGAGCGCTACCGCACCAACAAGGTCATCACGCCACGGGGTATCGGTACATCCAGCACCTATCAGGATGCTGCACCCGTGGCCTCAGGCCCAGCTCCTGGGCCCGCCGTGGCTGCGCCGGCAGCACCTGTGAAGTAAGAAAGTTTTCGGTCGTGCCATGCGGATTGGACGTAACACCAACATGAATCGGACCCGCGTGGTGGTTCTTACCGCCGACGCGGAGTTCGACAGTTCAGTCCGTTCGACCTTTGCCGCATCATCGGCGATCGACCTTTCGGTTGTTTCCGGTCGTCTCTCCGAGCAAGGCGACACCCTCGAACTGTCTGATGCGACTGTTGTGGTGCTTGATTTCGATGCCGGCCGTGCGGAAGAGATGGCCGCGCTTGCGCGGCTGATGTCGCGGATCGGTAATTGGCCGCCGGTCGTCGCAGTGACCCAGAATTTCGATGAAAGCGTCGCGCGAGTTCTGCTGCAGATGCGCGTTGCGGATTTCCTGGTCAAGCCGGTCGAGCCGATCGACCTGGTCCGCGCCTGCGCACGCGTGTCCAAGGGCAATGGCGGGGGCGCCGAACCGACCGAAGCCAAGATCTATACGTTTTTGCCTGCCGTCGGCGGCGCTGGCGTCACGACGCTTGCCGTGCAGACCGCTATGATCCTGCTTAACAGCGGTGGCCCGCGGTTGAAGCCCTCGACCTGCCTCGTCGATCTCGACTTTCAGCATGGCTCGGTCGCCGACTATCTCGATCTTGAGCCGCGCCTCAACCTTGCGGAAATCGAGCCGCGGCCGGATCGCCTCGACCGGCAGCTGCTCGAAGTGATGCTCTCGTACCATGCGTCGGGTCTTGCGGTCATCGCCGCCCCCAACCGGCCTGCGGAGATGCGTTCGTTCGATCCGGACGTGGTAACGCGGCTGCTCGACCTCGTATCCACCAATTTCGAATACGTCATTTTTGATATGCCGCGAACATGGTTCTCGTGGACCGACAGTGTTTTGCTCGGCTCGAACAAGCTGTTCATCGTCAGTGAGACCACCGTTCCGGGGCTGCGTCACGCCAAGCAACTGGTGGCGGCGATAAAGGAGCGGCTTGGCGAAGGGCCAAATCCGCGGGTGATCGTCAACCGCTTCGCCCAGAAAGTATTCGACTCGGGCCTGCGCCGTGGCGACCTTGCGCAGACTCTTGGCGACGCTTTCCTGAGTGCAATTCCCAACGACTACGCGCTTGTCCGGGAAGCGATCGACCGCGGCGTTCCGCTCGACGAGGTCAAGCCCGGCAACAAGATCACCGCCGAGCTGAAGAAACTCGTGCTGGACTCGCCGTCAAAATCGGCCGGCGAAAGCTCGCCCGTGCCCTTCCTGAAAAAACTCAAGCTTCCGATGGTAGGCTAAGATGGTAGGTCGCTTTACCGCTCGTCGTGCCACGACTTCTGAACCGCCGCCGCCGACGGAAGAATCGACGGCGCTCGAAGGCGTTTCCTGGACAGTCTTTCCTGAGACCGGGGGCGAACAGGGTGCTGCTGCCACGCCGGCGGAAAGCCCTCTGCTCAGCGACAAGCTGCTTGACGCCAAAGTGCGTCTGCATCGGCGTTTGATCGAGGAGATCAACCTCTCCGCGCTCGACAAGGTCCCGGAAGAAGAAATCCGCCGCCATGTCCAGCAGCTTGTTTCGCAATATGTGCTGGTCGAACGTCTTCCGCTCAACACACAGGAATTGAGCGATTTCGTCTCTGAAATTCTCGACGAAATGACAGGCCTGGGCCCGCTTGAACCGTTGCTCAAGGATCCGACCATCAACGATATCCTGATCAACGGGCACGAGTGCGTTTACGTTGAGCGGCAAGGCGTGCTTGAGCCGCTGTCAGTGCGCTTCAAGGACGAGCATCACCTGTTGCGTATCATCAACAAGATCGTGTCAGCGGTCGGACGCCGCGTCGATGAATCGCATCCGCTCTGCGACGCGCGCCTGCAGGATGGCTCGCGTGTCAACGTTGCGGTTCGACCTATCGGAGTCGACGGCCCGCTGGTTTCAATCCGCAAATTTTCCAAGAAACCGTTCAACCTCACCAAGCTGGTCGATGTCGGCGCTTTGCGTCCCCCGATGGCGGAGCTGCTCGCGGCTGCAGTCAAGTCGCGCGTCACCACGATCATCTCCGGCGGTACCGGCTCCGGCAAGACCACGATGCTCAATGCGCTGTCTGCATTCATCTCGGAAAAAGAGCGCCTGCTGACGATCGAAGACGCCGCGGAATTGCAGCTGCAGCAACCGCACGTCGGCCGGATGGAAACACGCCCGCCGAATATCGAAGGCAAAGGCGAAATTCGTCAGCGCGAACTTGTGAAGAACGCGCTGCGTATGCGTCCCGACCGCATCATCCTCGGCGAGTGCCGCGGTGAAGAAGCCTTCGACATGTTGCAGGCGATGAATACGGGTCACGAAGGCTCGATGGCCACGATTCACGCCAACACGCCACGTGATGCAATCTCGCGTCTTGAGCAGATGATCGGTATGGCCGGCCTGCCGATGACCGTTGCGTCGATCCGCAGTCAGATCGCCAACGCCATCCAGCTTATCGTCCAGCTGCAGCGCCAGTCTGACGGCAAGCGAAAGGTGACCTCGATAGCCGAAGTGACCGGGCTCGAGGGCGACATCATTCAGATGCAGGAAATCTTCAAATATGTCCGCACCGGCACTGCCCCCGACGGGACCGTGCAAGGGTATTTCCAGGCGACAGGTGTGCGCCCGCGCTTTCTTTCTCACCTCACGAATTTGGGAATTACCATTCCTGGCAGCTATTTCGATCCCTCGAAGCAGCTCTGACCGGTCATGGCCAATTTTAATTCGATCTATCTATTCTACATCTTCATCGGCCTCTCGGCGGCGATGTTTGCCGAAGGCGTGTACCTGCTTGTCTACAGCAACGCCTCCTATCGCAAGAAAATCAATCGTCGTCTCAAAGTGATGTCGGATAAGACCGACCGTGAAAGCGTGCTTGTCCAATTGCGGCGCGAACGCGGTCTAACCAGCGGCGGCGACTATCGGCTGCCATTGGTCAATCTCAATCAATTGTTGCTGCAATCAGGACTTTCCATCGGCCTCGGGCGCCTGGTCCTCGTTGTCCTTCTCGGCATGGTCGCGATGTTCGCGGCTGTCCTCTTCTTTCACGGTTCGCTGACAACAGCGACGATCGTCACCCTCGTCGGCGGCGTGGTCCTGCCTCCGCTGGTGCTGAGGATGCTTCGCAACCGCCGCCAGAAAAAGTTCAGCGCACAGTTTCCGGATGCCATCGACATCATCGTCCGCTCGTTGCGTGCCGGCCATCCGGTGCCCATCGCAATCACAATGGTCGGAAAAGAAATGCCCGACCCGATCGGCTCGGAGTTCGGCATCGTCTCGGACGAAATGACCTACGGATCCGATCTCGAAACCGCGATGCGTAATCTGTACTTCCGTGTGGGTACCGATGATTTGCCTCTGTTCGTGACCGCAGTCGCGATTCAACGGTCGACCGGCGGTAACCTGGGCGAAATTCTCGAGAATCTTTCGGCGGTGATCCGCGATCGCTTCAAGATGCGCCGCAAAATCCGCGCACTGGCCGCTGAAGGCCGCGCTTCAGCGCTGATTCTTTCGTCGCTGCCGATCGGAATGTTCGCCGTCATTCATTTCCTTGTTCCTAGCTTCTACGCAAGCGTCTGGGATCAGAACCTGACGAAGATCGCTCTTACTCTTGCAGGCTGCTGGATGAGCGTCGGCAATTTCATCATGTACCGCATGGTCAACTTCAGGATCTGACCATGGACACGATAGTCGCGGTATTCGGGAACATGCTGAACGACAGCAACACCATGGTGATGGGTTTGCTGGTCTTTCTTGCGGCTGGCACCTTGGCCTTTTCCGTAATGGCAGCGATTCGCGTTCGCGGCTCGGTCAAGCGGCGCACCGATCGCATCCTGACCGACGATGAGCGTAAGGCTAATCAGTCGCGGTCTTTACAGCATTCCAGTCAGAAGACAGTTGCCACGCTGATCGAGTACACGACGAAACATTACGGCTCGGCAAACGATGAGAACATGAAGGTACTGCGCCGGCGACTCGTGCAGGCCGGTATCTACGATCCGCGCGGCGTCGCTTTTTTCTTCATTGCACGTACGGCGTTGGCGGTAGGTCTTGCCGCTGCGGTCTTCATGCTTCTGCCGCTTGTGAGGTCGGGTGGCGGAACGTTTATGTGGTTGATGGTGATCGCCGGCGGGGTTGCCGGCTATGTTGGTCCGAGCATGTATATCGACAAGCGCATCTCGAAGCGTAAGCTCGAACATCGTTCCGGCTTTCCTGATTTCATGGATCTGCTCGTCGTATGCGCGGATTCGGGACTCTCGATGGAGGCTTCGCTCGAACGTGTTTCGCGCGAGTTGGGACCTAGCTATCCGTCACTCACCGCCAATATTCATCTGACCAATCTCGAAATCCGTGCCGGCCGGCCACTCAAGGAGGCGCTTGAGCATTTTGCTGACCGTCTCGCACTCGAGGAGTCGAGGGCCTTCGCCACCTTGATCAACCAATCGATCGATCTCGGCTCGAGCATCACGGATGCGATGCGTGTGTACAGCGACGACATGCGCCACAAGCGCCTCTCGATGGCGGAAGAAAAGGCCTATGCGCTGCCGGCGAAACTTGCGGTCCCTATGATGGTCTGCATCTTTCCCGTGCTGTTCGTGGTCATCCTGCTGCCGGTGATCGTGCGCTTGCATATGAATGGCTATTTCTAGCGCCAACGGCCGCGGCAGGGTCCGACGGGACCCGTTTGCCGCGAAGTTCCGAGAAAGTGAAGAATTCTTAACCATCCTCCCCTAGCCTGACGGCGTCCCGTTTTTCGGGCGTTTCCGCAAGGCTTTGGCATGTCTCTTGGAATTGCCCGACCCCTGATCATCGCCGCCGCCGGTTTGTGGCTGGCGGGATGCACGACGTCCTCCAGTTTTTCGGACTTATTTGGCTCAAAGACTCCGGGCGCTGACGCATCCGCCTCCGCTCAGGCCAATGAGACATCATCCGAGCCGCATCTGACGGTGGACGGATCGGCGCCTGTGCAGGCAGTCGAGGAATCGACCGGCTCGGTTGCGGGCCCTTCGGGCAAAAAGACCGCGCCCGGATTGCTTGGCAGCGATCCCAACGATGAGCTGAGCCTGGGCAAAAAGCAGTACCGCGCTAACAATTATGGGCTCGCGGAAAAGCACTTCCGCCTGGCGGTTGAAAAACATCCGCGCGATGCAGAAGCCTGGCTGGGGCTTGCGGCATCTTACGATCGTCTGCGCCGCTTCGATCTTGCCGACCGCGCCTATTCCCAGGCCGTCGGCATCCTCGGGCCGACGGTCGAGATTCTCAACAATCAGGGCTATTCATACATGTTGCGCGGCGACTACAAGCGCGCGCATGCAACGCTTGCCGCCGCTCGCCGCAAGGATCCCAACAACAAGTACGTCCTGAACAATCTCCGGCTCCTTGAAGAGAGCTATCGCAAGGGCAAGTCCATCGAGTAGGGCCGCCAGGACACGCACCGCTTTCGCCCGATGGGTGGTGGCGGAAATCGCTGGATGTGCGAATATTCTCTGACAATCGGGGTTGATCGAGGGTAGGGCTGTCGGGCTCACCGCCAGGCCTCCTGAGCAATTCGCTATCGTCCATTCAATTTCCCGCCACAAGGGCAACGTCAGACAACGGGGAGGGACTGTAATGTCCATACCAAGCCGCAAATCCGGAATGTCACGCCGCACGCTGCTCAAGGCGGGCGCGGCAATCAGCATGCTCCCCGCGTCGCGGGTTTTCGCGCAATCCCCGGAGCCGCTCAAGATCGGTTTCCTCACGGTTCTTACCGGCCCGCTCGCCGCCGGCGGCAAGCAGCAAGAAGAAGGTGCCGCGCTGTTCCTCAAGGAGCGCAACGGCATGATCGGTGGGCGCAAGGTCGAGCTCATCACGCAGGACACCGGCGGCAATCCGGCCTTAGCCAAGACCAAGCTGCAAGAGTTGGTCGAGCGTCACAAGGTGACGGTGTCGATCGGCCCGCTGGCGACCAACGAAGCCATCGCGATGGACAATTATGTTCGCGATACCAAGGTGCCGCTGATCACCACGACGTCAGCTGCCACCGTCGATCTGAAAAGCCACGCGGTGAATCCATGGGTGTTGCACGCCTTTGGGACGGCACCTCAGGTCACATATCCGCTCGGCGACTATGCCGCCAAGACGCTCGGCTACAAGAAAATTGCAATCGTGGCGGAGGACTTCACATACGGTCATGAAGGCGCGGGTGGATTTCAACTCGGTTTCGAGGGCGCCGGCGGCAAGATTGTGCAGAAGCTTTGGCCACCGCTGAATGCGCCGGAATATGCGCCCTACCTCGCAGCGATCAAAAATGACGTCGATGCGATCTACATGGGCTTTGCCGGCAGCAATCCATTGCGGTTCCTCAAGCAGTACAGCGAATTCGGCTTGAAAGGGAAAGTTGCCGTGCTTGGCAATACAACGAGCACCGACGAGGGGATCCTTAGGGTAATGGGTGAAGAAGGAGTAGGCGTGTTCACCGGCGGCTGGTACGCGGCCGGGCTGGAGACGCCCGACAACAAGAAATTCGTCGCGGGCATCAACGACGCGTACAAGCATGATCCGGGCTTCTACACCGCAGGTCCCTATACGGCGCTTCTCATCATCGAGGAGGCGCTGAAGACGACGGGCGGAAAGACCGACGATGCAGCAGCGTTCCTCAAGGCAATGCACGATGTCCGCCTCACGCATGGGCCGATCGGGCCGGTACGGCTGGATGAATACGGCACGCCTGTGCTCGACATTCACATCCGCAAGGTAGCGCGGGTGAATGGAAAACTCACCAACACCATCATCAAGACCTACCCGCAGGTGAGCCAGTTCTGGACATACGATCCAAAGCAATTCATCCAGCAGCCGGTGTTCTCGCGCGACTTTCCGCCGAGCAAATACCTCGAGTAGCGGACCGAGGAGCCTGTTGTGTGATGCAATAAGCGGACGCGCGGGAGTTATGACGATATGACAGACCCGCGCCCCGTTGCCCTGATCACAGGAGCCTCGGCCGGCATCGGCGTGGCGCTCGCCCGCGTATTTTCCCGGCACGGCCACGAACTGGCGCTGGTGGCCCGGCGTGAAGACAGGCTGCAGGAACTTGCCGACGAGATCGCAGCGACCGGGGCACGGCGGCCAATCGTAATCACGTGCGACCTGTCAGCGCCCAATGCCGTCCATCGGATCGGCGACGCGCTGGCATCACAAAACGCCGAGCCGCAGTTCGTCGTCAATAATGCAGGATTTGGATTGGTCGGCTCAGCTACGGTGCGCGACCGCGGCGAGCAACTACAGATGATCGATCTCAACGTGCGCGCTCTCACCGAATTGTCGATTGCCTTTGTTGATAGTCTTGCCCGCCATCGCGGCGGGATCCTCAATGTCGGTTCGATGGCGGGGTTCCTTCCGGGACCGGGCATGGCCGTGTACTACGCCACCAAAGCCTATGTTCTGTCCTTCACCGAAGCGCTGCACAGTGAGCTCGCGCCGCGCGGGATCAGGGTCACCGTGCTGTGTCCGGGGCCGGTACCGACCGAATTCGGAGCACGCGCCGGCATCAGCGAGCGAAGCATGGCTCCGAGCCTGCTGACCAAGTCAGCGGAATATGTCGCTGACTTGGGTTATCGCGGCCTTATGGACGGACGCCGCACGATCGTGCCGGGTTTCATTAACAAGCTGGTCACGGCTCTGCTCCGGTTTGTCCCACGACGCGTGCTTCTCAAAGCCGTCGATTCCCGGCAAACCCGTCGCAGATCGGCGCAAGGGTCATAGCGGCCTCCCGCCCTGTGATATTTGCAAACGGCCTGATAGGGGCTAGTAAATGGCCGCCGCGTGATCGTGCGCCCGAATCGCCATGTCGAAGCAGCCTGTCTTACTCATCTTGCATCAGGAGCATTCATCGCCCGGCCGGGTCGGCCAGACCCTGGCCAGGCTTGGCTATCCGCTCGACGTCAGGCGCCCCCGCTTTGGCGACCCGTTACCGGAAACGATGGAAGATCACGCCGGTGCCGTGATCTTCGGCGGTCCGCAAAGCGCCAACGACAACGAGGAGTTCGTGCATCGGGAGATCGACTGGGTCGGTGTGCCCTTGCGCGACAAGAAGCCCTATCTCGGAATCTGTCTCGGCGCACAGATGATGGCACGTCATCTCGGCGCGCGCGTCTACCCGCATCCGCAGGGTCATGCCGAGGTCGGCTACTATCCGATCCGGCCGACCGACGCCGGGCGGAAAATTTGTGACGAGTGGCCGGACCATGTCTACCAATGGCACCGCGAAGGCTTCGATTTACCATCGGACAGTGAGCTCCTCGCGGAAGGGGACGCTTTTTCTGTCCAGGCCTTCCGCTTGGGCACCGGCTACGCTCTGCAATTCCATCCTGAAGTGACACACGCCATGATGTATCGTTGGCTTGTTCGCGGTGCACATCGCATGGAATTGCCCGGTGCGAAACAGCGGCACGAACATATTGCCGATCGTGCGGTCCACGATCATGCCTCTCGCAACTGGCTCGCTACCTTCATCGATCACTGGATGGGGCTTGGGTCCGGCAATCGAATAGGCAAGAAAGTCACGCTCTGATCGGAGTTTTTGGACCGTCTTCGAACGTGCCATTGACAAATCGGTATTCGCACTGATCGTTGCGCGGGGGTCAGGGCAAAACGTCCACGCGGAGGCGTGCGGATGGTGGATTCGGGAACCACCCCTGTCACCGAGCGACCGAGCCAATCGGCGCTGAGCGCCATGTTGCGCGTGTCCGACGGCCTTCTCGATCTTCTGCCAATCGCGACGTTTATCTGCGACGCGCAGGGCACTATCCTTCAATACAATCGTCACGCGGTGGCTGTTTGGGGCCGTTCACCGCAGCCTGGACAGACTCACGAAGAATTCAATCAGGGCTCTTTCTTTTTTGAGCTTGATGGATCGCCGGTCCGGCGGTCCATGGTCTCGGAGGTGCTGACAACCGGCAAGTCGGTCCGTGATGTGGAGCGCATTGTCGAGCGTCCCGACGGCTCTAGTCTCATTGTGTCCGTAAACATCGATCCGCTACGCGATGCAAAAGGCAACGTCGTTGGCGTGGTGAACTGCTTTCTCGACATTACCGAACGCAAGCGAATGGATAACGCGCTCGAGCGGTCGCGATTGCAAGCGCTCGAGCAGGAGCAGCGGTTTGCCGCGACCTATGAGCACGCCGCGATCGGAATCTCTGAAATCGCCCCCGATGGCCGCTTTCTTCGTGTCAACGAGGCGATCTGCGCAATCACCGGATTCAGCCGCGAGCATCTGCTTGCAAACATGTTGTTCACCCATACGCATCCCGACGATGCCGACCCGGACCGGCAGGCATTCCGTAAACAAGTCGCGGGCGAGCTCGATTTTTATTCGATCGAAAAGCGATTTATTCGGCGTGATGGACGGGTGATCTGGATTTCGGTGCGCTCGTCGCCCGTCCGCGATGCGAGTGACAGGCTGCTCTATGTTGTTCGCGTCGTCCAAGACATCACGGAACGCAAGGCGTCGGAACAGCGGCAGCGATTACTGATGGATGAGCTGAATCATCGCGTGAAGAACACCCTCGCAACTGTGCAATCCCTCGCAACCCAGACCGCGCGGGGGGCCATGACGCCCGCCGCCTTCCGTGAACGATTCGAAGGCAGGTTGATTGCGCTGTCAAAAGCTCACGATCAACTCACAATGCATCACTGGGAAAGCGTTGACCTACGCGAACTCTTATCCGCCAGCCTTGCACCTTATGCAGGCACGACTCCCGATCGCATCGTTCTGCGTGGCGAGGATGTTGTGCTACGCCCTCGCGCCGTTTTGACGCTTGCGATGGCCGTGCATGAGCTGACAACGAATGCCGCGAAATATGGTGCGTTGTCGGCGCCGAGCGGGCGCGTCGAAGTCCAATGGAGCCCGGTTCGCGCCGAAAACGGCCGGTCCTGCCTACGGATTGAATGGATCGAGCATGGAGGGCCGAATGTGGTTGCGCCTGAGCAGCACGGTTTTGGGACCAAGCTGATAGAAGGAAGTATCGCGGCTGAACTCGCCGGCGAGGCGCGGCTCGTCTTCCAACCGCAAGGTCTGCGCTGCGAAATTACGATCCCGATGAAGGCAGCCGCGGTCGACGCTCGGGCAGAGGGGCGGGAAGATACGCAGGCTTAGGCCCGGCTCAGGGCCCTTCGTTTTTGCTTGATTTTGCTCACGTTGGCAGCGCGTCGAATTGCGGCTGGCCGAGCTGCAAAAAAGCACGATCGAGCACTGTCCTTGTGTGTTACGTTGCAGCGGCAGCGTGGATGGTAGCGAGATGTTGGCTTCCCGGGGTGGCGCGCAAGTGAACGTATTGCATTTTGTGATGATCAAGCCGTCGCACTACGACGAAGACGGCTATCCTATTCAATGGATTCGCTCTGCCATCCCCTCCAATACACTGGCCTGCCTGAATGCACTCGCTGAAGACGCGCGCCGGCGAGAGGTGCTGGGGCCAAACCTCGAAATCCGGCTGCACACCTATGATGAGACGAACCGGCGGGTGCGCCCGGACCGCATTATCCGAATGATCCGCAAACAAGGCGGCCGTGCATTGATCGGTCTTGTTGGCGTGCAATCAAATCAATTCCCGCGGTCGGTCGACCTCGCCCGCCCGTTCCTGGCCGCCGGCTTGCCGGTCTGTATCGGCGGCTTCCACGTGTCGGGCTGCATCGCAATGCTGCCCGAGCTGCCAGCTGATATTGCCGCTGCCCAGGCGATGGGAATTTCATTATTCGCCGGCGAATGCGAGGAAGGGCGGCTTGATGAAGTTCTGCAGGATGCGTGGAATGGAAAGCTCAAGCCTCTGTACAATTACATGGACAAGCTGCCGGCGCTGACCGGCGAGCCGCCGCCGTTCCTGCCGCGAAAGCACGTGCGGCGGACCTCGGGATCTCTCTCCAGCATCGATCTCGGGCGAGGCTGCCCATATCAGTGCTCGTTCTGCACCATCATCAATGTGCAAGGGCGCAAGAGCCGGTTTCGTACGCCCGACGATCTCGAAAAGATCGTTCGCGAGAATCATGCGCAAGGCATCAAACGCTTCTTCATAACGGATGATAATTTCGCGCGGAATCGCGATTGGGAATTGCTGTTCGACCGCCTTATTCATTTGCGCAAGACCGAGTTTCCTGGTCTTGGATTTACAATCCAGGTCGACACGCTCTGCCACAAGATTCCGAACTTCATCGAAAAAGCGTCGCAGGCCGGAGTGCGACGTGTTTTCATCGGACTTGAGAACATCAATCCCGACAATCTCATTGCAGCCAAGAAGCGGCAAAACAAGATCACCGAGTATCGCGAAATGCTGCAGAAGTGGCGCGATCACGGCGCAATTACCTACGCCGGCTATATTCTCGGTTTTCCTGCCGACACGAAGGAATCGATTGCCCGCGACATCGAGATCATCAAGCGGGAATTGCCGCTCGATATTCTGGAATTTTTCTTTCTGACGCCGTTACCCGGATCAGAAGACCACAAGGTGCTTTCGCAGAAAGGCATCTGGATGGATCCGGACATGAACAAATACGATCTCAACCACCGCGTTTCGCATCATTCCCGCATGAGCGATGCGGACTGGGAGGACGCCTATCGTGCTGCCTGGTCCGCCTTCTATACACCTGAGCACGTGCGCACGATCTTGCGCCGCTCTGCCGCCTGCAAACTCGGGCGTCCCGGCACGACCCTTTCGACCATATTGTGGTTCTACCTGATGATCCTGTTCGAGGGAGTGCACCCGCTCGAAGGCGGTGCTTTTCGCCTCAAATTTCGCCGGGATCGCCGTTTCGGAAAGAAGATCGAAAGCCCACTAATATTTTATCCTCGCTACGGCTTGGAGACGCTGAAGAAGGTTTGGGGTTATCTGCGGGTGTATCGCCAGCTCAGGGCCGTTCTGAACGACGCGCTCGCTGCGCCTGATCGCTGGACCTATACCGACATCGCGATTGCGCCGCCGCAGCAGGACGAGTTCGAGCGCCTGTCACTCTATCATGAAACCACCGGGGGAGAGGCCGCGCTTGCCCGCAAGCGGCGCGACGATTCAATTCGCAGCAGCGGTCACGTTGAACAACCGGCCTTGGCTACGCCGGCGGAGTAGCGAGACCTGCTCCAATTGCCCTTAGCTGATACAGCCTAGGATGGTGGAGCCGAGGGGATTTGAACCCCTGACCTCCTCATTGCGAACGAGGCGCTCTCCCAACTGAGCTACGGCCCCGCCAATCAGCAACGATGACGTTGCTCGGAATATGCGGCGAGTGGGCGCCATTTAGGGCCAGGGGTATAGCCTGTCAAGGACGCGCGGTTTCCTGTGACGGTAGCGGACGTCGGCTTGTTCAGCTGCTATCCAGCCGCTACTTTGCGCCGGGCTTGCGAATAGGCGGACGGTCATGCGCTCGATTCTCGACATCATTCTACTGGTTCTGCAGATCTACATCTGGCTCCTGATCGCGGCTGCCATACTGTCCTGGCTGATCGCCTTCAACGTGGTGAACGCCCGCAACCAGGTCGTGGCGATGATCGGCGAATTCCTTTACCGAATTACGGAGCCGGTCCTGCGGCCGATACGCGCATTGCTGCCCAATCTTGGCGGCATCGACATATCGCCGGTGATCCTGATCCTGATCATTTTGCTCATCGAGAACGTCATCATCCGATACATCTATCCGAATGTCTTCTGACCCATGGCGACCGCGCCCTGGTCGCCTGTCGCCGGTGGTGTAATCCTCGCCGTTCGCCTGACGCCGAGAGGCGGGCGTGATGCAATCGACGGCATCGAGATCCTGTCGGATGGGCGATCCGTCCTTAAAGTACGGGTACAAGCGGTGCCGACCGAAGGCGAGGCCAACGCTGCGCTGACCAAGCTGATCGCCAAGGCTATGGGTGTCCCACCGCGCGATGTGAGCCTCAGGGCGGGCGCCACCGCCCGCGTCAAACGCCTGAACATTTCGGGCGATGGCCCAACGCTTGTCGCAGTGCTGGAGAAAATCGCCGCGCCGCGCTAAGGCTTGTCCGGCAGGGCAACGGATCATGAGCGCGCGTATAGTCGACGGAAAGACGATCGCCGCGGATCTGCGCGGTAGGATTACCGATGCCGTGCATCGGCTGCGGCGTGATCGCGGCGTCGTGCCGGGGATTGCGGTCGTTATCGTCGGCGATAATCCGGCGAGCCAGGTCTATGTCCGCACCAAGTCCAAGGCCGTGGCGGAGGCCGGCATGAAGGCCTTCGACCACAAATTACCGGCGAGCACGAGCGAACCGGAATTGATTGCACTCATCTCTGAACTTAACGCGAACGAAGAGGTGAGCGGCATTCTCGTCCAACTGCCGTTGCCGAAGCAGATAGACGCACAGAAGATCATAGCGTCGATCGATCCGGCCAAAGACGTCGACGGCTTTCATCCGCTTAACGCAGGCCGGCTTGCCAGCGGCCTCCCGGCCCTGGTTCCCTGCACGCCGATGGGCTGCGTGTTGCTGGCAAAGTCGGTGCATGAATCGCTTGCCGGCCTTGCCGCCGTGGTGATCGGGCGGTCCAATATCGTTGGCAAGCCGGTCGCGCAGCTGCTGCTCGCCGAGAATGCGACGGTGACGGTCGCGCATTCGAAGACCAATGATTTGCCGGCGGTGTGCCGCAGCGCCGATCTGCTTGTTGCCGCGATCGGCCGCCCCGAAATGGTCCGCGGCGACTGGATCAAGCCTGGTGCCACTGTCATCGATGTCGGCATCAATCGCGTGCCGGGCGATGGAGGCAAATCGCGGATCGTGGGCGACGTCGCCTATGCGGAAGCGATGCAAGTTGCGGGCGCGGTCACGCCGGTTCCCGGTGGTGTCGGACCGATGACGATCGCGTGTCTGCTGCTGAACACCCTGCGCGCTGCCTGCGCGCAAAAGGGTCTGCCGGCTCCAAAGGTGTGATTACGCCTGCCAGGCGTAGGCGACTTTATCGAGTGTCTTTGCGCCGAAGCGCTCCGAGGAACGCGCGACCGCACGGCCGCCGAGGGCACGATAGAATTCCATCGCCGGCTCATTATCAGAAAGCGCCCACACCACCAGGCTTTTCAGTCCGCTCTGGTTGAGATCCCTGCGAGCAGCGGTGAACAGGCGTCGGCCGAACCCGAGCCCCTGAAACTCCGGGCGCAGATAAAGCTCGTAAATCTCGCCGTCGTAGAAGAGGCTGCGCGCGCGATTGCGTCCGTAGTTGGCGTAGCCCGCCACGCGCTCGCCAAACTGCAGGATGGTGATACGGC
>Ga0163163_10001106_pt1 | contig 22902 bp, 14 predicted proteins | sample S65metaG_FD_119766 | JGI IMG/M metagenome (GOLD analysis project Ga0163163, IMG submission 119766) | Switchgrass rhizosphere microbial communities from Kellogg Biological Station, Michigan, USA - S6-5 metaG | ecosystem: Host-associated > Plants > Roots > Rhizosphere > Soil | place: USA...
AATGCGGCCGTGGCATCAGACATGAATAAACTGAAGGCAAGTTGTGCAGACTGCCAGGAGAAACTGGCACATGTGCGGGCAGCACTTGACGACCAGGTTAAGACGATGTCTGAAGTAATGGATAAGCTTTCCACTGCAATGCAAAACTTCAAGGATAAGGGTGTAGAGCTTTATTCGCGGAATGGTCAGATTTATGTGAGCATGTCTGAAGGGCTCTTATATAAGAGCGGGAGTGCCAAGTTAGGTGCAAACGGTGTTGAAGCTCTTGGCCAATTGGCATCAGCCTTGAACGACTACCCGAAATTGAAAGTGATTGTGGTGGGTAATACGGATACAGTGCATGTCAAAGGTGTTGCAGACAATTGGAGTCTTAGCACAGAAAGAGCCAATGGTGTGGTAAGAATTTTGAAAGACAAGTATAATGTTGACCCCGCCAGGCTTACTGCCGCCGGACATGGAAAATTTGATCCCATTGAAAGCAATGAAACTGCCGAAGGAAGGGCAAAGAACAGGAGGACGGATATTATTTTGAATCCGGATTTGGACAGGATTTGGGCGGAAGCGGAAGCGCAGAAGCAGTAATCTATCTGCCGCCAGCAGGCAGGGTGCTGGAATTCGATACTTGATGATGGATGGTGGTGCATTTCTGTTTACGCTTGCGACCACTACTAATCCACTACGACCAGGGGTTACGGACGTACAATCGACTGGAGGCTATACCGTTGTTTAGTCGCCAATGGGGGCGGCGTCAACCATGGAAGGGATAAATATGATGTAAGCCAGGATGAAGAGGGATCAAAATAAATGTTAACGAATCAATCACATTTTCTGGTGAACAAATTGCTTTCATTAACATTCCATCCAGCCCTTCAGTCGGGGCATATTTTTTGATAAGTAACCCTGAGATGGATTGCCATCATTTGTTAACCATTTAAAAAATCAGGGTATGAAAAAGATCATTTTATTTAGCTTTCTATTAGTTCCTCTTTTAACTCTTGTTCTAAGCGTCAATGCGCAGGAAAAAATGCACATGACTCCGCAGGAAAAAGCTCAGAAGCTTACTGACTGGATGAAAACAAATCTCAAGCTCACAGACGACCAGGTAGCAAAAGTTCAACCCATCAACCTGAAATACGCTCAAAAAATGGCTGATACTAAAAACAGCAGCCAGGATCAAAAAGCTAAAATGGATGCCATGAAAGCTGACGAAGAAGCAAAAGACGCCGAACTCAAGGCTGTGCTCACGCCAGAACAATACACTTCATGGGAAGCCAAGAAAGCAGATATGAAGAAAGAAATGATGGAAAAAATGAAAGATAAAGATAAGAAGAGCTAAAGCGCCAGAGAAATTGAGCCCGTCCCCACTGTACTGTTGGGACGGGTTTTTTTTGTGGTTACATTTTTTTGATGGCCTGTGAAAGGGCCTTTTTATTTTAGGATAAGCCTGACCGTTATGTAATTTTTTTTGCGAAATTTGAAAAATCACTTTCCGCTAACCCCTGCAAACTGTTTGTATCCTCCCCCGCTTACCAATAACCCCGGAGAAATAAAATTTATCTACCTGCTCATTTGAATTCGTTGAAAGCTAATCAAACCAAAAAACCTGCTTATGAAAAAGCTGACCTTATTAATGCCGGTCATATTTGCAATTTCATCTTTAATTGCCCAGGAAAAACAGGGAACTGCGGCGTCCAGCGCACAGGAAATTGCAGATAAATTATCGAACCCTGTTGCGAACCTTATCAGTCTCCCGCTTCAAAGCAACGTTGACTATGGCATTGGCGCTCATAACGGTGCCAGGTACACGCTAAACGTGCAGCCCGTTATTCCCGTTCACCTCTCACCCAATTGGAACCTGATTGCGCGCGTAGTGCTTCCGGTCATTGACCAGCGTGATGTAACGGGCGAAGGAAATCACGAGTTCGGCCTGAGTGACGCTACTGTTACGGGATTCTTTGCTCCATCAAATTCGAGAAATGGTTTCATGTGGGGATTTGGTCCGGCCTTCCTCGTTCCCACAGGTACAAACGATTTTTTGACAACTAAAAAATGGGGCATTGGTCCTTCAGCGCTTGTCATAAAGCAAGTGTCAGGCCTGACTTTTGGATTCCTGGTAAACCAGCTCTGGTCCTTTGCCGGCGATGAAAATCGTTCAGACGTCAATCAAATGTTTCTGCAACCCTTTTTTGCAAAAAACTTCAAGTCGGGAGCAGGATTAGGAGTGAATGCCGAAATCACTTCTAACTGGATCGCACACACGACATTGGCGACCCTAAATCCCATTGTAACGGCTGTTACCAGGATTGGCGGACAAACAATCTCAATGGCGGTGGGCCCCAGGATCCCACTTTCCGGTCCTGACGAATTGAGGGCCAAACTGGGTTTGCGAGGTGTGCTAACCTTCGTATTTCCAAAGTAACAATATCCAAGCCAGACAAGGATCCAGGTGTATTTCAAAACAGGAGAAAGTCATCTGGTTGATCAGCATAATATTTAACCTACAATAACCATTAAAACACTTATCATGAAAAAATTGAAAACTGCTTCAACAATCTTTTTGTTTATAATGATGATTGGTCTTATCGCGCACGGTCAGCAAGAGGGTAAGCCAAACATTCTTGTGATCTTCGGCGATGATATTGGAATTACTAACGTGAGCGCATACAGCGACGGGCTCATGGGCTATGAGACGCCAAACATTGATCGAATTGCAAAAGAAGGAATTCGTTTTTTACATTATTATGGTGAACAAAGTTGTACGGCCGGCCGCGCTGCCTTTTTAACCGGCCAGCATGGAATTCGCACGGGACTTACCAAGGTTGGATACCCTGGTGCCCCGATGGGAATGAGTCAACTTGATCCCTCTATTGGCGGTCTGCTTAAGAGTCTTGGCTACACCACAGGGCAGTTTGGTAAAAACCACGTGGGTGATCGAAATGAAAACCTGCCCACGGTAAATGGTTTTGACGAATTTTTTGGCAACCTCTATCACCTCAATGCTGAAGAAGAGCCGGAATTACCCGATTATCCGAAAGACCCCGCGTATCTGGCCAAGTATGGACCAAGGGGGGTGTTGAAATGCACTGCAACGAACGTTGACGATGCAACTCTTGACCCCAGATTTGGAAAAGTTGGCAAGCAAAAAATCGAAGACACTGGCCCACTTACAAAAAAAAGAATGGAAACGGTGGATGATGAAACATCAGCCGCAGCGATTGATTTCATGAAGCGACAACATGCGGCCGGCAAACCCTTTTTCTGCTGGTTCAATTCAACTCGCATGCACTTGCGTACACATGTTCGAGCTGAACATCGCGGCCGTTTCAAACATGGAGACAGCGAGTATATCGATGGCATGATCGAACACGATGAAACGATTGGTTCAATCCTGAAGGCTCTGGATGACATGGGTATTGCCAACAATACGATTGTGGTCTACACTTCTGACAATGGTCCACACATGAACACCTGGCCTGATGGTGCAATGACATCCTTTCGCTCTGAAAAGAACACCAACTGGGAAGGCGCCTTTCGTGTGCCCTGCCTCGTTCGTTGGCCCGGAGTTATTCATCAGGGAACTGTGACTGATGAAATGATGAGTCATAATGACTGGATTCCCACACTTTGCGCCTTGGCTGGTGAACCTGACATTAAAGGCAAACTAATAAAGGGCTATACTGCAAATGGCAGAACCTACAAAGTTCATTTGGACGGTTATGATCAATCGGCGTTTCTGAAAAATGTAACGGGATCGGCCGCAATCAACAATGGAACAAAGAGTGCAAGAAATGATTTTTTCTACTCCGATGACGATGGATTATTAGTGGGCTACAGGCAGGGTGATTATAAATACGTATTTGCCGAACAGCGGCTTCCAGGAACAATGGGAGTTTGGGCAGAACCCTTTACTGTGCTGCGCCTGCAAAAGATTTTCAATCTTTACATGGATCCATACGAACGTGCAGATATTACTTCCAATACATTTTGGGATTGGCAACTCAATCATGTGGGATCAATATATGGCGTGATTGCAGATGTGATGAAGTTCGCTGAATCATTCAGGGAATATCCGCCGAGATCCATTCCGCCAAGCTTCAACCCGACTACCGTTATGCAGGAAACGCTTGCAGAAATCAAACTTGAAAACAGGGAAAAACAAAAATCAGAAGCCGCAAAACCGGAACCTGCCAGGCCAAAGAAAAAATGATCTAAATTCAGCACTTGCCGGGAGATTTCTCCCGGCAAATTTTTATTTGATTTCTAAATTGGAATCACAGTTTCCGAAGTTTCGTAAATTAAAGACTGGGATTAGCGTAACAACAGCCATGAAAAAATTGACCGGCATTTTGATTTTCCTCCTGTTCTTTCAATTCGGCCAATCGCAGGTGCTGATTGCACTTCTATTTGGCGATAAACTAAACTCCGGAAAACTTGAATTTGGATTAATGGTAAGCCCTGAACTGAGCGATCTTAGCGGTGTTCATGGAAAAATGAGACCCGGACTTGCGCTTGGGCTTTATTTCAATTACAAAATTAATGACAGATGGTACCTGCATCCGGAAGCCTTGCCCAAGTTGAGTTTTGGCGCGAAAGATCTGCCTGTCTACAGCCTGGATAATCCCAATCTCGATTCATTGTTTGCGACGGGTGATGTAAAACGCACGGTGAAGGCAATAGGATTGCCATTATTAGTCAGGTATAGAGTAGCAGGACTTTTCTTTTTAGAAGCGGGGCCGCAAATCAATTTGATCACAAACGCCAAAGATGAATTTGAAAATAAGGTTGATGATAACAAAATCACGAATGAGGTAAAGATCAAAGATCAGTTTACAAAATTTGACGTGGGGTATGCGGTAGGCCTCGCTTATAGAGTTTCGCATGGGGTGGGCGCTCTTACATTTGGGTTCAGGTACTACGGTGGGCTCACCGATGTAATGAAATCTTTGAACGGCAGCCAACTGAACAGCGCTATGTTCTTCAATGTGTCTATTCCCATAGGAGCTGGGAAAGCAGAAAAAAAAGTTGAAGAGAAGAATAAATGATTCACACCAACCCATGAAGCGCAGCGCACTGATAATTCTTTTACTACTATTTTCAACAGTTTGTCTTGCGCAAAAAAAGAAAATTTTCCTTAGAGATTCAATTGACCACGCCATCGACTTGAGCGATTATATTATCGATGCCAATGGGTTTGTGCCATTGCCTGTACTCATTACGGAACCTGCGCTAGGTGGCTTTGGCTTTGGACTTGTTCCCATTTTCCTGAAGAAGCAACAGCCCTATCTTGATTCCGTAAACGGACAATTGAAACGTACACCTGTTGCTCCCGACATCACGGGTGGCATGGGTATTTACACTGCCAACAAATCCTGGATCCTGGGAGGATTTCGCTCGGGCACCTGGGTGAAGCAGCGTATCAAATATACAGTTGGCGCCATGTACGCCAACGTTAACATGTCATTTTATCGAACGCTTCCGCAGACCGACGAGAAGGAATACAAATTCAATTTCAGAACTGTGCCCATTTTTCTACAGGCCACCAAAAGGATCTCTATTTCCAACTGGTATCTTGGCATGCAATACCTGTTTCTTAAAACTGATGTCAATTATGAAGGCACAGTTCCTGATTGGGTGAAACCGAAAGAAGTAAAAAGCATCGTTAGCCAGCTGGGTGGTGTGATAGAATTTGATAACCGCGACAATGTGTTTACACCTAACAAGGGTTTGAAACTTCACGTTGATGGCATTCGATCAGATAAATTCCTTGGAAGCGATTTCAACTACTGGCGGCTCAATTATTACACCTACATGTACAAGCGATTGAGCAGGAAGCTCATTGGGGGTTTCAGATTCGACGGTGCACAGGTTTTTGAAAACCCTCCATTTTATTTGTTGCCTTATATCAACCTGCGTGGAATACCTACTATACGCTACCAGGGCAATGCGGTGCTGGTGACCGAAGGCGAATTGAGATGGGATTTTTATCGCAGGTGGAGTATCATGGGTTTTGGTGGTGTAGGCAAGGCATTTAATGATTGGAGTGAAATCGGATCAGCTCCTCTCGAATACAGTGTAGGATCTGGTTTCCGATACCTGCTCGCCCGTAAATTTAAGCTTCGGGTGGGCGTTGATGTTGCAAAGGGGCCGGAGGAATGGGCGTATTATATCGTCTTCGGCAGCAATTGGCTTAAATAGTCAAATTAATTGCCCAATTTTTCCACAATTCGGCCTCGGATATTCAAATTCCTGCCAATTTATAAATTTCAGGAAACGAGCGGGTTAACCTTCGATTTCGGTCGAAAATGGCCATTTTCGGGGTAAATCTGCCTTAATTGGTTCAAAACAAGTCCCTTACAAAATACCCATTTTCCAATATTCTTCCTGATTAAACGTTTTAAAACAGATAAATCCCTTCCACTTATTATCCTTGTTAAAACCAGTTTCAACTTTAAGCTGTACGTCCAATGAACATGCTTCATTTGAAAGGATTGGATAAAAAATCCGTCTGGAAATTCCTGGCAGACTACTTCTTCATGTTCCTGCTGATTGCAGGGATCGGTGTGAATTTTTATTTCGAAATGAAGGTCAACAAATCGCTCAAGCATTTCGTGGCGAATGAAGACGTATTGGCCAACCGGATGAAAATGATCGACCAGTTAGAGCAATTGAGGAGAAGGATCAATGTAATAGAAAGCAGTATCCGCAACTATGCAATTACAAGGGATGGCGATTTTCTGAAAGCATACGAAAATGAAACCGGCATATTAACGCGCGATATCATACTGGTGACTGATACCACAAAGTCGGAAGTCAGGAGACACGTCGCTGAATTTGTGGAACTGAGAAAGGCGCTCCAGACAAAACTGGCTTTTGAAAATGAGCTCATGAAGCTCGCCAAAATAGATCCCACCAACAATGAGCTGAAGAAATCCATAGAATCATTTGAGTCTATCCAGGTCAATAGCATGATGGCCTATAATTTTCTTCGCCTCACCACTGCGTTGAATAAAGAAGCAACACAACTCAGCAACGCGCAACAGAAGGATCGTGTCGAATTCATTTCGCTGGACTATGCGATACCCTTCATGATTTCTTTTATCTTTTTAGTTATCGCATGTTACACACTGTATAAGATCCTGCAGGTTTGGGACCTGAACCGATGGTTGAATATTGCTGTTAAAAAGGAACAGGAGGCGCAGCAAACCAAGGATCAGTTCCTGGCCAACATGACGCATGAGTTGAGAAGTCCGCTGAATTCAGTTTTGGGATACACGAACCTCATGATGAAAACGCAATTAAAGGGGGAGCAGGTTAAGTTCGTCAAATCCATTAAAACCTCCGGTGAGCTGTTGTTAAATGTAATCAATGAAGTATTGGACTACTCCAAGTTGCAATCCGGGCATATTCATTTTAACAACCATCCATTTCATTTCAGGGAACAGCTTGACGCACTTGCAGATATCGTGTCTGACAGGATGAGCGCCAAGGGGCTTCAATACATTTGTGAAGTGGCTGAAGATGTTCCCGACAACCTCAATGGTGATTCAGGGAAACTGTTACAGGTTCTTTTGAATATTATCGGAAATGCCGTCAAATTCACACAGCAGGGTAGTATTACACTGACCGTTTCATGCGTGAAAAATGAAGGTGGGAAAGTTACGGTTGCATTTCGTGTACGCGATACCGGTATTGGAATTCCTGCAAATAAACTGGCCCATATTTTTGACAGATTTTACCAGGTAGAGAACAGCCTTTCGCGCCAGCACGGTGGAACCGGATTGGGCCTTTCCATTACTCACCAGATGGTGGTGTTGCAAAATGGTGAGATAAGTGCCGAAAGCGTGGTGGGAGAAGGCACGCAGTTCGACATCAGGATTCCGTTCGGCATAGCAAGCGCGGAAGACTTTAAGACTACCGACAACGGGCTTACGGTGCCAGTGGCCAGCCTCTCGAACAGCGCAGTAAACATTGCCCATCATCAAAGCGGAAAGCCACTGCGTGTATTGGTGGTGGATGACAATGTCATGAACCGTGAACTGAGTGGGTATATTTTCAAAGACATGGGCGTGTATTGCAAAACAGTATCGAGCGGTTTTGAAGCGCTGGATACCCTGGTGCAGGAAAGCTTTGATATCATCTTTATGGATCTCCAGATGCCAGGCATGGATGGAAAGGAAACGACTGTAAAGATCCGGGAAGGCCTCAATATAAATGTGCCCATTGTAGCGTTGAGCGCTTACGCGCAATCGGCCGAAAAACAGAAATGTCTTGAAGCCGGCATGAATGCATATCTCACCAAACCCATCCAGGAGAGTGACCTGGTAAAAGTGCTGCAACAATTTCATCCCGGGCATCGCGGTACGGGAAGTGAGCGATCATTGATTGATATGGATTACCTCAACCGTATTGCAAAAAATAATCCTGATTTTGTGGAAACGGTCATCCTGAGGGTGGCAGATACACTTCCCGCAGAAATCGATCTGATGAAAACGGCGGTGGAAGAAGGCAATCATAAAAAGGTTAACCAGCTGGCGCACGATATGAAAACGACCTTCTCCGTGCTGGGCCTTTCAAAGCTGACGGAATCGGCTACCCGCTATTTTGAAACCTGGCGGCCTGGCAAGAAGACGCCCAAGCTGTACAAAATGCTTGACGAAATAGAAAAGGCTGGCAGGGCCATTTCAATCGAGATCAGGAAAAATTTCTCCAAGCCTTGTTCTGACGAGGAAGTTGCAGGCAGCTCGGCAGCATAAGGAACTTACTATTTAGCAGTTACCAAGTTTGAAGACCACCTTTTTTGGCAGGAGTATATTAACATATCGGAATTTGTAATTATATTTAATTCCCCGGTTGCCCCCCTTTTTCAATCCGCCCGCCAAAAAAAATAGGAAAATGCCAACCATGTTTATCCAAAGGGTACACTGTCCCCTTTGTCAGTCATCGGGAGTAAAGGAATTAATCAGACGAACAACCCAGGACAAGGATTTCGTCAACTACATCAAGTTTGAGCCCACTTTCAAGGACAATTTTTTCAAAGACTTTAACGCGGGTCTGATGGACGACCAGATCTTTTCGGTCCTAAAATGCCAGAGCTGTGACTTCATCTTTCAGCAGTACATATTAAATGACCAGGGAATGGTTCGGCTATACATGGACTGGATGGATCAGCATACGGTGGAAGAAGTGTATAACCACTCGAATGCCGAGCTTGTCCTTAAGTACCAGCTGGAGGAGCACCGTTTTGTGAAGGCCCATTTTCGAGGTCAAAAATTAAATGTGCTGGATTGGGGTGCAGGACTTGGCATTTTCTGCAAGATTATCAAATCACATTTTAACGATGAGGTGTATGCGTATGAGTTCACGGACGAAAAGAACGATTACCTCGCCGAACACGGCATCATTTCAAAAGGTGAGGGGGAGATCCCTGAGAATTATTTTCATTTCATAAATATCAACCAGGTGCTTGAACATGTTGCGGATCCGGTGGGGATGATCAGAAAAGTTTTGCGCTACCTAAGAGATGATGGTATCATGTACCTGAGCACACCGAACTGTACGACTATTGAAAGAAAGCTGCGTGCGGGCCAGCTGGATGCTGAGGCGCACGATCAGTTGAGTCCATATCAACATATCAATTCCTTTACAAATTCCACACTCAAAACGGCCGGGCGCCTGGCAGGATTGAAATCCCTTTTTCAGCCTTTCCTGAAGATGCGAACGCTGGAATATCATCGTCCGGTTGATTATGTAAAAAACCTGGTCAGACCCATCAAGTCCTACATGTCGAGGACCGACCTTTATTTTCAAAAAAGTTGAATCACCTGCGCTTGATCAAAGTGAAATATTTTCTGTCATCACATCCCAATGAGAGAGGAGCAGCTCGAAGCGATGTTTCTCATCGCGATCAAGCTTAGCTTCGTCTGGATAAAGTTGCTTGCGATAAGGAGTTGTCAGATCTTTTCGGAATGCAGCTTCACTATTCTTGAACACGATAACCACCCTGAAATCCCATCGCGTGTCTTCCCCGGAATGCAGAAGTGGAGCAGAAGGCGTAACACTAATGATATCGCCTTTTTCAATGGCTTTCTTTAATAAGGGATAGTGGTTTGCTTTCCAGAGATCGATGAATTCTTGCGCAGATCCCCACTTCACCTTGTAATAGTTTTCAACCGTGAAATATTCCGATGATGGGGATTTGGCCTGACCGAACACAATGAGGCCTGAAAAAATGAGGGTCAAAAAGCCAATGCTCTTTGCCAGGGTTTTAAATATCATAAACAGGAGATTTTAATCAAAATACAATCAAAAAACCTTACGGTGTCCAATAGCCGTAACGAATATTCGCCTGCAGGCTCCCTTTCGGGCCAAATGGCTACTGGTATTGATTTTCCGCAATCGTTTGCGCATAGAAACATAGTATCTTTTGACTATGTTTGATTCTCACAATTTTTAATTGTGAAAGCAGCAACCTTTTCCAAGCGTGAGAAAAGGTTTAGGAGTCATAATTTATAAAGCATTCCTGGCATTTTTATGCTGGGAATGTTTTTTTTATTTCCCATGTACTACCAATTCAGACTCTAACACTATCCTATGATACTTCTCATCTCCATTCACCTCGTCATTTCCATTTAAAAGTTGCAACAGGATTTCCATCGCCTGTTGACCCTGCTGGTAAGGGAACTGCTCTACTGAGGCCAATGGGGGAAATGCAGTATAATGGCTCATGGGCAGATTCACGTAGCTCACAAAACAAATATCCTTGTTGATCTTCAGTTTTTTCTTCCGCGCGTATTGCACCGCATCAAGCGCCACATAATCATTGAAAGCCACGATGGCTGTGGGTTTTCGCTTGGCATGAATAAATTCGTCCATGGCTTTATTCGTGCTCTCTGTGGTGAGCGGAGTGGAAATAACCAGTGACGGATCATATTTCAGGCGGTTCTTCATGAGCGCTTCGCGATAACCTTCCAGCCTGTCTTTACTGGCTGGCAATTTTTCCGGACCGTTGATCATGCCAATCACCCGGTGTCCTTTCTGAATTAAAAAATTGATGGCCTGGATGGTGCCTGAAACCATGTTGCATGAAACGGTATGAAAATCCGGCACATCGGGAATGCGGTCGAAGAATACAACAGGGATATTATATTTCCTGAGCATTTCAAAATGATCATACCTGCTGGTATTTTTTGAGATGGATATCAGGAGGCCGTCTACCCGATGATTTTTCATGGTTTCGATGATCTGCTTCTCACGCTGTTCGTCATTATGCGACTGACCAAGAAGTACCGTATATTTATGGTCGCTGGCAAAATCCTCGATACCGCTGATCGCTGTTGAAAAAAAAGCCTCAGACAGGTCAGGTAATATGACCCCTATGGTAAAGGTCTTGCGTTGCTGGAAAAAGATGGCCGTCTGGTTAGGCTCATAGTTGAGCTCCCTGGCCAGTTCCTTAACGCGCATCTTCGTTCGCAGTCCAATGCTGGGATGATCATGAAGGGCTCGGGAAACGGTTGATGCGGAGATCTTTAATTGTTTGGCGATCTCCTTGATCGTGGGCAATTTTTCCAATCGTTCAAGTGGTTTTAACGGCATAAAGATAGAAAACTTGCGCAAACGTTTGCGTGGTTATTTGCAAACGTTTGTGATCAAAAATCGCAGATTGTCAAGTCAATAATGCATCAAAATTCAAAAAAATATTGTCATATTGGTGGAACTTTGGATTTAGTCCATCCATGAGGCAGGGGCAAGTGCATTTGACCGGTGGATACAATCAATTGAATGACTCCTTAGCTGCTATTTATATTTTCTTTAAAGGCGAATCTTTTGAGACAAAATGAATTGTAGATTTGTTTGTCTTTCGGATTCGTTAACCCCGCTTAGTTTTAGTATTTGTAGTACTAGTATCGCTTTATTTAAATATACGTAAATCAAAACCACGGCTTATGTTACGACTCAAGCAATTCTTAACACTTCTATGCTTGCTCGTAGGTACGGCTTTGTTCGCGCAGAACAGGGTAATCTCGGGTAAGGTGCTTTCAGGAAAAGATAATTCAGGTATTAGCGGAGCCAGCGTCATTATAAAGGGCTCTTCTAATACTGGTACTACCACCGGCACAGATGGTAGTTTTTCACTTAGCGTTCCCGCTGGCGCAACCACTATTTCGGTTTCCTCCATAGGGTTTTCGCCTCAGGACGTTTCAATTGAAGCCGGTCAAAACACAGTCTCCGTCGTATTGCAGGAAGACACCAAGCAATTGGGAGAGGTTGTGGTTACCGCGCTGGGTATCACCCGCCAGTCAAAAACGCTGGTTTATGCTACCCAAACAATTAAGCCGGCTCAGCTCACTGAGGTTCGGGATCCCAACAACGTTTTAAACTCCCTCTCTGGTAAAATCGCCAATGCTGTGGTTACGCAAGGTTCAGGCGGTCCTGGAGCCGGAGCAAGAATCGTATTGAGGGGTAACCGTTCTATCCAGGGTTCAAACAATGCCCTGATCGTGGTTGACGGTGTTCCCATTACCAACGACACTTACGGAACTGCAGGTAGTGACTTCGGTTCTGTTCAGGGATCAGACGGTGCCTCAAACATCAACCCTGATGATATCGAATCAGTAACTGTACTGAGAGGTGCTTCTGCTGCGGCCCTCTATGGTAGCGCAGCTGGTAACGGTGTGATCGTAATCACTACTAAGAAAGGTACTCGCGATCGCGTATCAGTTACCGTAAATTCAGGTGTTCAGATTGAAAGCGCTTATGCGTTGCCAAAGGTTCAAAATTCTTATGGACAAGGTAACGGCGGCGTGTTCGATCGTAAGACAGGTGAAAGCTGGGGTCCGAAGATTGACGGCCATGCCCTTGATAGCAACTACCTTGGCAATCCCGACGTATATTCCGCACAGCCCGATAATATTAAAGATTTCTTCCGCACAGGCGTAAGCTTTAACAACTCAATCGGTGTATCAGCAGGAGGTGAAAAAGTGCAAACATACCTTTCATATACTAATAATAATATACAAGGTATCACCCCGGGTAATGACCTGATCAGAAATACCGTTAACCTTCGTTTGACGACAACGATCAGTAAGAAATGGTCAACCGATGCAAAACTGACTTACCTGCAACAGGATATCAAAAACAGGCCACGAACAGGTGAGGAAAATGCTCCTACTATTGATATCTACAACATACCTCGTAACGTAAGCCTTGCTAATGCCAAGCAATATGATTTTATCAATAACGTGGGTGTGAGCACACCAACTTATTGGCCTTCTACCCTGTCTTCAATTTACCAGAATCCTTACTGGATGCTTAATCGCACTGGTATCAATGAAAGCAGGGATCGCATCCAGGGCTTCCTTTCTGTGAAATACAATATTACCGACTGGTTGAGTGTAACAGGACGTGCAAACCTGGATAAGATTAATACGAAGCTTGACCAGTACTATTATCAAGGTACTATTCTCTGGGCCTCACAACCGGGTGGGTATTATTCAAAAACAAATATTCAGACAACCCAGAAATGGGCTGACCTGATCTTTGAAGGCAACAACCAACTTTCTAAGGATTTGAAGTTGAACTATCACGCTGGTGCCATCTTTTTCGACTATCTGTATGAAGACAATACTGGTACTGCGAATGGTTTGAACGTAACAAACAAGTTCAGCCTGAACTTCGCAACAAATCCCGAATTGAACCAAAGGTCAACTGAAGTTCAAACACAGTCCTTGTTTGGCCAGGCATCTTTGTCATGGCAAGACAAGATCTTCCTTGACGCTAGTTTAAGGAACGACTGGGATTCTCGTTTGCCGAAGCCTTATTCTTATCCTTATTATTCAGTGGGTGTTTCTGCAATTCTTTCAGATATGTTTAAGCTTCCAGAAAGTTGGTCATATTTGAAGGCTAACATTAACTACGCTGAAGTAGGTAACGGTGGTCAGGCTCAAATCCTCACAAGTAAGTACACGTACAGCCAGGGTGCTGGAAACGGTTTCCTTCAAAGAAGCTCAACCCTTCCAATTCCAGGTTTGAAACCTGAAATTGTAAAGAACCTTGAAATCGGTATCGAATCAAGGTGGATCAATAACAGGATCGGCTTCCAGGCTACTTTCTATAAGAGTAATTCATTCAACCAATTGCTCCTTGTTCCGCTTCCCCCTGCCAGCGGATATGCTAACCAGTACATCAATGCTGGTAATATCCAAAACCAGGGTTTCGAATTTGTACTTAACGGAACTGCTATCAAGAACAGGAACTTCAGCTGGGATCTTACTTTGAACTTTGCGTTGAACCGCAACAAGGTAATCAGCCTCAGTCCTGATTTGAAGACTGTATACCTTGCCGGTGGTTACGGTAGGTCTGGTACACCTGTGGTTAAGGAAGGCGGAAGCTATGGCGATCTGCTTGCCTACCAGTGGGCCAGGGATTCTAAAACCGGCCAGTTCCTCGTGACTGCAGCTGGTAAACCGCTAACGACTGACGTTTTGAAGGAAGACCAGGGATTAATTGGTAACTTTAATCCTAAGGAAACCTTTGGTTTCACGAATATTTTCAACTACAAAGCTTTCTCGCTTCGCATTTTGATTGACGGAAAGATTGGTGGTACTGTAATTTCTGGTACAGAAATGAACCTCGCGTTCAGCGGTATTCCAGAAGTTACTGGTCAGAAAAGAGAAGGTGGCTGGAACCTGGGCGGTGTTGATACTACCGGCTCTTCTGTTGGTGCATCCATTAGCTCACAGGATTTCTGGCAAACTGCTTCAGGAAAACGCTATGGTGTGGGCGAGTTCTTTGCTTATGACATGACCAATTTCAGGATCAGGGAAGTTAGCCTTAGCTATGATATTCCCATTAAGTCAAACAGAATCATCAAGGGTGCACGTTTCTCAGTTATGGCACGCAACGTGGCCTGGTTGTACAGGGGAAGTTCACTCCTCGACATTCCTGGCATTGGCAAACGCAAAATGTGGTTCGACCCGGATATGAGTTTGGGTAACGGTAACTTCCAGGGTGTTGAATATGGTACCCTGCCTGCTACCAGGTCTTGGGGCTTTAATCTCAAACTCACTTTCTAATACTCTAAAATTCTAAACTGATACATGTATGAAAAGATCAAAGCTATTTCTTAACACCCGGCTGCAACTGGCTTTTCTTTGCTGTATTGTTGTATCGCTTTCCTGTACCAAGAAATACGATGATATCAATACAGACAAGAATAGTGTGGCTACCATTGGTCCGGCTGAGTTACCCTTCCTTTTCTCGAAGGCTCAGTCAACTGCTACAGAAAGCCAATGGAATTACCAGGTTGCACAAAACCTGTTTGCTGACCAATATGCTCAGTATTTTGGTTGCACCGCAACATACTTCCCATCAGATCGTCTTACGATCCGTATGGACTGGGTAGGCGCGGCATTCAACCCCATGTACACTGATGTTGTACCCCAATTGCAAAGTATCTTCAAGGCATCTGACCCGGGCTCTGCAGAATATGCAATGGCTCAAACTATGTGGGTCCTTGCATTCCATAAGGTGACCGACTACTGGGGACCCATTCCTTACTTCCAGGCTGGTGTTCCTGCAACCACTGTTCCTTACGATGCTCAGGACAAGATCTATGATGACTTCTTTGCCAAATTGGACTCTGCCAATACCATTCTCAAAGCCCATGCTGGTGAAAACCACTTCGGAAGCTATGACCTGTTTTATGGTGGAGATGTAAACAAGTGGATTAAGTTCACCAACTCACTTCGTTTGAGGCTGGCCGTTAGGATATCTAAAGTGAATCCTGACAAAGCCAAAACAGAAGCAGAAACTGCATTTGCTGGTGGTGTGATGACTGAGAGCCCTGGCGATGACGCGCTCGTTCAAAGGAGCACAAAAGGCGGAGACGGTAACGGTCTTTCTATTATGAGTGACTGGAACGAATTCAGGATGAGTGCTGCGATGGAATCAGTGCTGAAAGGCTATAGCGATCCACGTCTTAGTGTTTACTTCCTGCCGGCTGTTGCAACTGGTCAATATGATGGTTTGCGTAACGGTTTGACGGTAACACAACTGGGCGACCCTTCAAACAAAGCCGATAACCTTTCGCATGTGGGTGCTCGTTGGGCTTCCCCTTCTGCAGGTGGTATAAACGACTATCTAGCAACACCACAGCAGGTGATGGAATCAGCAGAAGTGTTCTTCCTCCGTGCAGAAGGTGCTTTGCTCGGTTGGAGCATGGGTGGTACGCCGAAAGATTTGTATGAAGCCGGTATCACCAACTCCATGAAGCAATGGGGCATTACTGGTGCTGCTGTGACTAATTACATCGCTAGTACTGCTACACCTATTGCGCCAAACGACTTTTTGCATTCAGCCGCTTTGACAAATATTCCGGTGAAATTTGACCCTGCTAACCAGGCTATCCAAAGAGAACAGATTGCTACCCAAAAGTGGCTTGCACTCTTCCCCGATGGAATTGAAGCCTGGGCGGATTATCGCAGGGGTCATTATAACAAATTGTATCCCGTTGCCAATTCAGACAACCCAGATATTCCAGATCCTACCACACAATGGATCAGAAGAATTCCATTCCTGTTGAGCGAACAACAAGTGAATGGTCCTGCAGTTGAAGCTGCGGGTGCATTGCTGGGCGGACCTGATAAGGTTACCACGCCTTTGTGGTGGGACAAAAACTAGTATGATCCTGCTTTGATCTAAATTTGATTCCATCCCGCGTTATGCGGGGTGGAATCTTTTTATAGGGGGGTTCTCAATTATGATTCGCTATTTCAAAGCCGCTATATTTTTGTTGTTCATTGCAGCGATGGGCTGCAAGGATGATAATTCGCATCTCTTCGCCAAACTCGACAAAGACAGAACAGGTATCAACTTCAGAAACGTACTTTTTGAAGACGCAAATTTCAACGTACTCAATTATTCCTACTTCTACAATGGCGGCGGCGTGGCCATTGGCGATATTAATAATGACGGTCTGCCCGACATTCTCTTCACCGGAAATATGGTGAAGAACCGACTTTACCTCAACAAGGGCAATTTCAAATTTGAAGATATTACCGACAAGAGTGGCATCGCCAGTCAGCAGGGCTGGTGCACCGGCGCCACCATGGTTGACATCAATGGCGACGGCAAACTCGATATTTATATTTGTCGCTCTGCCGATGCCCTTGCATCCAGGAGAAGGAACCTGCTCTTCATTAACAATGGTGATCTCACCTTCACGGAAGAAGCCGCGAAATATGGGATTGCAGACGAAGGCTATTCCACACAAGCCTCTTTTTTCGATTATGATAAAGACGGCGACCTCGATCTTTTTGTTATCAATCACTCCCTTCAACAATACACTAAAGGCGCACAGGAGAATCCTGAATTGCGCAACCAACGTGACCCAAATTTCGCGAGCAAATTATACAGGAATGACAACGGCCACTTCACAGATGTGAGTGTTGCCGCGGGTATCACTTCAAACGTATTGAGTTTTGGACTGGGCATTGCCATTTCTGATATTAACAAGGACGGCTGGCCAGATGTATATATCAGCAATGATTTTAACGAGCCCGATTATTTGTTTATTAATAACCGCAATGGCACGTTCACCGAAAAACTGAATGAATGCATGGATGAGATATCCATGTTCTCCATGGGATCTGATTTTGCCGATTATGACAATGACGGACTGCCAGATTTGATGACGTTGGATATGTTGCCCGAAAGCAACAGGTTGCAGAAGATGCACAGCGGTGCCGAGAACTTCGACAAGATGCAAATGTTTTTCAAGCGCGGATTCTATTACCAGTTCAGCCGAAATATGCTTCAGAAAAACAATGGGGATGGCACGTTCAGCGAGATTGGCCAGATCGCCGGCGTGAGCAATACTGATTGGAGCTGGGCTTGTCTCTTTACCGATTTTGACAACGATGGAAACAAAGACCTGTTCGTTTCAAACGGTTATGTAAAAGATTACACCGATCTCGATTTCTTAAAATATACAATTGATCAGAGCATCAAATTACAGCAACAATCGAAAGATGTGGTGGTGACTGATTTCATCAGTAAAATGCCAACGATCGATATTCCGAATTATGTGTTCAAGAACGAGGGCAATGGAAAGTTTGTGAAAATGATGACAGAATGGGGGATAGACCAGAAGGCCGTATCTGCAGGCGCTGCCTATGCCGATCTCGACAATGATGGGGACATGGACCTTGTTGTGAATACAACAAATGACTTTGCGGGCATTTTCAAAAACAATGGAGAACAATTATCGAAGAATAATTTCCTCAAAGTAAAGTTGCATGGCGACAAAGGAAACGAGGCGGGCATTGGTGCAAAACTAACTGTATACAATAAGCGCAGCACTTATTTCCAGGAACAGGTTCCCGTGAGGGGATTTCAATCTTCCGTCGATCAGTCGCTGAATTTCGGACTGGGAGAAGCAGCTTCGATCGATTCGCTGGTAGTCATCTGGCCCAATGATAAAATGCAAAAGCTTTTGGGGGTGAAGACCAACCAGACATTGGAGCTGAATATTAAGGACGCCAATTTGAATTGGCATTTTGATAGCAGCGCTGTCAAACCGTCTTTATTGGTTTCAGCGCCTGCGCCTGATTTCGTACATCGCGAAAATCAATTCAATGATTTCACAGTACAAACGCTTATGCCCAATTATCTTTCCCGCCAGGGTCCCTGCCTGGCAAAGGGCGATGTGAATGGAGATGGTAAGGAAGATCTTTTTGTGGGTGGGGCAAGAAACCAGGCCGGAAAAATATTTCTGCAACGGGGTGACGGCAGGTTTCAAAGTATGGCGGAGCTGGCGCTGGCGCACGATTCTGCATATGAAGACGTGGTTGCAACTTTTTTCGATGCAGATCATGATGGCGATCTGGACTTGTATGTTGGAAGCGGGGGTTATGAATTCCAGCCCCAGGATCCATTGTTGCAGGACCGACTTTATTTAAATGATGGCAAAGGAAATTTTTCGCTTGCAGAAAACGCGTTACCAGCGCTTCTTATCAGTAGGGGCTGTGTGAAATCAGCGGATATTGACGGCGACGGTGACCTCGATTTATTCGTTGGTGGGAGGGTGGTGCCGGGAAAATACCCGCAGTCACCCGAGTCCAAGATTCTGCTCAATGATGGTAAGGGAAAATTTACAGACGCAACTTCAACCGTTGCGCCGTCACTTGCTCAAATTGGCATGGTCACGGACGCGCTATGGATTGACCTTAATAAAGATGGACTGAATGATTTGGTAGTCGTGGGTGAGTGGATGCCGGTAAAGGTCCTGATCAATCAGAAAGGAAAGTTGGAAGACAAATCTTCTGACTATATCAAATTCGCTTCAACCGGATGGTGGAACAGGATTATAGCTGCCGACTTCGATGGAGATGGCGACCTGGACCTGGTCATTGGAAACCTTGGCTGGAACGCACAATTTAAGGCCAGCGAAAAGGAACCTCTCACGATGTATTATAAAGATTTTGACGGCAACGGGTCCGTCGATCCGATATTCTGCTATTATATCGATGGGAAATCATATCCTGCCGCATCAAGGGATGACTTAACCGATCAGCTGCCGGGGTTAAAGAAAAAATTCCTGGAGTACAAAAGTTATGCGGATGCGACAATCAATGAAATGTTTTCACCCGAGCAATTAAAAGGTGCCGGGATATTGAAAGCGGAAATTTTGAGTTCCGTTTATTTGCAAAATAATGGCCCTGCCGGATTTGCGATGAAGGAATTGCCCATGCAGGCTCAATATTCGCCGGTATATGCGATAGCGGTTGCAGATGTGAATAAAGATGGGAAACCTGACCTGGTGCTGGCGGGAAACAATTCATGGACGCGTATAAAATTCGGACAGTTCAAGGCGAATCATGGACAGGTATTCACAGGAGATGGGAAAGGAAATTTTACTTATCTTCCTCAACCACTAAGTGGATTGAACATCAGGGAAGATGTCAGAAGTCTGGAACTGGTGCGTGATGGCGATAAGCAGGAATTCATTTTCGGGATCAACAATGCTGCCTTACGACAATACACCTTGCGATAATTCTGCCTAAAATTTCCAATCATAATGACGAAGGAACTAACTGCCCGTCAGCGACTGCTTTCACTTGACGTGATGCGCGGCGCTATCATGATCTTTCTTGCGGGTGAAGCCTGTCTCGTGTGGGAGTCACTCCACCACGCAGATTTGCCCTCACCCTTTTCTTACATTATCCAGCAATTCTTCCACCATCCATGGAATGGTTTGCGTTTTTGGGATCTAATTCAGCCTTCCTTCATGACGATGGCAGGAACAGCACTTTATATTTCATGGAAGAACCGTGAGGCGAAAGGAGTGAGTTGGCAGGAGAATTTCAGGCATGTGGCCATTCGATGCTTTAAATTATTCCTCTGTGGTACCGGTTTGCATTGTATTTACGCGGGTAGATTGGTTTGGGAACTCTGGAATGTGCTCACACAACTTTCTGTAACTACCATCCTTGCCTACCTGGTGATCAACAAATCAGCGAGGTTTCAAATTATTTATTCACTTGCGTTATTGGTCCTCACTGAAATTTTATACCGCTTCACGAATGTGCCTGGTTACGATCAGCCCTTCGTTGATCAGAAAAATTTCGGCAATTTCATGGACATGGTATTGATGGGAAAAGTGAACCACGATGGTTGGGTTACCATTAATATCATTCCCACTGCAGCCCACACAATTTGGGGCGTTGTTGCTGGAAAACTATTACTGAGTAACGAATCCCAGATGAAAAAGGTCAAAACGCTCGCTATTGCCGGTGTAATCGGCCTGGTGATTGGATTCGGGCTCGACTGGTTGCATATCACGCCCATCATTAAGCGCATTGCAACCACCGCATTTGTATTTGCCTCCGACGGTTGGGTGTTTTTGATTTTTGCGCTCATCTATTGGCTGACCGACGTAAAAAAATACAACAAATACGCCTGGATTTTCGTGGTGGTGGGCATGAACTCAATTTTCATCTACCTGTTTTTTAATACGGTGGGAGAACAATGGTTCAATGGCGCTGTGGGTATCTTTGTAAAAGGATTTACAGGTCTGGCTGGTGCTCCTGAAAAGCTACAGAACATATTATCGGCACTGGTTACCTGGTCCCTGGAATGGGGTCTTTGCTATTGGCTGTACAAGCGATCAATCTTTTTTAAATTATAACCGATGATGAGCACTGGGAAATGGATGGTGATGGGTGGGATGATTCTGTCAATTCAGTCATTGGCACAACAGCAGACCATTTATTATCCCGAAAGCCAGGAAGACTTTCCGAATCCGGAGCGTGGATTCTACCAGGCATTGTCTACTGGATCATCTCCTTTCAGGCCACTGGATCCCAAAGTACTTGAGGGCTTTCGCAGGTTTCCGCAAACGGCAAAGCGTGCTAGCTATTCTGTATTCAGCACCATGGTACTTCGTGAATACAATCTCGATAGTTTCGTTACGAAACCAATTCCTGAAAATTTTCTTGCCAGCCTGTATGATGATTTTGCCGCGGCTAGAACTGCGGGCGTCAAGCTGATCGTGCGTTTTGCTTATACCTATAAATCGCATGGTGGCAATTGCCCGGATGAGTATAAAATTTGTCCGCCTTATGGTGATGCATCCAAGCCAATCGTATTAAAACACATTAGCCAGTTGAAAAAAGTTTTGCGCGACAATGCCGATGTGATGGCGCTATTGCAAATGGGATTCATTGGCATTTGGGGCGAAAATTATTTTACCGATTATTTTGGGGATGCATCTATGAACGGCCCGGGCGTTATCAAAGACAGCAGCTGGCGCGACAGGAATGAAGTGTTGAAGGCGCTGCTTGACGCGCTTCCCAAAAGCAGGATGGTGCAGGTACGGACGCCGCAGATCAAGCAAAGATTTGTTGGCGGACCTTCGGCAGCTTCAACCTCCAGGGGTCTTACTGACCTGACCGGCTTTGATGGGTCTGATGCGGCGAGAATTGGTTTTCACAACGATTGTATACTGGCAAGCGAGGATGACTATGGAACGTTTTATGATTACGGCAATTCCAGCAGCGCAAGAAAACCAGCCAACCAGGTGATGCGCGATTATTTTGTCAATGAGAGTAAGTGGGTGCCGATTGGCGGCGAGACCTGTGATGACGCGTATAGTCCGCAGAATGATTGTCCCCCTGCGGGCAGGGCGGAAGAAGAGTTCAGAAAAATGCACTACACGTATCTGAATACCTCTTACAATGTTGACGTGAACAATGATTGGGTTGAAGGGGGGTGTATGGACCGAATCAAAAAGAGCCTGGGATACAGGCTGGTTTTGCGGGAAGCCCAATTGCCCAAGCAGGGTACTGCAGGTTCAATTGTGAATTTGAAGTTGATCGTCGAGAATATCGGTTATGCTTCCCCGTTTAATCCGCGACCTGTTGTGTTGGTTTTGCGAAGCGAGAGTTCAGAAAAAGACATCAAAATTGAATTATTAACTGATATCAGGAAATGGTACCCCGGTCGAACTATTGTAGAAACCACCGTCAGGTTGCCGGAAAAGATGATGCCCGGCAGTTATGAAATGTTGTTTAACCTTCCGGATGCTGCGCCTGCTATTTCAGGAAATCCTTCTTTCAGCATTCGTCTCGCGAACCAGGGGCTTTGGGAGGAAAGTACGGGGTGTAATAAGTTGAATGCCCAACTTACAGTAAAATAGGTGCGGGCGGACGAATGTTTTTCTCAGCGGACGCTGAAATTCTCCTTTAGATTTTCTACTTAAATATCAGATCGTGTTGGCACCGGCGGACGCCCGCGCGCCTAACTTAGGACGCCCGCGCCTTATTAGAGTTAAAAACTAGCCCTCATCGTAAATCCCCAATTTTGCGGATTGCCTAAGTGAACCGCACCAAAATCATAAGCGTAAGC